>Ga0136601_1000248_pt1 | contig 25878 bp, 22 predicted proteins | sample AntRauMFilla2699_FD_181020 | JGI IMG/M metagenome (GOLD analysis project Ga0136601, IMG submission 181020) | Saline lake microbial communities from Rauer Islands, Antarctica - Metagenome Filla 2 #699 | ecosystem: Environmental > Aquatic > Non-marine Saline and Alkaline > Saline | place...
TTTTTATCTTCGGCAATTATTTCTTCTATTTTCCTTCGATGCTTTTCGCCAATATCAATTTCGACCGCAAAATAAGGGATATTCTTTAGTCTGGTATTTTCTCTTATGTGAGCTCGCAATTCATTTAAGTGATGCTCGACAAAAGACTTGGCCGGCCGTTCTTCTTCTGTTGGCAAAACGCTTATTAGTAAAGTCGCCTGCTTGCTATCGTCTGAGAGAAAACAGTCAGTGACTGTAATAAGCGACTGGGAACTTGCCTCGCGAGATATAAATTCAGCGGCCTTGCGCGTGATAATATCTTTAGCCCGATTTTGTCTGATATTCATAAGTTAAAGGTATTATACATAGTGATGGCTTTTTTGCACTTCTTAACTTGTGATTATCGTCTCTACAATTTCTAGTTTGTCTCCCTCTGCGATGGTGTTTTTGGATTCTATTATTGAGCCAAATTCGTCGCCCTCGCTGACTTCGTCGACAGCTATTTTTTGAGTTTGAAGGGTAATAACTTTCCCTTGGCCAATTAAAGTATCTCGTCTTAATATTTTAACAGTAGCTTTTAGTTTTATTAGACCGCTATTGACTCGGCCACCCAGCACTTGCTTGTCTTTAGTTTGACTAAAAACTTTCAGCACTTTAATTTCGCCGACAATTTTTTCCTCAGTCACTTGTGGACGCCTCTCGGTCATTTTTTCTTCTAACCACTCGGTTAGTTTGTAAATAATATCAAAAGTCGCAATAGAGGCTTCGTGTCTGTCGGCCAAGTCTTTGGCACTTTTTTCGGCTTTAATATGAAAACCAATAACCAGTGGCCCGTCAGAGCCGATGATCGACTTTATGTCATTGTCGGTGATATTACCAATGCCGGTTGAAACTATTTTAAAAATTACTCGGTCGTCTTTTAGTTTATTTATTTCATACAAAACAGCTTCCAGCGTGCCTCTCGAGTCGCTTTTAATAACTAGAGGTACTTCTAGTTTGGAGTCATCGTTGGTATGAGTAAGTTGGTCAATTTCTTTTTTAAAGTTAAAAGTTTTCTCGTAAGCACTAGCTTCTTTTTTATTATTTAAAGTGACAAAAGGTAGACCTGCTTCGATAGCGTCAGAAAAACCATAAATACGAACCGGCGACGAGCTCTGGGCTTCTTTGACTGTCTGACCGAGAAAGTTTTCTATTTTTTTGACTTTAGCGCATAGACCTTCGATGCCGATGAAGTCGCCAGTTCTAAGTGTGCCATTTTTAATAATTAAAGTGACCATAATACCGGACTGCTTGCTAATGATTGACTCAAGAACAATTCCGCTGGCACTCTCTTTTGGGTTGTGAGTAAATTCTTGCAAGTCGGCCATTAAAATTAAAAGGTCTAAAAGGTCGGGAATGCCTTCGCCGGTTTTGGCTGAAATTAAAGCAAAAGGGACATCGCCACCGTAGCCTTCGACATACACCTCAGCTTCGGCGAGCTCTTGTTTTATTTTTTCCGGGTTGGCATTTGGTCGGTCTATTTTATTGATCGCGACCACAAAAGGCACTTCAGAATCCTTGAGGGCTTTAATAGACTCGACAGTCTGAGGCTTCACACCTTCTTCGGCAGATACTATTAAAATAGCAATATCGGCAATCGAAGCTCCGCGCCGGCGCATAGCCGAGAAAGCTTCGTGACCTGGAGTATCAAGAAAAGTTATTTTTTTGTCTGTGCCGTCTTCTTTTTTATGACTAACTTCATAAGCACTCATATGCTGGGTAATACCGCCCGCTTCGCCCTCAACGACATTTGATTTTCTGATGAAGTCTAAAAGAGTTGATTTGCCATGGTCAATATGTCCGACGACCGCAATGACGGGCGATCTTTCTTCTTTGGCTTTGGTATTTTTTTGTGGGGCGGGTTTTTTCATGACAGTATCTTTAGGTTAGTGGGGGAATAATTTTTCAAGCCTTTCAGTTTAGAGTTAAGATTTGGGCAGGCGCGCTTTTTGGATTGATTCTTTTTCTTCAGTCGACAATTCATAAGAAGAAGAAAATTTCAAAAGTGGCTTAGCATAAACTCCGACCTTGTCTCGGGAGTAAAGACTTGAAATAACAACACCATTGCCGTCTTCGTCCATAATGGCAGTGGCAAAACTTTGGTTGCCACCGTGATCGGCAAAAGGGTTAAACCTCAAAGTGTGAGTATTTTGCAAAGTTCGCTTGAGGCGTTTGTAAATATCTTCAAAAAGAGCTTTGTCTTCGTCTCGGTTTTTTAGGACCGAGTCGACCGTGCTACCGAGCTCGCCGATTAAGGACTCTAAACTAGAAACAGCTTTGCCTTTAAAAACTTTTTTTAAGCGGTATTCAAGATAAATAATCCAACCCAAAAGTAAGACATTTAAAGCAATCAAACCATAAATTAAGAAAAGATAATTTTCCATAGACAAGTTTTACAAAGTATACAATATTTTTATGATTTTGCAAAAAAAGCTCAAGTAGGCTAAATTTAAAAGATGAATTGGTTTAAAAAGCTTTTTTCAAAAAATAATCCAAAAAATAATTATAGAAAGAGGGTTTATTTAGATACGGCAGCGTCCACTCCTTTAGATAAAGAAGTGGCGGATCTTATGAATACTATAAATGAGCAGATTTTTGGTAATCCTTCTAGTCTTCACGAAGAGGGCGGGCGGGCGAAGAAGATTTTGACTGAAGCCCGGTCTTCACTCGCTGAGGTTTTAAGTTGCTCGCCCGAGGAAATCGTCTTTACTAGTGGGGGGACTGAAAGTAATAACCTGGCTATCTTTGGCCTAGCTCGGTCTTATGTAAAAAAGGAGGGTAAGCCTGGAGTGATCATTACCTCACCACTTGAGCATCAGAGCGTATTGGGGCCACTTAAAGCGTTGGAAAAAGAAGGCTGGCAGATAAAGAAGCTCGGCGTTTCTAAGGCGGGCGAAATAAATTTAAAAGAGCTGCGAGAAATTTTGCAGACAAATGTTGATGTAGCTTTTGTCACTTTGGCTTATGTTAACAATGAGTTGGGAATAATTAATCCAATTCGCGATATTGTCAAAGTTATCAATCGGTTTAAAAAAGACACAGGCTCAGCTTATCCTTATTTTCACGCTGACTACTGTCAAGCGGGGCGTTTTTTAAGTTTGTCTTTAAAAAGTTTAGCACCCGATTTGGTGTCATTTAATGGGTCTAAAATTTATGGCCCTAAAGGCGTCGGGGGAATGGTCATTAAAAATGGAGTTAAAGTGGAGCCTATTTTCTTAGGTGGCGGACAAGAAAGAGGTTTGCGGTCTGGGACCGAAAATGTGGCTTTGGTAGCTGGTCTGGCGCGGGCTTTAGGTAAAGTTCAAATAGAGTCCGAGAGAGAGAAAAATAATATGATTTTAAAAAAGAGGCGCGACTATTTGCGGGAGTTAATTTTTGCAGATATTAAAGATGTTATAGAACACGGGAAGACCGACGCTAAAGTGCCTCATAATTTAAATTTAACTTTTCGGGGTGTGGACTCGGAGCTGGTCGTGATTGAGCTCGACGAGGCTGGCTTTGCGACCTCATCGGGGAGTGCTTGTGCGACCAATAAAAAAAGCGAGAACCATGTTCTTGAGGCTTTGTATGAAAAAGAAAAGCCACCCGAATCTTCGATCAGATTTTCTTTGGGGACTGATGTATCAGAAAGTGATATAAGAAAATTGGTTGGGGTTTTGACGGAAATAATAAAGAGACACAGGGGCGAGGCAGAATAAAAATTTTATGTTATATTTTAGGTATATTATAAATTTAACTTAAAAGATACTATGTATACATTACCTAAGTTGCCCTACGATTATAAGGCCCTCGAGCCTGTCATCGACGAGGAGACAATGAAAATTCATCATGACAAGCATCATCAGAAATATATTGATAAGTTAAATGACGCTCTCGATGGCCATGACGACTTAAAAGAAAAAAGTGTGGAAGAACTTTTGCAAGATTTTAAAAATTTACCTGATGAAATAAAAAATGCGGTCAGAAACCACGGCGGGGGCCACGCCAACCACAGCTTATTTTGGACCATCCTTCAAGCTCCAAGTGAAAGTAATGGACCAAGCGGGAAAATTGCTGATCTGATAGACGAGACTTTTGGCAGTTTTGCCGACTTTAAAACTAAGTTTACTGAAAGTGCGGCCGGCCAATTTGGTTCTGGTTGGGGTTGGCTCACTGTGTCAGGCGGTAAATTAGAAATAAGTTCGACTCCTAACCAAGACTCACCACTGGTGGCAGGTCAAACGCCTATTTTGGGAGTTGATGTTTGGGAGCATGCTTATTATCTTAAATATCAAAACAAGCGACCAGATTATTTAGAAAACTTTTTTCAAGTTATTAACTGGACCGAAGTCAACCGGCGCCTAGAAGAAGTTCTAGCTTAATAAATTAAATTAAAATTTATAATTGAGTTAAATTATGGACATAGAAGAATTAACTAAAAGTCAGCTGATACTCCTTACTCTTTTGGTTAGTTTTGTGACTTCTATTGCTACAGGAATTGTGGCGGTGACTCTAATGGAAGAAGCGCCAGAGAATGTGTCAGGCACTATAACTCATGTTATTGAGCGAACTGTGGAAAATGTCATACCTGATACCAAGCCTGAGACTCAGACGGCAACCGTCATAAAAGAAGTGCCGGTGGTTATTACTCAAGAAGATTTAGTGTTAAAAGTTGTCAACAGAGTAACTCCAGTGGTGGGCGTACTTAAAACTAAAGATGGTGAGGTGGAGAAATTTGCGGGCTCGGCTTTCTTGTCGGATGATGGCGGAGTTTTTATTACTGCTACTAAATTGATTGATAAAGATAAAAAATATTTTATTAGGTTGGAGGGGCTAGATTTGGATTTAGAATTGGAGATTGGGCAAACTATTGGCGACCTAACCGAACTTAAAGTGGTTGATCAGGAAAAATTTAAAACTTTGTCGCTTAAGCCTTTAGTTCTTTCAAGCGAGTTGAATATCGGCCAGTCAGTCATAGTGGTTGGAGTAAATTCTCAAGGAGACCACAAGGTCGAGGTGGGAATTATTGGTTCGATATCTGAATTAAGTGAAACAGACAGCGGAGCGTCGAGTAAAATATTTTCGACTATCGCTACCACCGACTATGTTGGAGCGCCTTTGGTTAGTAGAGAAGGTAAGTTGGTGGGAGTAGTTATTGGCTCCGGAGTAGCCGCGAGAAAAGAATAAATTTTCTAAATTGACATAGGAGTGTTTTGGTTGTAAAATGCTAATATTATCTGGCCGACTGATATGTTTTAAGAAAAGGCTGACAGAGAGTCCATTTGTAATTTTAAACTTAAAAATATATTATGCCTCCATTTCAAAAATTTACTGCCAAGGCTCGGGACGCGATCAAAAAAGCTCATGAGCTTGCGATAGAGCGTGGCCAAAACCATGTTAATCCAATTCACTTATTGGCATCTTTACTGGTCCAAGAAGAAAGCTCGACTATTACCATTATCGACAAGCTCGAGATCGACAGCTTAATGCTAACCGACTACATTTTAGAAATAATGGAAACCCCAGATGGTGGTAGCGTTTCTTCGACCTCTTCATCTTATCAAATTTACTTAACACCAGAATTGGTGCGGATTTTTGACGGCGCGGCTAAAGTGGCCGAGAATTTTAATGATGATTTTGTTTCAACCGAGCATTTACTCTTGGCTATTTTAGAAGTAGCTTCTGATGCGCGGGATATGCTCAACCGGTTTCGAGTCACTAAAGACGGAGTCGAAAAAGTGGTCAAAGAGTTAAGGTCGGGCAAAATTAAAGATGTGGACCAGCCTAAGAAAAATAGAGCAATTGCTAAATACACCAGAAGCCTAACTGACTTGGCTCGAGAAGATAAGCTTGATCCGGTCATTGGTCGCGACGAAGAAATTAGGCGAATTATGGAAATTTTATCGCGCCGAACTAAAAACAATCCGATTTTAATTGGTGAAGCGGGGACTGGGAAGACGGCTATTGCCGAAGGCTTGGCTAATAGAATTGCCGTCGGTGACGTGCCTGAGTCTTTAAAAGATAAAGAATTGGTATCGCTTGACCTCGGGCTTTTAATTGCTGGCACTAAATACCGTGGGGAATTTGAAGAACGGCTGAAAAATATAATTAAAGAAATTAATCGCTCTGAAGGTCGGTATTTGCTTTTTATTGACGAAATGCACACACTGGTCGGCGCGGGTAGTGCTGAAGGGGCTATTGACGCTTCTAATATGCTAAAGCCGGCTCTCGGTCGCGGGGAATTGCGAGTCATCGGCGCCACCACTTTAAAAGAATATCAAAAACATATTGAAAAAGATCAAGCCTTGACTAGGCGTTTTCAGCCTATTCATGTTGAAGAGCCCTCGATAGAAGACGCGGTGACTATTTTACGAGGCTTAAAAGACAAATACGAAATTCATCACGGCGTTCACATTACTGACGACGCTATTATTTCCGCTGTTAATTTATCTAGTCGCTACATTACCGACCGATTTTTACCAGACAAAGCGATAGACCTAATTGACGAGGCGGCCTCGGCCCTGCGGTTGCAACTGGAAAATAAGCCAGCTTTACTTGAAGATACCGAAAGGAAAATAATGCGACTAGAAGTGGAGCGGGAAGCGATGAAAAAAGAAGTTGAAAATACTAATGGAAAAGTGGCCAAGGAAAGAGTGGGAGCGATTGATCAAGAAATAAGTGACTTAAAAGAAAAAACAGCCGAGCTTGAGCTAAGGTGGAAAAATGAGAAAAATATTATCGCGGAAGTTAGGTCGGACAAAGAAAGACTAGACGGCTTAAAGTTAGAGGCCCAGTCGGCCGAAGGGCGGTCTGACTTAACTAAAGCGGCGGAAATTAGATATGGTGAGATTCCCCTAATTGAAAAAGATATTAAGTCAAAAGAGGCTAAATTAAAAAGACTCCAAAGTGCTAGAAGAATCTTAAAAGAGGAGGTGACAGAAGAAGAGGTGGCGAAAGTGGTGGCGCGCTGGACCGGCATTCCGGTCACTAAAATGCTCGAAGAAGAAATCGAAAAACTATCTCGGATGGAAGACGATCTTAAAAAAAGAGTTCGCGGACAAGACGAGGCTATTGTTTCTGTCTCGCAAGCGGTGAGGCGAAGTCGGGCAGGAATTGCCGACCCCGACCGGCCAATTGGATCATTTATTTTCTTGGGCCCAACTGGTGTTGGTAAAACAGAGCTGGCGCGGAAGCTGGCGGAATTTATGTTTAATGACGAAAAGTCGCTTATCAGGGTTGATATGTCGGAATATATGGAGAAGTATTCTGTGTCTAAAATGATCGGTTCACCGCCGGGTTATGTCGGACACGACGAAGGAGGCTCCTTGACCGAAATGGTCAAGCATCGACCTTATTCTGTAATTTTATTTGACGAAGTAGAAAAAGCTCATCCAGAGGTTTTCAATGTTCTCTTGCAAGTTTTAGACAATGGCCGACTGACCGACTCAAAAGGCCGGACAGTTAACTTTAAAAATACTGTTATTATTTTGACTTCGAATCTCGGTAGTCAGTTTATTTCTAAGTTTCAGAAAATTGGTTTTGGTGAGTCAGACGAGTCAGCTTATGAGGAAGTAAAAGATAAGATTACTGAAAGTTTAAAAGACCACTTTAAGCCAGAATTTTTAAACCGCTTAGATGATATTATTATTTTTGACCCACTCAAAGAAGAAACAATCAAAGATATTGTAAAAATTCAGTTGAGTCTGGTCAAAAGGCGACTACTCTTGAAGGGTATAAAACTCGAAATTGGCGAGCCGGTGATGGACTACTTGGCCCGCGAAGGTTATAGTCCGGAGTATGGAGCCAGGCCTTTGAAGAGAGTAATTCAAAATAAGATTTTAAACAAAATTGCTGAGTTTATTATTTCTCGCCGAGTTGAAAATGGCGGTGTGGTGAAAGTCTTCATGAAAGATGATTTGCCAGTTATTGAACTTAAAAGAAGTTATAAAACAAGCCAAGCCGGTAAGAAAAATATCAAAAAAGCGGAAAGCCTAGCTAAATAATTTTTGACCCAGAAGGCCTCTTGTGCAATAATAATGTCGCAAGGGGTTTTTCTTTTGCTTTAGTTTCTGAAAATAGAATAAATAAGATGCGTCGGTGGCGGAGTGGTCAATCGCAGTAGACTGTAAATCTATCGGCTTTATGCCTACGCAGGTTCGAATCCTGCCCGGCGCACACGATTAAAAATTCTGACACCATTTCATGAGTGTTAGAATTTTTAATTGCTTAGTGTTCCTGTGGCAGGATTCGAACAGGAAAGGGGTCGGGAAAACTCTAGTTTTCCCGTGGAGGAAAGCAGTGACCTTGAGCTTGTCGAAAGGGAGCGTTGAGAACCGAGGGTTCTTAAGGAGGAGCTTGTGACGACGTGAGGTTCCTGCCCGGCGCACAATATAAAACCACCTCATGAGATATCTCATGAGGTGGTTTTATTTAGTTTATTATTTTTATAATCAAACCTTTTCTTTTATTCTAACCTATGTTATTATCCCTTTGTTAATAAACCTACAATATTTTAAATAAAACATGTCACAAGATCGATTAATTAAATTAGTTCACAAAGATACGAGCGAAGTTTACTGGACTCGTAAAAACAAAAAACAAGTTGAACGAAAAATTGAGCTGAAAAAATATAGCCCAAAACTCAGAAAACATGTTAAGTTTGTAGAAACTAAGAAATAATAAAAATAAGACTTTATTTTTATCGTGGAAATGCTAGACTAAAATTGTCTAGCATTTTGTTTTCTTAAAAATGTCGATCAAAAAGGGTCTATAGTTTCAATGGTAAAATGTCGGTCTCCAAAACCGAAGTTCCAGGTTCGAGTCCTGGTGGACCCGCAGTTAAACCCTTTTACTTTTTTTAAAGTAATTATTTATTAATTTTCTCAATTTTTTTCTGATATCTCTAATTATTAAAAATAAACTTTTTGATGGCAAGGGCGTGTTCTTATAAATGCTTTCTAATTCCTTTTTCCTTTTACATCGGTATAGTAAGGCTTCTTCATATAAAATAAAATCTAATTCATTATTTTGTCTAAAAATTTTTTCGGCTTTTTCTATTTGTTCCAGAGGTATGTGGTTTATAGATGTATTTGACTTAGGTATAGGTATTTCTAAATTAATAATCTTTCTTAGTAAAGTTTCGTCTTCTTTTAATTTTTCGACTTCACTCACGAAGTAAAATTTGTTTAAACATCTACGAAAAGCTTGTCGGTCATCTGGTGTTGGTATGTATTCAAGGAAACCAAAAGTATGTAGTCTTTCGGTCATAAAGTTATTGAGTAGTGATACTTCTTTTATCATATCAACGAAGTCATCTTGCGGAGAAAGACTTTTTTCATCTACGGCGTAGTTATAATGAGAAATGGCTCGCTTAAAAGGGTGTCTGAAGATGGTTATATAGTTGGCATCTTTTTTAAAAAAGTCGTGTAAGCCATAGAATATTGAATGACCGATTATTACTTCGAACTTATTCTTGTCTTTACTGGTCATGTTTTCTACCAACTTTTTTGCTTCCGTGATCCCATGTTGTTCTGAAATTTTAACTACTTTTTTATTTTTAGATTTATCTAGCACTCTTTTTATTTTAAAATTGGATAGATATAGTCCTAAAACTTTACTTTTTTTCTTACTCAAATTTAAAGCCTCTCTTAAGCTGGTGCCTGCTGTTTTTTCTATATGAAAAAATATTGGTAAGTTTTTCATGTTTTTATTTTTTATTAAGCCATTGATTTATTAACAATAGAGCTTCATCTTCACCCTTTATCCATTTAATACTTTTATCACGCTTAAACCAAGTCATTTGTCGTCTGGAATATTGACGAATGGCTATAAAAAGTTTTTCGACCAGCTCGTCGTAAGAAATTTTATCTTGAAGATAGTAGGCGACAAAGCGATATTCTAAACCGAAAGACTCGAGGCGCTCCCAAGTGACTTTTTCTTCTTGTAGTTTTTTGACTTCGGCTATTAAACCATTTTCTAAACGGTCTATGAGTCTTTTTTTTATTTTTATATCAAGTTCGTCTTGGGTGGCAGATAAGCCGAGGATCAGAAAGTCATAAGGCGATTCTTCTTTAGTGGCTTTAGGAACTTGGCCCAAGCTCTGTGCGATTTCAATGGCTCTAATTAGTCTCACTTTATTTTCTTGGTCAATTTCTTTAAAGCGGTCTGGGTCTAGGTTTTTAAGCTTAACTTGTAAGGCGGGGAGTGACTCTTGGCTAAGTTCTTGTCTTAAAATCTCATTGGGTGGGACGGCTGGTAAATTGATGTCGTAAACGACTGAGTCAATATAAAAGCCGGTGCCGCCGGCAATAATTGGCAGTTTATTTTTCTTTAAAATCTCAGCAATTTTTTCTTCGGCCAAGACTTTATAATCGGCGACCGAAAAAGTATTTTGGGGCTCAGCTACATCTAGTAAATAGTGAGGAATGCCCCTCATTTCTTTTTTAGTAATTTTCCCTGAGCCAATATCAAGCCCTTTATAAACTTGTCTTGAGTCGGCAGATATGACTTCGCCCGAAAAAGCGAGGGCCAGTCCGACGGCGAGGTCTGATTTTCCAGAGGCGGTTGGGCCGACTACGGCTATTAGTTTCGGTTTTTTATTCATATATATAAAGTATAAAACATTAAAAAAAGACCCGCCGCAAGTGCGGCGGGGAATTATTTTTTTTAGTCCAACCCAAGTAAGTCTTCAGTGAAGATTTCTCTCTCCTTTTGACTTGAAAATATGATTGTGACTTCTTGGTAGCCAAACCAGTTATTTAGCCTGTAGGTGAAAGAGGTCTCACTTGAGTCTACGGGTGTTCTGTGGTGGGTTGTCCAAATTCTTCTGGGCAACTTTCTGGGTGGTTTGTTGCCTGTTAGCCGAGTGTGGTTCTGAGGCTGAGAAACCGCAACTTCACAGACTCCTTGCTGACGGGCTAGCCATTTAATTTTGGGCCAGAAATTTTTAACCGGTTGAAATCCGGCCACCTTTAACTGGTTGGAAGTTTTGGTAGTCATAAGTAAAACTCCTCCTTGAGTTGTATACTCGGTTTCAAAGATCAAAAAAGATCAAAAATCTAACTTACTATGTTTACAGTTTACGGTTAAAAATCCTATTGATTTTTAACTTGTGCCGGAGGGGAGAATTGAACTCCCACTCCCGAAGGAACACGATTTTGAGTCGTGCGCGTCTACCAATTCCGCCACTCCGGCATATATTCCATTTTTAAAATAACCGTCCTACTTTCATGCAAGTCGTGGTGAGACTCCCATCTCACCTACCAATCCCAGCATGTATTTTCAAAAAAACTTAATTATCCCAACTTCATGCAAGCTGTGGTGAAAACTACCTTTTCACCCACCAATCCTCACAATAAACCTTATTTAAAAACTAAATAGGATTATGCACACTCTAGCAACTTTTTGAAAAATCTTCAATTGTGTTAAAATATATTCAATGTCAGAAGACTTATACAATCATTCTATTTTCTGGATTGAAGTAGAAAAAATTAAACCCAACCCTTATCAACCAAGGCGAGAATTTGACGAAGATCGGTTGCGGGATCTTGCTGAATCAATCCGTCAATATGGAATTTTACAACCGCTGGTTGTTACCAGAAAAGAAAAAGAAAGAGAAGATGGCGGTCTGTATACAGAGTACGAACTGATTGCTGGTGAGAGGCGCTTACGAGCGTCTAAACTAGCGGGCGTGCTCCAAGTACCGGCTATCATCAGAACGGGCGAGCAGACCGATAAAATGAAACTAGAGCTCGCTATCATTGAAAACTTACAGCGAGAAGACCTAAACCCAGTTGACCGGGCCGAGGCTTTTATGAAATTGGTCAAAGAATTTAATTTAAAACATGCTGAAGTAGGAGCCAAAGTCGGCCGAAGTCGCGAATATGTTTCTAATAGTTTAAGAATTTTGGCTTTACCGCAGGAAATGTTAGATGCTTTAGTTGCCGGCAAAATGACCGAAGGTCACACCAGACCTCTTCTGATGCTTGGCGACCGGAAAGAAGAACAACAAACTTTATTTACCGATATTCAATTAAGAAGACTAACTGTCCGAGAAACAGAACAAATAGCTCGGAAGATAGCGCACGAGAGAGTTAGACATCACGACACGGTGACCGATCCTGAAGTGATAGAAACCGAAGAAAGATTATCTCGGCGGTTTGGCACCAGAGTTAAATTACAAAAAGGAGAAAATGGCGGCAAGCTCACCATCTCTTTCTTTACGAGCGACGACTTGGACAAAATAGTATCTATTTTAGAAGAAGAATCGAGAGCCAATAGTCGCGCTGCCGAAAGACTAATTTCAATGGCTGAGAGCTCTAAAACAGAATCAATACCAGGAGCTACAAACGATGGTTTTATCTTAATAGAAGAAGATGCGACAGAAGACCGAAAAGATTTTGTAGTTAGTGAAAATATAAATGAAAACGAAAACAAAAATGACAGTGAAGAGTCTGATAATAATTTCAACAACAATGAGAACGAATCAGAAAATTTAACCGAAGAAAAATTAGACGAAACTCAAAAACCTGAGGGGAACGAAAGTAGTGATGAGGGCGGTAATGAAAACAAAGACTCTGAAGACGACGAGCTTTACTCAATTAGAAATTTCTCACTTTAGGAACTCATTCTCTAGTTGATTGTAAAAAAGATTTGATATGTCTTTTGGCGAGAGTGGTTTTGCAATGCTCTAGCCACTTAATAGACGGCTTGCTGGTTTTTTTGGTTTCTATTTCCACAATATCCTTATCTTTTAAAATAGTATCGAGGCTAGAATATTTACCATTTATTTTACCGGCATGAGCGTGGTTGCCGATGTCGGAGTGAATAGCATAAGCAAAATCAAGTAAAGATGAGCCAATCGGTAAGTCAATAACATCGCCTTTGGGGGTAAAAACGAAAATTTGGTCATTAAAAAAATCGGTCTTAAGGGAAGTTAAAAACTCTTCTGAACCAGCGACATTTTTCTGCCACTCTATTAAGTTGGAAATCCAACTTATTTTTTTGGTTATTTGGCCACCAGCTTTAGGTTTGCCTGTTTCGCTGTAAATAATATGAGAGGCAACACCATATTGAGATTCTTCGTGCATTTGGTGAGTCCTAATTTGAATTTCAATCATCGCACCGTCGGCCGTAAAAATATCGGTGTGAATACTTTGGTAGCCGTTGGGCTTTGGTTGAGCGATATAGTCATTTAATCGACCTGGCACTGGTCGCCACAGACTATGAACAATTCCCAGAGCTTGGTAACACTCGGGTAAAGTATCGACAATAATCCGCATAGCCAAAATATCGTACACCTGATCAATATCCATATCTTTTCTGATGAGTTTTTTGTAGAGGCCGTAAAGATATTTGATGCGGTAGTCTATTTGAGCCTGACGCAAGCCTTGCTCGGCCAGTTCCTTTTGGAGGGTCCGAGATAATTTTTCAATTCTTTTTAAAGATTCTTTTCCTTTAGTTTTCCGGAGTTTGGCGACTTTAGTATATTCTTCTGGGTAAGCATGAGGAAAACTGGCGTCTTCAAGCATACCTTTAATTCGCCAAATTCCCAAGCGGTTGGCAATAGGAGCGTATATCTCAATAGTTTCAAAAGCAATCCTTTTTCTTTTATCCGGTCTGACATGCTCTAAAGTGCGGACATTGTGCAAGCGGTCGGCGAGCTTGATGACAATCACCCGCACATCTTCAGCCATCGCGACAAAGAGCTTGCGCAAGCTTTCGGTGTGGCGAGTGACGCCTTGATAGCGTATTTTCCCCAGCTTAGTCACGCCTTCAACTAAAAAAAGGACATTTTGACCAAAGGCTTCTTCAATATCAACTTCTGTAATCGGCGTGTCTTCGAGTGTGTCGTGAATGAGGCCCGCAACTATCATGTCCGGGCTGACTCTCATCTCAGCCAAAATTTTAGCCACTTCAAAAGGGTGGTTAACATAAGGCTCGCCCGAAAATCTTTTCTGACCCTCGTGAGCTTTAGTGGCAAAGTCTAGGGCTTTTATTATTTTTTGTTTATCATCTTCGGAAGCATTTTCCATCCGGTTGAATATTTCTTCAATATTTAAAGCGGGGACCTCGCCTTTTTTAAAGTTAAAAATCATCCTTAGATGTTAGCAGAAAATAGGGGAATAATATATAGAAGTATTGGGTTTATTTTTTCTTAGCCAACTTATGCGGGTTATGATTTGGGCAACTCTTGTCTGAGCAACGGTCCGGTATTGTTTTTGTCCCAGCCATCATTAGTTCGCCACACATTTTGCATTTGTCGCCAGTTGGTTTGGTTTTTATAATATTTTTACAATTAGGATAATTTGAGCAACCATAGAAAACTCCAAAGCGACCGCGTTTTTCTACCATTGTCCCCTTGTCACACTTAGTACAAGTAATGCCAGTGTCGCCGGGTTTTTCGGCATTCGGATCTTCTTCTATATATTTACATTTTGGATAACCGCCACAGGAGATAAATTTGCCAAAGCGACCTTCGCGTTCGAAGAGGTTGTGCTTCTCGCATTTCGGACATAGCCGGTCTAAATCCTTTGGTCCCTCAAGAACTGTACCGTCTATTTTTCTGGCGCCTTGGCAGTCTGGGAACTTGTCGCAACTATAAAATTTGCCGGTTTTACTAAGTTTAATAATCATATCGGCCCCGCAGTCAGGACATTTAAGATTATCTGGAGCTGGACCTAAGTTACTAATTTTTTCGATATCTTTTTTTGATTTGACCGCTTTGGTAAATGGTGTGTAAAAGTCGGTTAAAGTTTTTTTATAACTTCTTTTACCTGAAGCGATGTCGTCTAATTCGTCTTCCATATCTGAAGTAAAAGTGTCGCTGATATAGTCAGCAAAGTGGTCACTCAAAAAGTCGGCCACCAATTCGCCGGTGTCCGTAGGGACAAGTGACCGACCTTCTTTGTCGACATAACCTCGGTCAATAATGGTCTTGATGGTCGGAGCATAAGTACTCGGCCGACCAATACCCCGACGCTCGAGCTCTTTAACGAGCCCGGCTTCGCTGTAGCGGTTGGGTCCCTCGGTTTCTTTGCCTTCAGAATTTATTTCTTGTAGGTCGAGAGCGTCGCCTTCATTTAAAACTGGTAAGTCCACATCTTCGCCGCGAGCGCGAGGGTCGGCAACCAGCCAGCCAGGATTTAAAACATGGGAGCCGTTGGTTTGAAAGTCGGGGACACTGGTGTCACTGGCGCCAGCTATGACTTTGGTTCTGAGGGTAGTCGCGGGGATCATTTGGCTAGCAACAGTTCGGCCCCATATTAGTCGGTAGAGTTTTTTCTCTTGGTCATTTTGGCCAGCTGAAAATGTTTTGACACTGGTTGGTCTCACCGCCTCGTGAGCTTCTTGGGCATTTTTAGATTTTTTAGCATAAAAAGTTTGCTTAAAATTTTCAGAGCCAAAATCGGTTTCTACAACTTTTTTTATTTCAGCTAAGGCAAGGTTGGAGAGGTTGGTGCTGTCGGTTCGCATATAAGTAATAAAACCTTTTTCATATAGTTTTTGGGCAAAGCGCATAGTTTGACTCGGAGAAAAACCGAGCCGACTTGAAGCTGTTTGCTGAAGAGTCGAGGTGGTAAAAGGTGGCTTGGGATTTCTCTTGGCCTCAGTTTGTTTAATATTTTTAATTTTCCAAGTGGTTTTTTGGCTTTTTTCGACTATATCCTGGGCATCTCCCGCAGTTTTTGGCTCAGTGCTACAAGTAAATGGAATAGTGTATTTGTCTTTTTTAAAGAGAGCACTAATAACCCAAAACGCCTCTGGTATGAAAGCTCTAATTTCTTTTTCGCGCTCGACGATTATCCTAAGCGCTGGTGACTGCACTCGGCCAGCGGACAAGCCGTAGCGAAGTTTGGTCCAAATTAACCCCGACAAGTCGTAACCAAAAAGCCGGTCAAGCACTCTTCTGGCTTCTTGGGCTTTGAGTAAGTCTTCGTCTATTGGACGCGGATGCTTCAGGGCTTCCCCGACGGCAGACTTTGTGATTTCATTGAAAACTATTCGATCTGGATTTTTAAGACCAAGAGCTTCTTTAATATGCCAAGCAATAGCCTCGCCTTCGCGGTCGGGGTCAGTCGCCAGGAGAACAGTGTCGGCTTTTTTGGCGAGCCTTTTAAGTTCAGTAACCACCTTGACTTTATCTTTAGAAATTTCGTAGTGCGGAATAAAGCCCCCTTCAATGTCGATGGCGTTTTTATTGGACTTAGGCAAATCTCTAATATGCCCGACGGAGGCTTTAACTGTGTAAGCGCCGTCTAAGTACTTGGATATAGTGCCGGCTTTGGCTGGTGATTCGACAATTAGTAATTTCATATTTTTAAAATTTATTTTAGGAATTTAAAGTAATTTGATTTTAAGTAGTACTACACAATTTATTTTTTTGCAAACCCCGGCTTTAAAGTTATCTCATTATCTATTTCCGAAATTAAGTTTTTCAGCTCTAAATTAGAGAGTGCGATACTAACTTCGGTCGCAGAAAGTTTTAGCTTCTCGGTTAGGTCGTCTTTGTCGACTGGCGACCGGGCGATGAGTTCGCATATTTTTGCTTCGATTTCTGATAAATCTAGGTCGGCAATATTTTCAAACTCTTGGCCGTCTGAAATTTCGTCTTCGGTAAAACCTAAAACTTCTTTCAAATCAGAAATATTGGTAATAGGAATGGCCCCGTCGCGAATTAGAATGTGAGGACCAAAAGAATTTTTATTAAAAATTGAACCCGGCACCACTAGAACATCTCTATTATACTCCATCGCTAGTCTGGCGGTAATTAAAGTGCCGGACTTTTCTCGAGCCTCAACAATTAAAGTCGCCTGGCACAGCCCAGCCATAATTCTATTGCGCTTGGGAAATGTCCAAGGAGCGGCGATCATCTCCGGTTCATATTCTGACAAGAGGGCTCCGCCTTTTTCGACAATAGTTTCAGCCAGCTTGCGATTAGTGCGGGGATAAATGATTTTAGGGTCAAGTCCCGAGCCGGGTACCGCTACAGTGGGAAGATTAGAAGCGAGAGCACTTTGGTGGGCGATAGTGTCAATTCCTAAAGCCAGTCCCGAGACAATAACTACCGACAAGCCGGTAAGGCCACCAATTAAATGCTCGCATACTTCTTGGCCATAGTCAGAGTAGTGGCGCGAGCCGACGACATTTAAATAAACAAATTTTTCCGGGTCGGGAATTTTTCCTTTAGCATAAAGAATCTTAGGCGGATCAGTGATTTCTTTTAAATTTAAAGGAAAGTCGGCTGGTTTGATTTTATAAATATCAGACATTTAATATATTGTAGCAAAGTTTTTATATATTTTATAAAGTCTAAATTTTTGTCTTTTAAACTTAGGTTTGCTATTCTATTAAATATGTTAGATATCAAATTTATAAAAGAAAACCAAGATCTGGTCAAAGAGGCGATTAAAAAGAAAAAGATTAAGTTTGATCTAGACGAACTTATTAAGCTCGACGACCAGCGACTAGCTCTACTTAAAGAAGTGGAGGAATTAAGGACTAAGCAAAATACAGCTAGTCAAAATATTATGAGTACAGAAGATGGCGAGGTTAAAGAACAGATTATTACTGATATGAAAAGTCTAAAATCTGACCTGCAAACCAAAGAAGAGGGGCTCAAGAAAATTGTCCACGAGTGGAAACTGCTAATGCTCAGGGTGCCAAATATCCCAGACATGTCGGTTCCGGAAGGCGACGGCGAAGAAGATAATGTGGAGGAGAAAACTTGGGGTGAGAAACCAAACTTTGATTTTACTCCCAAAGATCATGTGGAGTTGATGACGACACTTGGGATGGTGGATTTTGAGCGGGGAGTAAAAGCTCATGGCTTCAGGGGTTACTTTTTAAAAGGTGATGGTGCTCGCTTGTCGTGGGCTATTTGGAATTACGCCCGAGACTTTTTTGAAGCCAGAGGCTTTGAACCTTTTATCGCACCAGCTATTTTAAAGAAAGAACACTTTTATGGCACTGGTCACTTACCAGGGGACGCTGATGATTTATACAAAACTCAAGACGACGACTATTTGTCTGGAACTTCAGAAGTCGCCATGATGGCCTATCATGCTGATGAAATATTAAAGAAAGAAGAATTACCAAAAAGATACTTAGCTTTTTCGCCTTGCTATAGGCGCGAAGCCGGTAGTCATGGTAAAGATACCAAAGGTCTCATTCGAGTTCATGAATTTTATAAATTGGAGCAATTAGTTTTATGCGAGGCCAGCCACATGACTTCGGCCGAAATTCACGAGGAACTCACTAAAAATAATGAGGATTTTATTGAGTCTCTTGGCTTGTCATATCGGCGGTTGGAAATTTGTACCGGTGACTTAAAAGGGGCTCATGTTAAGTCTTACGACACTGAAATTTATGTGCCCGGCGAAGATAAATACAGAGAAATAGCTAGTACTTCTTATTATCACGATTTTCAGACTAGAAGATTTAATACTCGTTACGATGACAATGGTCAGAAAAGGTACGCCCACTCTTTAAACGGCACCGCTATTCCGACGCCGCGGATTTTGGTGTCACTTGTCGAAAATTATCAAGAGGCGGATGGTTCAATTAAAATCCCGCCAGTTTTGGTTAAATATTTTGGTCAGGAAAAAATCACAACCAATTAGAAGACGCTTAAACTACGCCAGAGACGACATCCGGAAAGCCAAGAGAGTGTCTGCCGCTAAAAAAGCTAAAATCCGGCTAATTGCTTTGGTGGTTTTAGGTTTTGTTTTAATTATCGCTTTTTTGTGGGTGATGAGGTTGCCTTCTATTCAAATAAAAAGTCTGGCTGTAGCGGGAAATGAGTCAGTGGCCACCGACCAAATTAAGCAGACAATCAAGCCATTTATTTCCGGAAGTTATTTTTTTATTATCCCCAGGTCAAATATCTTTTTTTATCCGAAAGATAAAATCACTGAGAGTTTACTTAAAAAGTACGGCTACTTTTCGGCTGTTTCTTTAAAAGTTAAAAACAAGTCGGTGCTTGGGGTTGAAGTTTCCGAAAGAAGAGCCAGTTATGTGTGGTGTCAAACTGCTAAAAATAATTGTTGGTTGGTAGACTGGACCGGCTTACTTTTTTCGCGAGCCAAAGAAGAGTCGGTGGCTAAATTTTTCTTGATTGAAGGTGGTGATCAAGAAGGAAAGCTTTTTGCTTTGTTTGGCCGGCCTTTGGCAGAAAACCAGTTTAAGAAATTAGATAGTCTAGTCTCTGAGATTCCGCTTTTATTAAAAGAGGTTTCAGATGACGGCTTTACTACCAAGCTCGCTCGGCTAGATTCATACGGCGATATTGATTTTAATATTGAAAATAAGTCAGGCGGTGTTGGCAATAAATGGCAGATTAAAGTTAATTTAGATCAAGACCGAGTTGAGTTACTCTCTAATATTCGCACTGTGCTAAAAAATCCTGACTTCATAGCCGAGACCGCCAGGGATAATATAGCTTATATAGATTTTAGGTTTGGTAAAAAAGTTTTTTATAAATTTAAAAGTCAGGGTTCGCTGAATACTTTAGAAGCGGTGGTGGAGGATGAAGTTTTGGAAGAAGAAACCGAAGAAGAGACTAGTCAGCCTGACGAAAGTCAAAGTCAAAACGAAATTGAAGACGGGGATAATCAAGACGGGCTTTAATTTAATTTAAGATAATGAAAAAAACTTATTTAAAAATGTTAATTGGAATTTCAGTGGGCGTGGTGCTGGCTACTCTTTTGGTTATTTTCTGGCAACCCTTAAAAAGCTTGGCGCCAGCTTTCTTGTCCGACCAAGAATCTGAAATTAAAGTTTCGGAAGAGGGGAATAGAGAAGAAATTGCCGAAGAAGATAAAATAAAAATTTTATTGGTGCCCGGCCACGACCTAGATTCTGCTGGGACGGTTTTTAAAGATTTAAAAGAAGAAGAATTAAACCGAGAACTAACAGAAGATATATATGAAATTTTAGCGGGGGACCAGAGGTTTAAAACTTATACCACCAGAGATTTTGAGACTGGAGAATATACCGAAGAGTTTGTAAAATATTTTACCAGCTCAGAAGCTCAGATTATGAAATTTAGAAATAAAGCTAAAGACAGTTTCAATAATTTACTTAATACTGGGCTAATTATTAAATACAATCCAGATATTAAACACAATGAGGCCACAACCGATGTTGCTTTTAAATTGTATGGGATCAATAAGTGGGCCAATGACCACGACGTGGACCTGGCGCTACACATTCACTTCAACGATGTACCGAGAAAAGATAAATTTTTATTAGGACCATACAGAGGTTTTGCTATTTATGTGCCGGAGAGTCAGTTAAGTAATGCTTCTTCTAGTCGCGAAGTAGCGGAAGTCTTGTACGAAAAGATAGACCGAGTGAGTGCTCAGAGTAATTTTCCACTGGAGGCAGATGGGATTATAGAATCGCAAGAGCTAATAGCGACCGGCTCTTATAATTCTCAGGAACACCCGGCGGTCTTGGTTGAGTATGGTTATATTTATGAGCCAAAATATTCTATCGCTAATAGACGGTATAAATCTTTTCCAATTTTAGCCGAAGCGACTTATGACGGCTTGGTTAAATATTTTTTTAAATAAATAATAAACTCAGCGGAAAAATTTAATAAAGAAAAGAACAAAAAAACCGGCGCGCCTGTGGCGCGCCGGGGGATATAACAAGTTTAGTTGAAAATTTCTACAACCCCCTTTTTCATTAGCATAACTATTGCTTGGTGGGTACCGGCTATTATACAAGCAGCCGCCTGTTGTCTTTCTCGACCGCCTTTCCATAAATCATCAACTTCGTCGTCTGTGATCGTGACCCCAGGACAAAAACGAAGTTGATTGATTATTGTAAAATTTTCTGGGAAAAAGAGTGCCTCGTGAGGATCTTCACCGGGATCTCCATTCTCTAACGGAAAAAGTTTATAGACAGCCATACCGGTGGCGATATCTACAAATGGTTGAGCGAGGATCTGGTTTTCTCGTCCTCTTTGACGAAGATCGGTAATATCGAGTCTTTCTCTCGATATTACCGTATATAGGGTTTCATTATCCGTCTTTATGAAGACATGGATGGGCACCATCACCCATCCATCTTCTCTGATAGATTCCACTGTCTTTCTCCTTCTTTTTGAGTTCTAAGTTCCATAAAAATAATAACATATTTACAATAAAAGTCAAAACATAGCAGTTAATTAACACATCAACTGCACACCTTTAAATACCCGTTCTGGTGTTAAATAGTTGAGACGTTTTCTAGGTCTAGAGTTAATTCTCCTGACTACTCTTTGAACGTCGCTGTCTGTAATCTTAGCAAATGAAGAACCTTTAGGAAAATACTGTCTAAGTAATCCATTAACGTTTTCATTAGCACCGCGTTGATTTGGTTTTCCAGGATCTGCGAAATATACTTTCGAATTAGTGACCCTCTCAATCATTTTGTGAAATGCAAACTCACTTCCATTGTCGTACGTAATTGTTTTGCATGGAAATTTAGAGATCACTTTCTTAGCATGAACATACACAGAGTCTGCTGTAGCATCAGAGAGTTTAGCTACCAAATATCCAGAGGCAATGTCAAGGTGTGTAATGATACGAAGTTTTCTTTCTTGTCCAACGATCGTGTCACCCTCCCAATTACCAATCTCTGATTTATTAATACTTCTCTCGTGAATACTACGCTTAGAAGCTTGATATCGTGATTGGACAGACCGTGTACCATACTTTCTTCGCTTCTTACCGCATCTTCTTAAATACTTCTTCAATTCTTTGTTTCTGTCTAGAAATCTATATATTGTCATATGGGAGACCTCTCCATATTTTCCACATATTTGCTCTGGTGACCAATCTTTTTTCATATACTTCAAAACGAACATTCTCATTCCGACATCATTGTCTAATATTCTACGTTTGATTTTGGAATTCTTCTTCCTGTCATTACTTTTCTTCTGGGCAATTCTTGCTTTGTATATTCCATCAGAACCAGTATTACGAATTACTTCTCGATTGATAGTGGTTCTATGAAATCCTAACTCTTTACCTATGTCTGTATGTGAATATTCCTTTTGCAAAAGAAACTCTATACAAACTCTGCCTGATTGTTTAATATGATTATGCATAACCTGTGGTTATATGATTAGTTTGTAACAAATCTATTGTACACCGCAGGTTTTGTGGTTGTGCGATTGAGGGGTTAATTCAGCAGCGATTTTGCGGTATGTTCTAGGGATTAAGACGAAAACATCTTTTTTCTGGCGGTGAAAAGGTCAGGCATTTTTATTTTAATTTTTTTCATAACATCAATCTCTTGGCTATAAGTAAATTGTGCGTTAGGCTTATATTTAATGAACATTTGGCAAGAATTAAAAAAACCAATATTTTGCTTGGCACCGATGGCTGATGTCACCGACGCACCTTTTAGGCAGATTATCAATAAATATGGCAAGCCTGACCTTTTCTTTACGGAGTTCGTCTCGGCTGACGGCCTTATGCATCCAGAGGGACAAGATAAGCTCATGCGGGAGCTTTATTTTACCCCAGCTGAAAAGCCAGTCATCGCTCAGCTCTTTTCAGCTCGGCCAGAGAAAATGAAAGACGCGGCTAAATTTGTCGCTTCTTTGGGTTTTTCTGGGATTGATATAAATATGGGTTGCCCTGACCGGGGAATTGAAAAGCAAGGTTGCGGTTGTGACCTTATTAAACACCCGGAGCTGGCTCGGGACTTGGTCTTGGCAGCCAAGGAAGGGGCTGGAGATCTTCCAGTGTCGGTCAAAACTCGGATTGGTTATAACAAAAATGAAATTGGCCGCTGGGCCGATGAGCTTTTAAAAACAGAACCGAGCGCTATTACTTTTCATTTACGAACCAGGAAAGAAATGTCCAAAGTGCCAGCGCAATGGGAGGAAATAGAGGTGGCGGTCCAAAAAGCTAAAGGGAGCAACACTTTAATTTTAGGTAATGGTGATGTTAAAAGTTTAGCCGAAGCCAGAGAAAAAGTCGCTAAGCACGGGGTAGATGGCGTGATGATTGGTCGGGGGATTTATGGTAATCCTTGGTTGTGGTCAGAGCGACTGCCTACGACTAAAGAAAAGTTGGAAGTTTTAATTGAGCATACAAATTTATTTTGGGAACTTTTTGGGTCGACTGAAAAAAATGACGAGCTTTTCGGTGGTCATACTAAAAACTTTGCCGTCATGAAAAAACATTTCAAAGCGTATGTTAACGATTTTCCCGGAGCGACAGAACTCAGAGCTAAACTAATGGAAGCCGAAGATGCTAAAATTGTGGAAAAGATTATTTCAGATTTTTTAGTCTAAAATTTCTCGCGGTAAATTATTTTTTAGAGTTTAAATTTACCCTTAGTCTGCTATAATACTCTTGATGTCGAATCAAGTTTTATATCGAAAATACAGGCCGGCGACTTTTGCCCAAGTGGTGGGACAAGAGCATATTGTGCCGGCTTTGGAGCGTCAGATTAAAAACGGCACGCATGCTCACGCCTATCTTTTTTATGGCGGAAGGGGAACCGGTAAAACGAGCTTGGCGAGAATTATTGCCAAGGACCTTGGAGCGACCGCTAAAGATATTTATGAAATAGACGCCGCTTCCAATACTGGTGTTGAGGATGTTAGATTGCTTCGGGAAGGGGCAACTAGCTTGCCGTTTGAGTCGAAGGTTAAGGTTTATATTATTGACGAGGTTCATATGCTCTCTAAAGCGGCTTTTAATGCTCTCTTAAAAACTCTCGAAGAACCACCAGCTCATGTTGTTTTTATTTTAGCGACGACTGAAATTCACAAAGTACCCGACACGGTTATTTCCCGTTGTGAGTTTTATACTTTCAAAAAACCGACCACCGATATTTTACGGCCGTTAATAAAAAAAGTGGTCGAGGCCGAAGGTCTGACTATTGAAGAAGAAGCGGTTGGGCTGGTGGCTTCTCTGGGCGATGGCTCGTACCGCGACATGCTTGGGGTTTTGCAGAAAGTGCTTAGCGGGTCAAAAGCTAAAAATATTAAAGTAGCTGATGTCACAAATCTAGCTGGCCTGTCAAAAAATGCTCAGATTAAAAATTTTATTTCGAGTCTTTTAGACGCCGACGATGATAAAACTTTGTCATTTATCGTAGACTTCTCAAAATCGGGCGGGGACATGGCAGTTTTTTTAAAACAAGTTTTAGAAACCTTGCGCCTCTCGATGCTTATAAAATATTCGCCTGATTTAAAAACAGAAATTACCAACCAAGTAGGAAAAGATGAGTTAAAAAATTTAGAGGAAATAGCTGGCCATAAAAATAGCGACAAGTTATCGGCTATTTTAAAAGAGCTTTTAGAGGCCAAAGAGACTGCGGGCACTGGCTTTTTACCCAGCTTGTCGCTTGAAATAGCGGTGGTTAATATTTGTCATAAATTAAAATAGTTTAAATTTAAATTAAAAATGAAGAATATTTATTTTATCAGACATGGAGAGTCGGAAGCTAATGCCGCAGGCAAGAGACAGGGTTTTGAGGGTGACTTAACAGACAAAGGTCAAAGTCAGGCGAGCTTTGTCGCCGAGCGAGTGGCGTCCTTGTCTCTTGAGGCTATTGTCGCTAGTTCTTCTCCTCGGGCGCACCAAACAGCTGAGATTATAAATGAAAAACTAAATTTACCAATCGAGTTTACAGAAAAATTAAAAGAAAGAGAAAATCCTAGTTCGATTATAGGTCTACATTCTTCAGATCTTATTGCCACAGAGAAAGCGGCGAAACTTATCGAAGGGTATGAGACTTCGCCTGCTACTCGATATGAAGATGCAGAAAGTTTTAATGACTTGAAAGGTAGAGTGCGTGATATTCTTGATCTAATAGTTAATAAATCTGAAGAGAATATTTTGATAGTTAGTCATGGAAGTTTTATAAGGTATTTGATTTCAGTTCTCATTTTTGGAGATGAGGTGACTGGGCGAGAATCAAACAGTTTAATAGAAGCCACAACTTTTAGAAATACCGGCTTAACCTGGTGTACTTACAACGAGAAAGAAACTCCCAATCCTTGGACTTTAGTCACTTACAATGACCATAACCACTTAGCCGACGCCTAAAGCTTACCTATCGCCAGAAGTCCGCTTTTTTGCTACGATATTAGAATGAATAAATTTAAACGAAAGAGCGTTTTAATAATTGGAGCTATCATTTTGGTTTTTTTCGTGGCTTTACTTATTTACCCTCTAGCGGTAGCGAAAAACGCGTCATCTGAGTTTACTTATGAAGACTATGAAATAGAATTTGAACCAGAAAATATTCCCGAAAATTATGAGGAAAGTGAGGCTACTTTGTGGTTGATGTCAGAAGAAGAGCTTCTTGAGGGCGAACCTTTAGTCTCTTTGCTCGAAGAAACTAGTTCCAAGGTTTATATAAATGATTTAGAAATTCCGGTTGAAGTTAGACGAACGCCAACGGAACTGCAGAAAGGCCTATCTGGTAAAGTGATTTTAGATGCGAGTGCCGGCATGTTATTTATTTTTAATACTAAGTCTAAACATCAGTTTTGGATGCCGGATATGAATTTTCCGATTGATATCATTTGGATTGAGGGTGGTCAGATAGCCGACATTAGCCACGATGTGTCAAATGATTTTAACTCGGATGACCCAACTTACTACACGCCAGCGGTGCCTGTGCAATATGTTTTAGAGACCAATGCCGGTTTTGCTCTGGCTAACAACTTAAATATTGGTGACGAAGTTAGGTGGAATTTAGTCGACTAATATTATATGAAAGTTGTTGTTGTCAGCGAAAGTGATAAGGAAAAGTGGAATGGGTTTATTTTGGCTAACTATCCAACAATCGGTAGTTTTATAAACTCTTTCCGCTGGGGCCAGTTTCAAGAAAAATTAGGGCGTAAAATTGGGCGGTTTTTTGTTC
>Ga0136601_1000250_pt1 | contig 25781 bp, 20 predicted proteins | sample AntRauMFilla2699_FD_181020 | JGI IMG/M metagenome (GOLD analysis project Ga0136601, IMG submission 181020) | Saline lake microbial communities from Rauer Islands, Antarctica - Metagenome Filla 2 #699 | ecosystem: Environmental > Aquatic > Non-marine Saline and Alkaline > Saline | place...
CGGTAAAAAAGAAATCAGGTCGTAGACTGTCCGTATGCCGCCAACCCGAAGTTGCTCGGCTGTTTTCTCGCCAACTCCCTTGACGCGGTCGATAGAAGCACCAGGATTCATGGTGTTATCTAACGCACAAGAATAAAGCTATTCTTGCCCTTTTTAATTAATGATCGTTGCTGCACGATCGTATCTTGTTCAAGTTTTAAGCCGTTAACCGTAACCGCACCGCCTTCTATCAGGCGTCGTGCATCGCCGTTGCTGGTTGCCGCACCCTGGTCTACTAGAGCATCAACAACGCTCACGCCTTGCTCAACAACAGGTATCTCTGCAGCAAGTAGGGCCAGATCATCATCAGATAAATCAGCCACCAAACCATCACCAAACAGCACTGACGTCACACGTTCAGCGCTAGAGGCTCGGTCTTCACCATGGACGATAGCCGTCACTTCACGAGCAAGCGTCTTCTGTGCAGCTCTCGCACTCGGGTTCTCGCGCACCTGCTGCGCCATGCCCTCAATCTGATCTTTCGAAAGCATGGTAAATATCTTAGCGTAGTCAGCCACACCTTCATCATCCGCATTAAGCCAGAATTGATAAAACGCAAATACACTAGTCTTGCCTTCATCCAACCAGACCGCTCCATCTTCAGTTTTACCAAACTTCTTTCCAGTAGCCTTGTTGATGACGAGTGGCGTCGAATAAACATGTGCTTCTGCGCCATCTAACCTACGAATAAGGTCAACACCTGCCAATGAATTACCCCATTGGTCTGCCCCGCATAGCTGCAGTGTCACACCGTGTTCTCGGTTAAGGTGTAAAAAGTCATATCCTTGAATTAACGAGTAACTAAATTCCGCGTAGCTGATGCCAGCCCCGCCCTCACCCAAACGAGATTGAACAAAATCTCGGCCAAGCATCTGACTAATGGGAACATTCTTTCCAACTGTCCGCAGAAAGTCCAGGTAGTTAATGTCTTTAAACCAATCGTAGTTATCAACAATTTCAAAGTCCTTACCAGCAAAAACGCGACGATATTGATCGGCAATTGCTTGCTTATTGCGGGCAATGTCTTCCAGGCTCAGCAAGTTGCGTTCGTCTTTTCGCCCATCAGGATCACCAATCATACCAGTGGCGCCACCAACCAGTAAGTATGCTTTGTGCCCGGCTTCAATGAAGTGGCGCACCATCATGGCGGCCGCAAAGTTTCCAATAGTCATACTATCGGCGCTTGGATCAACACCAAAGTAAAAGTGTACCGGTGCCTGATCTAAGGCAGTGTCATCTGTAAAGGTTGTCTGATTGACGAATCCTCGCCATTGGAGTTCTTCTGAAAGTGGCACGATACATCTCCTATCCTTTTTATCCTTGGTAGTATAGCAAACATTAGGGGTTTACGCACAGTAATTGGTGCTATAATAGTGTTAATAGTTTATACAAGAACGAGGAACTGTGGGTAAAAAACGGACATCACGCAAATTAAGCGTCTACGCTAACTTATCGAAACGGGTCAAAGCAAAGCGCGACAAAGAATCACGTCGCCGAGCCGACTATCTTGCGACGCTGCCAAAACATCCTGTTAAGCGTTTCTTTCATCGCATGCATCCAAAGCGGTTCTGGACCTACTGGTTTAGTAAGCGCGGCGTCATTATGGCACTAAAAATTACCGGTATCGTCATTCTTATTTTGGCACTTCTGACTGGTGCGTTGTTCGCCTACTTCCGTCGCGACCTTGACCAAATTAGGCCTGGCGAAATAGACAAGCGGGTTCAATCTACCGTCACCAAGTACTACGACCGTAATGGCGATCTTTTGTGGGAGGATAAGGGCGAGGGTAACTATAAGCTTGTCGTTGAAAGTGACGAGCTAAGCGACACTCTTAAGCAAGCAACAGTCGCCATCGAAGACCGTGACTTTTTCCAGCACAGTGGGGTCAGTATAAGCGGAACACTCCGTGCTGCCATAAATAATGCCACCGGCGGCGATGTTCAGGGTGGATCAACACTGACTCAGCAGCTGGTGAAACAAGTCTTCTTTGCTGATGAAGCAGGCGATAGAGGCCTGGGTGGCATCCCCCGCAAGATCAAGGAGTTGATTCTGGCAATCGAGATTGAGCGCATGTACCACAAGGACCAAATCCTGACAATCTACTTAAATGAATCGCCGTATGGCGGACGTCGCAACGGTGCTGAATCCGGTGCGCAAACCTACTTCGGTACCTCGGCCAAAGAACTTAGTCTTGCCGAAGCCTCACTACTCGCAGCCATTCCGCAGAACCCTTCTGTCTACGACCCCTACAATGTCGCCGGGCACCCAAGCTTGATTGCTCGACAACATGCAACTCTTGATGCCATGCGTGATGTAGGCTATATCACACAAGCTGAAGCTGATGAAGCTAAGGATATTGCCATTCTTGATACACTTCGTCCAGTCACCGATCAGTACGAGAATATTAAAGCACCCCACTTTGTGCAGATGGTGCGCACACAACTAGAACAGGAGCTCGGCAAAGCGACCGTTGGCCGTGGTGGGCTAAGCGTCACCACAACGCTCGATCTACGCATCCAAGATCGCCTTCAGGCATCTATGGAGGATATGTTTGATTCTTATGTCCCAGACTTTGCTGGATTTACGAATGGTGCAGCAACCGTTGCTGATTCGCAGACAGGGCAAATTGTCGCCATGGTCGGAAGCCGCGACTTTGACTATCAAGGTTTTGGGCAAGACAACGCTGCTACCGCTTATATCCAACCTGGTTCGTCTGTAAAATCTTTTGTCTACTCACAACTCTTTGAGCAAAAGCCCGAGGGTCAGCAAAACTACGGTAGTGGCACTATACTGAAAGATGAAAGAATCGATGATATTTATGGCGCAAAGCTACAAAACGCTGATCGGCGATTTCTTGGAGATGTCAGCATACGCACCAGCCTTGCCACTTCTCGCAACATCCCCGCCGTAAAGGCCATGTTTATCAATGATAATGCCGGTAGTGATTCTGCTGGGTCAACACTACAAACCATTCGAGAGATGGGTGCAGCAAGTTACTGTACGGTCGGCGCAGACCGAACCGCCGGCTTGGCACTAGCTATCGGCGGCTGTGGTGTTCGTCAAGTTGATATGGTTAACGCTTACACTACGCTTGCGCGTGGTGGCATACAGAAGCCCCAGTCATCCGTCCTTGAAGTGAAAAATAACTCAGGCGAAACTCTTCAGAAATGGGCAGATGTCGAGGGCGAACGTGTCATTAGTGACCAGGCCTCCTATATTGTGAGCGATATACTTAGTGACGTAAATGCCAGCGCTGCGCTCGGTAACTTTTCTGCCAAGAATATCCCTGGTGTCAAAACAGCCACCAAAACAGGCACATCGGATAAGGGTGGCAACGCAAAAGACTTATGGATGTTTAGCTATAGTCCAGCACTAACGATGGGCGTCTGGCTTGGCAACCCTGACACTACTGTTCTTCGAAACGGGACCTCATCACTAGGAAGTCCGATTGTCGCATCTGTTATGGAATACGCTCACAAAGAAGTCTACCAAAAAGAAGGAAAATGGACTCCAACTGATTGGTTTGCCCAGCCTCAAGGTATCCAGCGTGTTGGCGGGCAAATCTACCCATCGTGGTGGAGTCGTACGCAGGGGCAAAGTAACGCCAAACTCACCTTCGACCGTGTCTCGAAAAAGAAAGCCACCGACTGTACACCAGAGGCGGCTCGAATTGAACTAGATGTCGTTCGATCAACTGACCCTGTCACGGATAAAGCTATCTACACCAACGTGCCAAGCGGCTATGATGCCACCAAGGAAGATGATCGTCATAAATGTAATGACGTCCTGCCAAGCCTTGGAGCAGCCGAGGTGTCCGCCGGCGGTCCAGACGAGTGGGTAATCACCATTCCTGTCTCACGCGGGACATTCTCACTCGGAAGCAATCCTGTCACAATATCAGTAGGTGGGACTAGCCTTACCGTCAACGAAGTAGGTGGAAGCTACGTCGCAACCTACGAAGGTGCAGATAGCCCAGCCGGAAGCATTAGCGCCCGTGTACTCGACGCCGGTTACTACGAGGCATCTCGATCCTACTAGTGAATAGATGGGCTAGCTATTTGCTAGCTCAACCAAACGGTCTTCGTTCGTCTTCGGACGACGACGTTGCTGTTGTTTCTGCTGAGGAGCACGTTTCTGTGGTTGTGTCTGCTTTTCTTGAGGTTTCTGACTTTGCTCAGTGCGAGGTCGAGCCGGAGCTTTAGCGGTCTTCTTTGCCGGTTTAGCGTCATGGCCGTTGCTACTTCCGTTTGCTAGGCGAGCGAACATCATCTTACCAGCAGCGGTCTGAAGGCTGCGTATAAACTCGATTTCTACTTTTTTCCCGACACTACTGCTAGCGTGCTCAACCACCACCATTGTACCGTCCGTTAGATGGCCAACAGCTTGATGAGAGTCGTTGCCTTTTTGTGTCAATTCTAACATCATCTTTTCTCCGGGCAGGTATGCCATACGGAGGGTCTTTGCTAGATCGTTCACATTCAAAACAGGAATCCCTTCTACTTGCGCAACTTTGTTCAAGTTAAAGTCGATCGTACAGATAGCCCCATTATATTCTTTTGCAAGTTTCAGCAGACGATTATCAACGCCTTCTTCAGCAGTGGTGCTGTCGCTAAAAACTTCTGCCTTAACAGTCGAGAGTTCCTGTAGTTCGTTGACGACGTCTAAACCGTGTCGAGCTCGGCTGCGTTTATCGGTGTCACCGTTGTCGGCCAAAAATTGCAGTTCACCCACGACGCTACGTGGGATGTACAGCTTGCTTGTAATGAACCCAGACTGAGCAACCGCCATAATTCGGCCATCAATCAGCACTGACGTATCAACAAATATTGGTGTTTGCTGGCGCTTTGAATATGATATCTTTCTGTTTTGAGAGTAGACAAGGTATGTTGTCTCGGCCGCGATAACGAGCAGCGTAATGATAATGAGTATTTCCATAAGTTCCTTACTTTTGTAGGTAATCGATCAGCGCAGAACGGATGTCGCTGACAGATGTGATAAATGTTTTATTTTTTGATGCCCGAGGGCCAATGGCGCGCGTAAAGCCAAGTTTCTTTGCTTCGCTGATACGCTTATCGATAGCGATGACCGAGCGGATCTCTCCTCCTAGTCCGACTTCCCCAAAGACGACCGTTTCATCATCAATGCGACGCCCCGCAGCAGCACTTGCAATTGCCATGCAGATGGCCAAATCCGCAGCTTGATCGTTTAACTTTAGCCCTCCGACAACATTTATATAAATGTCCTTATCTGATAAATTCAACTTTGTTCGTCGTTCAATAACGGCGATTAAGAGATTTAGGCGATTAAGATCAAAACCACTGGCGGTACGCTTAGGATACCCGAAAGTGGTGGGATTGACAAGTGCCTGTATCTCTACCAGCAGCGGTCTAGTGCCCTCCAGCGTCGCTAAGACCACCGAACCATCAGATGGATTCCTTTCCGCTAATAACGCCTCAGATGGGTTCTCAACCGCTCTTAGGCCCTCTTCATGCATCTCAAAGATTGCCGCTTCATTGGTTGAACCAAATCGGTTCTTGATAGCCCGCACAATCTTAAACCCGCCGTATCGATCACCCTCGAACTGCAAGACAACGTCGACTAAGTGTTCGAGCACTTTCGGCCCGGCAATGCTGCCCTCTTTGGTCACATGCCCCACTAACATGACGGCCGTATTGCTTTCTTTGGCAGCTCGAATTAGGACATTGCTGCTATTCGTAATTTGGCTGACTGTTCCCGGTGCACTAGTGATTTCATCAAGTGTTAATGTCTGAATAGAGTCAACGACCACCATGGCATACTCACCTTGACGAATACTTAATGCAATATCGTTGGCAGTCGTGCTAGCGGCAAAATCAAGCTGCTCACTCTTCTCGGCACCTAAGCGCTGTGCGCGCAGCCTCACTTGACTAGCAGATTCTTCGCCACTGACGTATAAGACACGGTGCTTCTTTGCAACGTGGGCCGTTACCTGAAGCAGTAATGTGCTCTTCCCAATGCCAGGTTGGCCAGCCAATAGCATAACTGCTCCCGGTAGCACGCCACCACCAAGCACTTCGTCGAGATCTTTTACTCCGGTCCCTAGGCGTTTGGATATGTCTTCCCCGGAAACATCTTTGATAGACTGCACGACCAGAGGCTTCCCGCTAGCACCGCCTTTTGCGACCGACGAAGAACCAGATGCCACTGCCTGCTCGACAAATGTGTTCCACTCACCGCAATTATCGCAACGCCCCGACCACTTGCTGTGCGCCGAACCACATTGCTGACATATAAATTTAGTTTTTGCTTTAGGCATCACTTCTAGTATAGCGGGCGGTTATGAATTTTTACTCAAATAAAGGAATTTGTTGTAGTTCACTAATACTATCAATACTTGCGTTAAGCGATTCCAGCTCTCCCGCCGCATCCTGGTACTCCGCATAGAGGCTGTTATATCGGGTGATATCCTCACCAATCTTTAGACGAAGTGCTTCAAGCTCATTGGAACGAGCAACCAGGGCACTGCGTTCTTGATTAAACTCAGCCGTAGAACTAAATGCACCGGAATTCGCTCGCGCGTTAAAACTGGTGATATCAAGCGCCAACGCATCAACGCCAATATTGTACGTCTCGCTCCTGGCCTCGATTGACTCACCTAGTTTTGCCAAATCTGCATATAAATCATCGGTTTTCAAAATAAGTGATTCAAATACTGAGCTGTACTGGCCATAGAGTCCAACCACCACTTGCCGATCTTGGAAATACTGGGCATAGTAGTCTTCCAGCTCTGGACTAATGGCTTTTACTTCTGTAGGGATAATCGAGTGAAGCTCGTTTATGATTTCAGTCGGCTGGTTTCGCTCATAATAGCCCATACGTTCAATCAGCTGCTTATTAGCATTCTGCTGGTATTCATTTTTTAGAAGTGTCCCAATACGATCCTGCTCTGATTCGCTCATTCTCTCCCATACAGCATGCAACAACTCGTGCGCAGCAGTTACTTCCTCGATACCATCAAGGCGGGCTTCGGTAACATCATAAATGTACATCCGGCCCGAAGCGTAACAGCCTAAGATTGGGCTTCCCGGTTCAAGGCGAGGACAATCTTGGTTAAATTGACTAGCTGGAGCGATATCAGGCTCGGTGACGCGGAGGTAGAAAGAGCCTTTACCAGTCAGCTCAAGTCGCTCCTCCAGGTCGACGATATCAGCCGGAGGAGAATACGACCAGACGATTGCTTGATCAGCCACATACTGCCGGTTTATAAACAGCCATCCAGCGGCCACCAGAATCAGAAGACTCAGTAAGCCCGCAACAATTGCACCAGCGACATGCCGTCTATTCCTCTGTCGTGACACTCAATTCCACCTTCCCTTTTATTGCCTGGGCGCGAAGTACCGTACCTTTATCATATTGTCCTGAAAGAATTCCGTCGGCTATTTCGTGCTCAAGCATATCTTGTATCGCTCGTCGTAAAGGGCGAGCACCAAACTTTTCATCATGACCCTTGTCAAGAATGAGGCGCTTCGCAGAAAGTTCAACAACCAATCGAATGCCCTTCCGAACCAGCCGCTCTTGCAGCTCATTCAACAATGTATCAAATATCTTGCCGACCTCGCGACGAGTAAGCGCCTTGAACGTCAAAACCCCGTCAAATCTATTGATAAGCTCTGGACGCATCACTCGCCCCAATGCTTCATTGGCAGCGTCTGCATTCTCTTCGTGAACGCTTTCTAGCCGCTTCTTGTCATCTTTTGTCGAAGCATGAAACCCAAGACTTGATTCCTTCATCATCATATCGGCACCAAGGTTGCTAGTTAGGATAATAATCGCATTTGTGAAATCAATCTTGTGGCCTTGGGCATCAGATAGCGTGCCATCCTCAAGAATCTGTAACAATAAATTAAATACATCGGAGTTAGCCTTTTCGATCTCATCGAATAGTACGACACTGTACGGTTGACGACGGATTTTATCAGTTAACTGACCCCCATCATCATACCCAACATATCCGGCCGGCGCGCCGACTAAGCGACTTGTATTATGGCGCTCGCTAAACTCACTCATATCAATCTTAATGAGTGCGTCGTCGCTGCCAAAAACTTCGCGAGCCAGTACTTTTGCTAGTTCCGTTTTTCCCACGCCAGTTGGGCCCATAAAGACAAATGAACCAATAGGTCGCTTGCTCGTAGCAACACCACTCCGACTACGCCGGATTGCACGGGCTACCTGCTCGACAGCCTCGTGTTGACCAATAACATACTTACCGATATGAGCTTCAAGGCGTCGAAGTAATTTTGCTTCTGATTTTTGGACACGGCTAACTGGAATGCCCGTCATCAGTGCAATGGCATGCGATATGTCGTCATCATTTAGCGTGATCGGTTTTTTCTTTTCTGCCGCTTCGCGCGTCTCATCTAGTTTTTGAGTCAATTGACTAATACGGGTCTTATACAGTGCGGCCCGTTCGTAATCTTCAGATGTCACCGCTTCTTCCATCTTTTCGTTCAAATTTTTGAGTTGCTTCATATAATCACGGAGCTTGCTTGGCTTGTGGCCTGTCTTGACGCGGATACGAGCCGAGGCTTCATCAATGACATCAATCGCTTTATCAGGCATGTGGCGTTCGCTAATGTAGCGATCGGCCATGTAGACAGTGTCCTCAATCACCTCGTCACTAATAGTCACGCCGTGGTGCTTTTCGTAGTACGGCTTTAGCCCCTTCAAAATGGCGATGGTGTTCTTTAGTGTTGGTTCGGGAACGATAATTGTTTGCAAGCGACGCTCTAGTGCAGTGTCTTTCTCGATGTGTTTACGATATTCGTCCAAGGTTGTTGCACCAATCATGCGAATTTCACCGCGCGCTAGGGCAGGCTTTAGCATATTTGCCGCGTCCAATGCCCCTTCGGCGGCACCTGCACCAACCAGCAAGTGCAACTCATCAATAAAAATAATGACATTTTTCTGTTCCTGCAACTCAGCGATCACTTTTTTCAAACGCTCTTCAAACTCACCGCGGTATTTTGTGCCGGCAATCATTCCTGCTAAATCAAGCTGGACAATTCGCTTATCAAGAAGGTGTTCGGGGACATCTTCGCTAGCAATCCGCTGCGCCAGACCCTCCACGATTGCTGTTTTACCCACACCAGGTTCACCGATTAATACAGGGTTATTTTTTGTACGACGACTAAGGATAGTTACTAACCGCTCCTCTTGGTCAGCTCGCCCGATCACAGGGTCAAGCTTGCCTTCACGGGCACTAGCCGTTAAGTCAGTCCCAAATGTCCCAAGTGCGCCTTTTCGAGTTGGAAGCTTTTTTTCCGTCAGTGTGTCACCACCGATGCGTGAAAAAGTGTCGCCCTGTCGATCAAGATACTCTTCTAGCTCAGAAACAATTTCGGGAACATTCACGTCCATGTCGCGAAGAAGCACGGTCGCTCGAGCATTTTTCTGCGTCAATATGCTGTACAAGATATGCTCTGTGCCCAGATAATCTTGGTGGAATTCCTGTGCAACATCCCAGCTCATTTTGAGGGTTAGTTTTGCCGTCTCACTTAGGCTTTTAGTGGTGATGCCGCCGACTGTTGTAGAAACTGGCACCATATTGAGTGACGATTGCGCGCGATCTAAGGTGACTCCTGCATCTGCCAGTATCTTGGCACCCACCGAAGCGCCCTGAGCCATCACGCCTAATAGCAAGTGTTCGGTACCTATATAAGGGCTGCCATATCCCTGGGCAATTAATGTTGCATGGTGCAAACTGGTCCGAGCGTTCTCGGTAAGATGTGCGATGAATTCTGTAAAGTCATCAGACATGTCCTTATTATCTCTCCTCCAGCATAGTATGCGCAAGCTTTTTATAGATTTTCTGCGTTCTATTGATAATTATAGCAAAAAATTAGCACTCGGGTCAAGCGAGTGCTAATTAATTATTTAACCTACGAATTACTTTTCGTCGGTCTCCTCGATTGCATTCAGCAGACTATCCTCGATATTCTTGCGTGCAGCTTTTTCGGCCGGTTTTACGGCTGCAACCGCTTCCTCGATATCAAGTTCATAGCCTGTCAGGCGACTTGCGAGACGGACGTTCTGCCCGCCGCGGCCAATCGCAATTGACTGCTGATCTTCGTTAACGTAGACAGTCGCGCGCTTGTCGGTTTCATTAATCTCAACTTTTTTGACTTCTGCTGGACTGAGCGCATTCTTGATGAATTGCTCTTTATCTTCGTCAAAAGTGACAATGTCGATCTTCTCTTGGTCACCAACTTCGTTCATGACTGCCTGAACGCGCGTACCGTGTCCACCGACGAAGGTTCCGACCGGATCAACACCGGGGACGGTGCTGGCAACGGCGAGCTTAGTGCGGCGACCAGCTTCACGAGCAATCGTCTTGATTTCAACGGCACCAGTTTCAAGTTCTGGCACTTCTTGGCGGAACAGGTACTCGATAAACTCCTCGTTACCGCGACTCAGGATAAGCTGTGGGCCACGATTGTCACGCTCGATGTCTTTAATAAACACCTTCAAGCGACTGCCGACACTGTAATATTCACCTTGAATTTGCTCACTCTGCGGAATAATACCGTTTGCTTTCCCAACTTCAATCCGAACAACTCGTGGCTCGACACGCTGAACGGTGCCGTTGACGACAGTGCCGATCTTATCTTCGTATTCACCCAACACAACTTCGCGCTCAGCTTCACGGAGTCGCTGCAACACGACCTGCTTTGCTGTTTGAGCGGCGACGCGACCAAAGCTGCTAACTTCATATTGGTCCTCAATCAAGTCGCCTAGTTCGGCATCTTTTTTGACTTTACGGGCATCTTCGAGGCTGATTTCGTGTGCATCACTGCCAACGACTTCAACAACTTCACGAGAGACAAAGACCTGCGCTGTCCCTTTATTAACGTTCAGTTCACTTCGCACTTCTTGGTCGCGCTCACCGTTATCACGGCGCCATGCTGCGGCAATTGCTTGTTCGATAACAGCAAGTACTGTTTCTTCTGGCAAGTTCTTCTCCTCCGCAATCGTGCGGACGGCAAGGGTAAGTTGCTTTAAATTCATCTCTTCCATAATTGTTTTTAGACCTTTCTTTGACTAAAAAATCCGACCTGCTGGCCGGAATGTACTATCGCTATTATACCGCGAGTATACCCTAAGAGCAATAGCTATTTCGTCGGCAAGACTTGGCCAGGACACCCTGATAAAATTTGCGCCATCGCCTGCTTCTCTGCCTTCGTGACCCACAACGTATACTTTTGCTTAATCGACACCTGTCTGGCAATATATTCGCAACGAAAGCTGCTATTCTCGGGCAGCCACGTCGCCGCATCACCGTCGCCCTTTTGCTGATTTGCCGGACCATCGACAGCCAGTAAATTCAAAGGGTCATTAGCAAACTGTACCCGCGCCTCACGTTCGAGCTGTTGGGCGCCTTTTTGCCAGGCATCTGACAGTGCCACGACATGGTCGATCTGCACGGCACTGCTTTGTTGACGACTAAATTGAATTGTCATGCCAGTATACGGATCATCGAGAACGCCGCTCATAACTCGACACTCCTCATCAAGTTGGGGCTCTTGCAGGTCTCTGTACAGAATAATATTGCGGGTATCACAGCCATTCACGGTGGCCCATCCACTTCCAAATTGCTCACGGCTATACTCGGTCTTTGGCGCCCTGCCTTTCACCAATATATTTTCGAGTGCCGCCGCCGCACTATCGAGCTGCCCCGAGGGTGAGCCATGTTGAGGGCTGGGAGTGATTTCCGGCGCAACAGCAATTGCTGCCAACACGACGATAGCAATACTGACAGCGAGTGCGCTGATTCGGCGAATCTTCCTTTTCATTCCTCATAGTATGACCAGACTTTGTCGTTGCTGCAACAAAATTCAGCATTCGTTTCATTAAAAATGCATAATCAGCCGATAGTGTGGGGTGGGCGTCAGCTGTCGGGTATACTAGAAAGTATGCAGAAAATTACTCAACTCTTAGCAACATTTATTCCTGAACAATATGACCTCTCAATAGTACTTCAAAGGAAGGAGCGGGTATTTCAAGGTACCGTCACCATAAAAGGGGCAGCCCCCGCTGAGACACCTGCTATTCAACTTCAATCCAAAGGGCTCACTATCGATAGCGCAACATTGGACGGAAAAGCAGCGGCATTCCATCATGATATAGATGATCAGCTCATTATCGAGCACCCCGAGATTATTGAAGGCGAGCACCTCGTCGTCGTCTCATTTAGTGGCAAAATTACCGACACCATGCACGGGCTATACCCCTGCTACTACGAACATGACGGTCAAAAAAAAGAACTCCTCGCAACGCAGTTCGAAAGTCACCATGCTCGCGAAGTCTTTCCCTGTATTGACGAACCGGCGGCCAAAGCCACATTCAATCTCACGCTTACTACAGAACAAGGTATCACTGTCCTCAGCAACATGCCCGTCGCATCCGAACGTGAAGAAAATGACCTGCTTGTCACGAGATTTGCAGAGACGCCGAGAATGAGTACCTACCTACTCGCTTGGGTTGTCGGAGAGCTTCATAAAAGCACTGGGGAAACCGAAAGTGGCGTAGAGGTGAATGTATGGGCAACAAAGGCACAGCCAGTCAAGAGTCTCGATTTTGCTGTCGACATCGCTAGTCGATGTATCGATTTTTATGATAGTTACTTTGGCACGCCATATCCACTGCCGAAGTCAGATCACGTTGCGCTTCCTGACTTTTCTTCAGGCGCAATGGAAAACTGGGGACTCGTCACGTACAGAGAAATTGTGCTGCTTGTTGATCCGGCCACAACGGCGCTTGATACGCGCCAACAAGCAGCGCTGACGATCTCGCACGAACTCAGCCACCAATGGTTTGGGAACCTTGTCACCATGGAGTGGTGGAACGACTTATGGCTGAACGAAAGCTTTGCCAACATCATGGAGTACATCGCAGTTGACGCAATCGAACCAGACTGGCAAGTATGGCTTGACCATTCTGCCCACGAGGTTGTCATGGCGCTGCGGCGCGATGCCCTCGAAGGCGTTCAGGCGATTCAAACTGATGTTGCACATCCTGATGAAATTAACTCGCTCTTCGATCCTTCAATTGTCTACGCCAAAGGTGGTCGTATGATTCGCATGCTACAGCATTTTATTGGTGACGAGGCGATGCAAAGAGGCCTCAGGCAGTACTTTGAAACATATGCGTACAAGAACACAATTGCGGCTGACCTCTGGAAGTGTTTCAGCGATGCCTCCGGCAAAGATATTGTGAGTCTAATGAATGCGTGGATTACACAGCCCGGCTATCCAGTCGTGCATGTGCGACGCACAGGCGACCTGCTTGAACTTCAGCAAGAACAGTTTTTTATTGGTACACACCAACCATCAGCCAAGTTATGGCCGATTCCCCTGGGAGCAAATTCACCCGACATACCTGCACTCCTCTCTACGTCGTCTGTCGAAGTTCCGTATTACGCCTCTTTGCCGACCCCTATTCTCAACCTTGGGAACGACTCCCACTATCTTACTCACTACAGCGCAGAGCTCCTCCCTTCAGTGCTTGCGCAACTTCCGGACATGTCCGAAATCGACCGCATGAAGTTCTTGCACGAACAAACAATGCTCGCGCAGGCTGGATTTGTTGCTTCAGCTGATATCCTAGCGATCATCTCTCACTACAGAGAAGAAACGTCCGAAGCGGTCTGGAGTACCATAGCGATGGCGCTGAACGAGCTCAAGAAGTTTGTCGAAACTGACGAGAAGTCAGAACAAAAACTGCGAGCGTTTACCAAAGAGCTGACAGCACCTCAGTACAAACGCCTTGGATGGCACCCAAAATCAACAGAAGCAGAATCCGACGCGAAATTGCGCAGCCTTATTGTCGCCCTCAGTCTGTACGGCGAAAACCAAGATGCTCTCGACAAGGCACAGCATATGTACGAAACAACTGCGGTTGAAGCGCTAGACGCCAACTTGCGTTCTGGAATTTTAGCTGCTGCTGTCAGAGCTCATCAGCCAACCACCATAATTGACGATCTCCTTGAAGCTCACGCCCGCACCAACTTAAGTGAACTCCAGGAAGACATCGCCTCTGCCCTTACTACAACAAAAAAGCCAGAAGTAGTAGAGCGCCTTTTGGGCTTACTAAAGAATAATGATATCATTCGACGTCAAGATGTCGCTCGCTGGTGTGTGTGGTTAATGCGCAATCGCTACGGACGCACCAAAGCCTGGCAGTGGCTGCGCGATAATTGGTCGTGGATCGAAGAATCTTTCGGAAGGGATATGAGCTTCGATGCATTTCCTCGCTACGCCGGCAGTGTTCTGATGACCGCACAAGAACTCGACGAGTATAAAGCATTTTTTCTGCCCCTCAGTTCTCACCCCGGGCTTAAGCGCAATATTCGGCTTGGAGTGACAGAGCTCGAACATCGTGTCGCGTTAAACGAGCGAGATGGTCCCGCCGTCCGAGATGCACTACTCCAACTCTAAGCACTGATCAACTGACATACCTAAACTTTCTCCAGATGTGGCAATTACCATCAAGTGAGCTGAAACCAGTGACGACTGGCGAGATAAGTACAGCTGAGCGGCCCGTCGCATCTGCATCTCTTTCTGTCGGGTAATTGCAGCTAGCCCATCACCAGACTCCGGTTTGCGGCGATGTTTTACTTCCACAAAGTATATTTCGCCTTCTTTTTGGCTAATAATATCCACTTCGCAATATTTCGTTCGCCAATTACGCTCGATTACGACGTGGCCCTTTTCTTCTAGCCACTCCGCCGCAAACTGCTCGGAGGCATCGCCAATGCGTCGTGTCGTCGGCTGAAGACCCCCTGTATGCTGCCGATCGCCACTCTGGCCTGTATCTAGTCGATACGAAGCAAGTGGCGCAAAGGAGAGCCTGTGAAGCGGGGTGACTCCTTTCGTACGAATGGCAGCCCTGTGCGCCGCCGTTCCGTAGCCGGCATTTTTCGCAAATGAATACCCTGGATACACCGCTTCCTGCTGCGCCATATAAGCATCACGGGCAACCTTCGCCACAATTGAAGCTGCCGAAACCGCTGGTACGAGTGCGTCAGCCTTGGCCAATACTGTAACATACGACCCTTTGCTGGTCTCGCTCAAAAAATTAATCGTCCCATCCAAAATAATTTCATGATAGGGCGTATGTATTTGTTCGACTGCTCGGACTGTTGCCAATCGAAGCGCTTGCGACATGCCCACTTCATCAAGCTCAGCTGCGTGCACCCACCCAAGACCGATTGCCACTGCCTTGGCATGGATTTGAACCGCTAGTGCCTCACGCCTTCGTGGACTCAACTTTTTGCTGTCGGCTAATCCCTCGATCGCGGTATTACCCAAGACTACTGCTCCGACAACTAGCGGACCCGCCCAGGGACCCCGACCAACTTCATCAATTCCCAGTATCATAGCGTTAGTATACCGACTAAAAAGAGCCGCCGATAGGGCGACTCATTTTTAGGTAAGAAAAATCTAAGATTATTTCTCAGCTGTTTCCGAAACCTCTTCGGCGACAGGCTCTTCGGTGGCCGGCGCTTCAACAGAAACATCGTTGACGGTTTCACGGTCAAAGTTAACACCTTTTAGACGGGCACTCTTACCGCTACGGTTACGTAGGTATGAAAGGTAGTTGCGACGAACCTTGGAGCGACGGACAACTTCAATTTTCTCAATCAATGGACTATGAATCAAGAAACTCTTCTCGACGCCAATGCCACTCGCCACCTTGCGAACAGTAATTCGTGCAGTGTGTGAAGATGCGCGGTCAACACGGATTACAACACCTTCAAATACCTGGATACGCTCTTTTGCGGCTTCTTTAATTTTTTGGTGAACACGAACAGTATCGCCGCTGTGTGTCTCAACAGTTGCCGCCTTCTTCTGTGCTTGGTTCACCTTGTGGATTAGTTCAAAACTCATACTTGTCTCTGACTTAGGTTATTTTATCAATCAAATATAAATTGTAGCACAAGAATGGACTTTTTAAAAGGGTCTGAGTGCTAAATAACTCTGTTCACTTCTTCAAGTGTCGTTTCGCCTCGCAAGGCCGTTAATACACCACGCTGTAATAGTGTCACCATTCCCTGCTCTTTGGCTGTTTTCTCGATAGATTCAGCGTGAACATCCTTTAGGTCACCACGCAAGTATTTTTGAATTTCATCGTTTACAACCATTTGCTCCATAACGACAATTCGACCCTTATAGCCAAAGGGAGAGGCTTCGTTGGCAACTGCCTTATAGAGAGTAATGTTTTCCAGGTCGGGCTTCTCTACATGCTCGGGCAAGTCAGCTAAAACTGCCTGCAAGTACTGTTTAGTTGCGTCATCTGGTTGGTAGGCTTCTTTTGTTTCGTCATCCAGCCTACGAACCAGTCGCTGTGCAATCACCAACCTTATAGCCGAGCTGAAGATGGGGTTGACCCCAATCATATCGATCATTCGGCTGAAGGCAGCAGCTGTCGTGTTAGCGTGAAATGTTGATAATACTAGGTGCCCAGTAATCGATGCTTGAATTGCCGTCTTGGCAGTATCAATATCTCGGATTTCCCCCACCATCACTACATCAGGATCAAGTCTCAGCACAGAACGAAGGTGGTCTGCAAAGCTTTGGCCACCCGTCGTATCAACTGGAATCTGCGAAATGCCCCCCACGCTATATTCAATCGGATCTTCGAGGGTAATAATTTTTCGATCGGTCGAATTAAGAGCGCTCAGCATGCTATAGAGCGTGGTCGATTTACCACTGCCAGTTGGGCCAACCATCAATACCATTCCGCGCGGGTGACTGATTATTTCGTCAATCGCCTGACGTTCTGAATCGCCAATTCCTAGGCGATCAAGGTCGAGCATCGATTCATCATAGTTAAACAGTCGCATGACCGCATCCTGGCCATACATCGTTGGAACGGTCTCAACACGGAGGTTCAATAGGTGTGTTGTTCCATCGTCATTCGGTATTTCTTTTTGCAAGTGGCCCGACTGCGGCTCAGTTGAGGCGGTCGAAAGGTTTGCGCGCGACGCCAGTGCTCCTAGTAGGATGCGGTAACGGTCACTACTAAGTTCGGCAACTGGGTGAAGTGCTCCATCGATACGCATGCGTATTCGTATGCCATTTCGCTGGTTCTCGACGTGGATGTCACTTGCACCTAACTTATCGGCTTGGTCAATCAAAAAATCAAACACTTTGTCGCTTCCAACTGAGTTTAGCGTGTCACTCACCTGTTTGATTGTCTCACTATCACCAGTTGAAGCGATTTTTATATCATTATAGGTAGCCACGACCGGTGGGTCATAGCGAGCCATCAATTTTGCAAATCCAGATAAGCTAATCAACGAAAAGCCAACATTATGGGCATCGGCAGCATATTTCTCTTTTAACTGGCCCAGAAGAGATTGAGGTGTCTGTGTCGTAATACCAAACTGCCAGGCATTCGAGTCGTCACCACCTCGCAAAGGGATAATGCGGCTGCGATGCATATCTTCAATCGGCAAGACATCAGGGACTAATTCGATCGTCTGCTCGATGCCACGAGTATCTAAATATGGCACTCCAAGGATAGCTGCACGGCTCTGAGTTGCCTGCTCATCTTGGTCGCGGCGCTGTGCTTGAATTTTATCTTCGTTCATTACACCTTATCTTAGCAAAAAACATAACCATTTTATAGTGGTATAATGACCCCCATGCCCGAAATCATCCTTATTGCCCACAATATTCGCTCGACGCATAACGTCGGTTCGCTCTTTCGGACTGCCGATGGATTTGGTGTCAGTCACATTATCCTGAGCGGCTACACTCCTTATCCAACCCTCGCCAACGACACCCGTCTGCCTCATATTCACGAAAAGCTGAGCGCTCAAGTTCATAAAACTGCGCTTGGCGCCGAAGCAATGGTTCCATTTGAATATACCGAAATCCCCCCGCTGTCATCACTTAAGGCAGCTGGCTACCGGATTGTTGCACTTGAACAAGCGCGCCGCAGTATTCCGCTCCCTTCGTATGCAGCACCGGATAAAATCGTCCTTCTTATAGGCGAAGAAGTGCACGGTATTGATGCGGATCTGCTCAAACAATGTGACGATGTTGTTGAAATACCCATGGTCGGTAAAAAAGAGTCTTTCAACGTCAGTGTCGCGGCTGGCATCGCTCTATATCAGCTGACTACTTAACAACAACTCCGTCTTCGCCGACTAGTTTTACCAGCGACCCGATGAGTGCCTCACCGTTATCAACTCTAAATGGCATCTTAATGGCAGACTTCTTTTCATCGCCCAACACAAGCACAATATCGCTGACGCCTGGGTGTAAACTACACATCTGTTTCAGCTGCACTAACAGCGCCTGATCATCCGGATCTTTAACGTGTATGTACAACTTCGTCAGCGGTTCTTCAAGCGCTTTTGGCTTTTGAATAACTTTTTCAGTATTATCTTTAGCGCTAGCCTTTTTTCGAGAAGCGAGTACTTTACGGCTAGCTTTTGGCTTTGCCATCTTACGGCCATGAGACTGGTAGTTTCTTAGTTCTTCGTCGTCAACAATTTGTATATCATCAGCAATCATTTTCACCTCTGTGACAATATTGCCCTCTCGATCACGGGCAGTGACTTTGCCGGTTGCCCGAATGACGGTGTCTTGAATAAGCCCAGCACCAACTTTCTCAAATAAGTTTGGAAACACGATTAATTCTGTTTCACCTGTCTTATCTTCAAGTTTCACAAACGCCATCTTAGAGCCACTTTTGGTAATAATCGTTCTCACACTAGCGACAATGCCGCCAATAGTCAGTGACTTTCCGTCAATATCACTAGTCATTTCTATCACTGGTACTGTCTGCTCTTGGAAATAAGTGTCGTAGTTATCAAGTGGGTGGGCGCTAATGTACAAACCAAGCAGCTCTCGCTCCCAGGCAAGTCGCTCCTTCTCGGTGTGTTTTACCGGCGCATCCTGCATCGTGATTGTCGGCTGTGCAATAACGTCACCCGAAGCCCCACCAAATAGATCGGTCTGGCCGCTAAGCGCCTCTTTTTGAGTCTTAGAGGCAAATCCCTGTATCATTTCTAAATTAAATAGTAGGTCGGATCGATCGGCCAGTGTATCAAATGCGCCGGTACGAATCAGCGAATCCCAGGCTTTTTTGTTAACCCGTGACGTCGACACCCGTTTTGCGAAATCCTCTATGCTCTTAAATTTGCTCTCGTCACGAGCCCGCAGTATCTCGTCAACGACAGACACGCCTACGCCCTTAACCGCTGCCATGCCAAAACGAATTTCCTGGCGATCAGGCACTACGGCAAATTCAACGAAACTTTCGTTCACATCTGGTGATAATACCTTGATTCCCATGTGCTTGCATTCATTCATTTCAATTGCCAAGCGATCAAGATCACCCTGGTCGCTGGTCATAAGTGCCGCCATAAATGCTTCAGGGTAATGTGCTTTTAGGTACGCCGTCCAATAGGAAATCATGCCGTAGCAAGCAGCGTGCGACTTGTTAAAACAGTACGCCGCAAAGTCCTCGAGCTGTTTCCAGAAGAGTTCCATATCCGGACGCTTTGCTCCAGAGTGCTCCATTGCTCCTTCGATAAAACGCTGCTTCATCTTTGCCATGACGTCCATCAACTTTTTACCGATTGCTTTTCGGAGTGTATCGGCCTCTCCACCCGTAAAACCAGCCAAGTCTTTTGAAATCTGCATGACTTGTTCTTGGTATACCAACACCCCGTAGGTAGACTTCAGGGCATCTTCCATCTTTGGGTGCATATACGTAATCTCACGTTCACCATGTTTTCGCTTGATAAAGTCATCAATAAACTGCATTGGACCTGGTCGGTACAAGGCAACCATCGCCACGATATCTTCAAATACCGTCGGTTTCAGCTCGCGAAGATAGCGTTTCATCCCAGCCGATTCTAGCTGAAAGACACCGGTCGTATCACCACGCTGAAATAACTCGTAAGTTGCCGTATCATCAAGCGGAATCTCATCTAAGTTAATGTCAGTTTTATGTACTTTTTTTATAATACGAAGGGCGTTGTTGATAATAGATAAGTTCGAAAGCCCCAAGAAGTCCATTTTTAGCAGACCAAGGTCTTCAACTGGGCCCATCGGATACTGCGTCGCCACCACCCCTTTCTGGGACATTTCAACAGGTGTATACTTCACGATTTCGTCCGGCGCAATCACTACACCCGCAGCATGCACGCCATGGCTGCGAATAGTCCCCTCGAGCCGAATAGCATAGTCGAAGACACGTCGAGCTGTCGGATTATTATCGTACTCGTTCTTCAGGTCGGGGTCGTTGATAATACCATCTGCAAGCAGTACGTGTCTCCCCTGGACTGGAGGAGGAACCAACTTCGCCAGACGATCACTTTCGGCATATGGCACTTGCAAGACACGAGCGACATCACGAACCGCTGCCCTGGCCGCCATACGACCAAAGGTGACTATATTCGCTACTCGGTCAGAGCCATATTTTTCGGTACAATAAGCAATCACTTCATCACGACGAGTATCTTGGATGTCAATATCAACATCAGGCATGCTAATGCGATCAGGGTTCAAAAAGCGCTCGAACAGAAGGTCATACTTCAATGGATCCAGTTCGGTAATACGAATTGCATATGAAACGATCGAACCAGCGGCGCTTCCTCGGCCAGGACCAAAAATGATACCTCGGCCTTTGCCCCAGTTAATAAAATCTTGCACAATCAAAAAGTATCCGTTAAAGCCCATGCGGTCAATCACCCCAAGCTCATAGTCAGCGCGCTCTAGTACGTAATCTGGAATATGCTGACGAGCAGTCTTCACGTCCCATTTATCAGCGTCTACACTTTCGGCATCACCGTAGCGCCAAGCCAGCCCGCGGAACACAAGAGTGTGTAGATAACTTTTTTCGTCGTACCCGTCTGGTGTCGAGAATGTTGGAATCAAAATCCCTCCCAGCTCAAGCTCGACATCACATCGATCAGCAATACGCTTGGCGTTTATCACTGCCTCAGGCTGGGTCGGCCCCCAGCGTTCAATAATTTCAGCTGGATCAGTCACATGCAAGTCGAAATCCTTTAACGACATCCTCTTCTCATCGCTCAAGAAGGACCCCGTTCCGACACACAGCAAAATTTCATGCGTGTCCTGATCATCGTGCTCCAGGTAGTGCCCGTCACTCGTTACTACCATCGGTATGTCGAGTTCTTTACTGAGACGCTGTAAATGTTTGTTGATTTTTACCTGAACGTCCCATGACTTTGGCGCATCCGGGTGGCCGTGGTCTTGAAGCTCAAGATAGTAGCGATCCCCAAATACACCTTTGTACCAAGTGGCAATGCTTTTAGCTTCTTCATAGTTGTCAGCTCGCAGATTTTCACCCAATTCTCCGCTGGCACAGCCAGAAAGAATAATCAGACCTTCATTTAATTCCTCAAGCAAATCGTGATCAATGCGAGGTTTGTAATACATACCCTCTAAGTTAGCCTGGGAACTGAGCTTCATTAAGTTCTGATAGCCCTGTTTGTTCATAGAAAGAATCGTTAGATGGTACCTTGCCTTATCCTTCTGCGGGTCACGATCAAATCGCGTCCTTGTGGCAACGTACGCCTCCATGCCTAAAATCGGCTTAATGCCAGCTGCGCGAGCCGATTGGTAAAATTCAATTATCCCAGACATCGTGCCATGATCAGTAATCGCAACCGACTCCATGCCGAGTTTTTTGACTTTTTCAACAAGCCCAGGAATTTTCGACAAGCCATCTAAAAGACTATGGTGTGTGTGATTATGCAAGTGCACATAATCAGAGGCTTGTAACGCCATTCCCGATGTCATCGCTGACTGTGTAGTAACCCCCATGAATACCTCTTAGTATAGCGAAGGTCAGACGATAATGCTGTAGTAAAAAGTGACATTGCAACTAGTTTGTCTGGCGTACGGTGTTTACCAGAAATTCCACGAACTGTCCAATTCCACCCGGCAAGTCAACGAGTAAACTCAATAACCATACAATCAATGCCACCACTAACGTCGCTCCTAGGACGCTCCCGACACCAAAGAAAATGCCGCGGAAGAAATTCATCCAATACACCTGTTGGCGAGAGCGGTGCAAATCATAAAAAAGCTCTTCAATCAGCTTTCTTCGTGCCCCAGCCTCATTATCACTCTTAACTTTTTTCACGACTTTTTTGATTGCTTTATTTACCATACATCCAGTATACCCTGCTTATGCAAAGAGCGCACCCTTTCGAGTGCGCTCAATGATTGCTTTTCAATAAACTATTGGTTATCTCGAAGAGTCTTTTTTGCGTCTTTTGCTGCCTGTTGGCTGCGGCCTTTCAGGTCCTTGGCTGTACCAGAAACTCGGTCAGCAACATCACCTGCAACTTTACCGGCTCTATCAACAGCACCTTCGGCAGCGTGAGCTGCCTTACGCTTGGCTGTGTCGGCTTTTTTTAGTACCTCTGCTTTTTTAGCTTCAGCTTTTACCTTTAGCTCATCGCGAGTTTCTTTGCCGCTTTTTGGGGCGGTAAGAATACCTGCGAGAAAACCTGCTGCTGCACCAAATAGTGCTCCGACTGCTACTTTACCTTTTGCCATAATTACTTATCTCCTTTGCTAGATTGCTTTGTAAATTTTCTAAAATGTCGCTTAACCATCTCGGCGAAAAAAATCGGTGACGTCAGCTTGGCGGCGCCTGAAATAGCTTCACCAACTTTGTCGACTGTCTGCTGAGCAGATCGAGCAATGCGCTTGATCTCCCGCGTCAGACGGATCAAATATACGCCGAGAATGATGCCAACGAGTAGAAAGATTGCCAGTACCACTGATACGATAATGACGAGGATTTCTGCTGCTGAACTCATGGACGTACTCCTTTGTTATTATCTTGTAACGATCTTAGTATACGCTTATCAGCGTATGACCGCAAATTACTAACCCAGACGTTTCTTCAAGAAAGTGCGTAATTCAACGCCATATTCGTCGCTTTCAAGCGCAAGGTCAATAACGGCCTTTATGTATTTAAGTTGATCGCCAGTGTCGTGCCATACACCTTCGATAAACTGGCCATATACTTCTCCGGCAGCCGCAAGTTGGTTTAGGCTATCCGGAAGGCTTATCTCGCCTCCGACGCCAACCTCCTCTTTCTCTAGATACTGCCAAATTTCTGGAGTAAGCAAGTAACTGCCGACCGAAGCGAAGTTTGACGGCGCATTTTCTTGACCAGGTTTTTCCATTAAGCCACTCAGGCGGAATAAATTACCCCCCATATCGTCAGTAAGTACTGCCATGCCATACTTATCGGCATCTTTTTTGTCGACTTCAATCAAGGAAATCACAGACTTGCCGGTTTTCCCATGAGCAGCCTTGAGTTGCAAAGGCCAAGGCGTCTCGCTTCGGAAGAAATCATCAGCAAAAAAAACAAAAAATGGTTCGTCGTCGTTAATTAAGTGGCGGGCGTTTAGGATGGGCCTGGCGTTGCCTTTCGGAGAGCCCTTTTGGCGTACATAGACAAAATTCGCTAGTTCGGCAATTTGCTTAATTTCGTCCGCCTTATCGTGCTTACCTTTTTGGCGCAGCTCTGCCTCTAGCTCGTCGCTTCGATCAAAATGGTCTTCGATAGCGCGCTTCGTACTGCCAGTAACAATAATGACTTCTGTTACTCCGGCAGCAACTGCCTGCTCGACAATAACCTGGATGACCGGGCGATCGATAAGCGGCAGCATCTCTTTTGGCATCGCCTTTGTTTGCGGGAGGAACCGTGTTCCAAGGCCAGCCGCACAAATAATAGCTTTCGTTGGGTGCTTCATACTACTCCTCTAATTTCTGTCGTATCAGCTTCTGAGCAAGTGCTGGGTTAGCTTTCCCGGCAGATCGCTTCATAACCTGCCCGACCAAGAATCCAATGGCTTTGTGTTGGCCGGCCTTAATATCGATAACTGACTGCTGACTCGCCGGGTCCACCAAGACTGCGTCAACAATTTCTTGGATGGCAGCCTCATCACTCTCCTGAAGTAAGTTCTTTGCTTTGGCAATATCGCGCGGAGAGCCAGAACCCACTAAAAGCTGGCTAAATACTTCTTTGGCAGCAGTGCTTGATAGCTCATTCTTGGTGACCATTTCCGCCAGTTGAGCATAGTCAGTGGGCGCATAATTTGTGACCTTGACGCTTACCTGCTCGGCATCTTGACCGACTGCGCTAGAAAACCAGTGCGCCACTCGCCGGGCAGCTTCATCGCCAGCCGATTGCTGAACTTCACTAATTAGAACGGCATACGATTGCTTCGCGAGTAATGCGTCGACAACCGAACGATCAAGATGAAGTGTCGACCAGGCGTCTCGATAGCTGCTCGGAAGGGGCGGTACGTCTTTCTGCATATCTGAAATATCCTCTGAGCCTAAGGCAATCGGAGGAATGTCGGGATCGGGCATATAGCGGTAGTCCTGAGCGTCCTCTTTACTCCGCTGTGAGCCTGTTTTACCGGTAGTTTCATCCCAGCCGCGTGTTTCCTGGATGATATTTTCACCTTTTTCAATTCGCTCGACCTGTCGATGAAACTCAAACTCGGCCGCTCGCTCGACACTTCGAAATGAGTTCAGGTTTTTCACCTCTGCTCTAGTGCCAAGTTTGGTTGCGCCTTTTTTGGCAATCGAGATGTTCACATCGAAACGCATGTTTCCATGATACAGGTCGCCTTTAGTGACCCCGGCGTAAGTCATCAACCGGTGCAACTCAGCAGCGAATGCTTTGGCTTCGGCTGGGGAGTGCATATCAGGCTCAGAAACAATCTCGATCAATGGAGTGCCCGCCCGATTGAGATCAACTAGACTATAGTCGGTATGATGGGTCAGCTTGCCGGCGTCTTCTTCCAAGTGAGCATGATGGATACGCACCTTGACCGACCCACCATCCAACAGCGGCGCATCAACATGACCAGATAAAATAATCGGCTGGTACATCTGACTGATTTGGTAACCCTTCGGCAAATCAGGATAAAAATAATGCTTGCGATCGAAACGACTGACAGGAGCCACTTCAGCGTTGAGGGCTTTGGCAGCGCGTACTGCCAACACAACCGCTTGATGATTCAAAACCGGTAACATCCCCGGCAAACCAAAGTCAATCGGACTCGTGACTTGGTTAGGAGTCTGGTTGCGAGCGTCGTTATCGGCACCACTAAAGAGCTTACTCTTGGTGGCAAGCTGGACGTGACACTCTATGCCAATCGTCATGTCGTACTTATCGAGCATTTCCTGAGTTGCCATTAAACCGCTCCTACATCTTTTAGGGCTTGCTTAAAGGCAACCAAAGCCTGTTTAGCTTGACCGTACTCAACTCTGACATCAGTATCATGAGTAATGCGATTGCGGAGCTTGTGTGCCGACCAGACTGCATTAGCGTCGGACCATGTCGACTGCAGCTTCTTCATTCGTTCACCCATGTTTGCGCCAACGACTCCACGGTCCTGTAGCGCCTTGTCGAGTAACTTATCGGCGTTCATTACAGAAACATGAATACTGGCATCGTCCTCACGGCGTAGGTTTTGTTCAAGCTCAAGCCACTTTCGACGATAATAATCGACGTCGAGCTGCTTCGGACCTTTTTTAGTCAAAGCAATTAGAACAAACAGCAAGCCACCAAACACAAGTATGGCAGCAAAAAATAAAATCATCGTTAACACATCATCCATTATCTCTTCTCCTCTATCTGCTTTGCTAACGCCAGCAGTACACCGTCGCTTCGCCGTTGTCCAA
>Ga0136601_1000252_pt1 | contig 25643 bp, 22 predicted proteins | sample AntRauMFilla2699_FD_181020 | JGI IMG/M metagenome (GOLD analysis project Ga0136601, IMG submission 181020) | Saline lake microbial communities from Rauer Islands, Antarctica - Metagenome Filla 2 #699 | ecosystem: Environmental > Aquatic > Non-marine Saline and Alkaline > Saline | place...
TCCACGGGTTGGAGCTAAAATAAACCCACCTGCAGTCAATATACAGAATAGAAAAACTGCACCGTGAGGGCGCAGTTTTTCTATAGTGTACGTCAGTACTGTAGTTTACTCAGTGGGAGGGAGGAGTACTCCGTCAATGAGGTGGATTACACCATTGGAAGCGACAATGTCAGCTGTGATTACGGTTGAGCTGTCGTTGATAGTGACGCCACCGTCCTCGTCTACATTGATGGTAAGCGTGGCACCGTTCACTGTCTCTACTGTCATGCCATCAGTGAGCTCTTCAGCGAATACTTCAGTTGGTACAACGTGATAGGTGAGCACTCCCTGTAGATCGGCTTGGTTTTCTGGTTCCAGGAGTGTTTCCACTGTACCGGCTGGCAAAGCAGCGAATGCTTCGTTTACTGGTGCAAAAACAGTGAACGAACCTTCACTTCCGAGTGTTGCGGCCAGCTCAGCTTCTGAGACTGCTGTTACGAGAGTGCTCAGCTCTGGGGTAGCGATCGCTAAGTCAACGATAGTCTCTTGAAGGGTTGTCTCTTCTGGCTCCATGGTATCCATAGTGTCCACTTCTGTAGTTTCCTCTGTGACAGTCATTTCTACTTCAGGGTCTGGAGTAGGTGCCGTCTCACCGTTGAGAGACAGGTAGATAACGGCAACGACGAGTACTATACCTGCAATAATGATTACATTTTTCATTTATTTTCTGGTTACGCTTTTTGTGCTAAAGAATACGTTCTGCCATCTGCTTGGTTACTAGCCAGTGTATGACATACAGTGTAATTGATTAACGTCTCATAGTGTACAACACATAGTTGCATACCAGTGTATACGCACCAGAGCGGAAAATGTGACTACGCTACTGCCGACTTTACTTATCAGGTGCTTCTTATACTATACGGTGATGCCTGAACTTCCCGAAGTAGAAACCGTACGCCTACAGCTACGAAGAAAAATAAGTAAGAAACAGATACGAGCGGTTGAGGTATTTCACGCCAAAACCGTTGCCTACGATGAAACAATTGAAGACACCCTAGTTGGTCAAACGATCAAAGATGTGGATCGAATCGGCAAGCTCATGATTATTTCGTTTGTTGACCAACAAGATCTGTACCTGCTGGCCCACCTTAAAATGACCGGGCAGTTTTTTTATGTCGATGACGGTGAGATCGTCAGTGGCGGCGGTCACTCTATGACCGCCGCCGATCTCAGTGAATTCCCGGGGAAACACACGCGAGTGGCATTCTACTTTGAAGATGGTAGTGCGCTATATTTCAACGACATGCGCTTGTTTGGCTACGTTAAAGTAGCAGATGCAAAAGTGGTAGCGTTGGCGCGCGCCGCGTTTGGTCCGGAGCCGACAGACCCTCAGTTCGATACCGTGTGGTTTACTAAGGCGGTCCGCACGCGCCGCGCTCCGATTAAAGCTGTGTTACTTGACCAGTCGTTTGTAGCCGGTCTAGGGAACATCTATGTTGATGAGGCTTTGTTTCGGGCCCAAGTACGGCCTACGAGAAGAGCGGATACTCTCACTAAAAAAGAGGCAGTACTCATTGCAGACGCCGCTGGTGCTGTGATGAAGGAATCGATCAAGGTGGGGGGTACTACCTTCCAAAACTTTGTTGATACCGGAGGCAGGAATGGTAATTTTACCGATTTCCTGCAAGTGTTTGGGAAGCAGGGCGCAGCGTGCCCTCGCTGCGGTGCCACTATACAGAAAATCCGCTGCGCTGGTCGTGGCACTCATTATTGCGCCGGTTGTCAGAAGTAGCGTCGGTACAGTTTTTCACAGTGCCTCTATATGACATCTGGTATACTATACATATAGTCATTATAGAAAAGCTTATGATAACCCTGTACATCAAACCTACTTGTCCCTTCTGCCGACGCGTACTGCCAGTACTTGACCGGATCAGTGCTGACGTCGAGTGTAAAGATATTAGCGAAAACACCGCCTGGGCGGCAGAACTGGTAGAAAAAGGAGGGAAGCAGCAAGTGCCGTACCTAGTTGACGAAGAGAAAGGCGTTTCTATGTATGAGTCCGACGACATTATTGCTCATCTACAGAAAGAGTACGGTACGGCCGGGAAGCCACGAGTACACAACGCAGGAGCGTCGGTCTGCGTGGCGTGTGAAGGGTAGGGGGAGATTATAACGTAATAACTATTACTATGGCGTTTCCAATCATTCAATTTAAAGCAACCAATACTGAGATGAACGAAGAGCTGCAAGACTTTACCGAGAAAAAACTAAGTTCTTTAGAGAAGTTTATTAACGATGAAGAGACCGACCTTAAGTGCGCGGTTGAGTTTGAAAAGATTACTGCGCAGCAGTCTGGAGAAGTGTACCGAGTTGAGGTCAATTTTTTCAAAGAAGGAACACTGTTTCGAGCTGAGTCAACCAAAGACGGCTTTGAAAAAGCAGTAGATGAAGTGCGGGACGAACTTGATAAAGAAATGCGACGCGCTCATAAGAAGCAAGCTACTATGGTAAAACGTGGTGGCAGAGCGATCAAGGACATGCTCCGGTTTGGTAAATAGGCACGGGGAACCAGAAACAGAATCAAAATAGCACCTGGGGTGCTATTTTGACTTATAATGTAAATATTTTGTAATTAAAAAGTGACACGTGAGCATGTCATACTAGTAGTAACGCATCGGTGCCAAGCTCTTACTACCTGAAACGTATCGGTTCGTTTTAATAACATAATACGTTTACCTATGGTTGATGACAACATCTCAATCAATTCAGTAAACGTAGAGCTTACACAAAAACGGCGGCTCCTAATCCTTCGCCAGATTGCACCGCTACGACGACTCTTAGATAGTTCGTCGACACCCCACTTAGACATCGTTATACGGACAGTGCGTCGACCTTTAAGTGGCGCGACTTACTGCATCATGGTGAGACTCACAAGTGGTTCACAAACATTTTATGCGGTAGCCATGTCTCGTTTTTTCGACCGAGCCATCCGCGATGCGCGTGATGAGTTACGTAAATCGATGAGCCGTAGCTATACTCCCGACACAAAGACGCTTTCGTATCTTAGAGAGCGAGCGCATGAGCGCTACTTCGTTGAGTTATTTGTGTAACGACCGCAGATACTCTGTAAATGTTTGCTCAGATTTTCCTTCAGGAATGACACGTTCAATAACGAACGTGTCATTTTCTATGGTAGCAGCAGTTACTTTGGCTCGTTTACCTTGGTACATGAAATAGGTGCCTGGAACCCCAGCGAGGGCACGTACCTGCAACAAACGTTCGTAAGCAGCCTCGCCGCTCGGTAGGGCCAGCGGATCTATGGCCAGCTCACCATCTACTTTACTGAACTTTTTCGTATAGGTAGCGGATACATGCTCTTGTTCCTGGGGGGTGATCGTGCCTGCAATCCACTGGGGAATAGTTTCTGTAAGGAGTGTACCACCGGCTTCGACTAAAAGCATATCAAGCTCTTGGCCATCAATCGGCCAATCCGCTTCTGTAATCGCTACTTTGGTTTGCGCGATGAGTGGGCCGTGGTCCATTTTTTCATCGAGAAGCATGACACTTACTCCGACTGCTTTGTCATCTGCTAAGATAGCAGACCGGATCGGACTTGGTCCTCGGTACTTGGGAAGAAGTGACGGGTGTACGTTGAGGGTGCGGTACGTAGGAAGTTCGATGAGCCATGTGGGCAAGATGTGGTTGTAGGCCACTACTACAAACAGATCGAAGGCAGCAAGCTTGTCTACAACTGCCGCTTGGTCTTTAAAATTCTCAGGCTGCCACACTGGTACATCATTCTCTAGTGCCCATTCTTTCACAGGAGGCGGCGCGAGTCGCTTGCCCCGACCACTTGGTCGGTCGGGGTTAGCAACCACCAGCGCCGGCAGCAGACCGCTAGCCGCTAGCTGCTTTAGTGCCGGCACGCCGAGTGGTTCACCACCAAAAAAGACGAATCGAAGATCGTTAGCTGTCTTCATGGTTTTTTGTTTGATCTCGTTCACTTTTAACAAAAATGTTCTCGGCAATGTCCGTAAAGAGTATACCGTCGAGGTGGTTATGCTCGTGCTGGATAATCTGCGCTAAGAGGCCACCAGCTCCACGTTCGTAGGCTTCACCTTGCTCATCAAGAGCGCGCATGGTGACATTTTTATGGCGCCTTACTTCGCCGTAAGTATCGGGTACCGACAAGCAGCCTTCACCGACAATGTGGGTTTTTTTTGAAGTTTTAATGATCTCTGGGTTAATCGCCACAAATGACGGTAAGGCGTCACGGTCAGTACTCTGGTCTTCGACAATAAACAACCGCTTGCTCACACCGATCTGGGGTGCAGCAATAGCGACCGCAGTGTACCCATCGACATCGTAGGTCTTGAGAGCTGCTTTCATGCCTTTGATTAGCTTCGCGACAGTACCATTTTGTATCTCCTCTGGAGTAATCTCTTCAGCAATCGCATGCAGGGCCGGGTGATTTTGGGGGACGAGTTTTGCCATATGTGTGTACTATACGAGAGATCTTAAAAAAAGAAAGCCTATATGATCCGGTCTGGGTTGATTTCTATACGGATTGCAGGGGGGAGCGAGCGTAAGCGAGCGACCAACTGTTCATCAGGCCAATCAGAGTGAGAGATTTTAATCAGAGCGTGGCGCACTAATTGCTTGCTCGGTTTAGGGTTGTTATAGCACTGCATATCGATGTACCGCAGGGCTTTTCCAATGACTTCTTCAGTTGTTTTGAGTTGTTCTTTTGTACCTTGCCACGTTAGGTGAATGAGGGTAGTAAACGGTGGATAGGACATTATCTGTCGCATACTCACTTCCTCATCGTAAAACGCATCAATACTGCCTCGTTTGGTGTGGGTAAGGAGTGGGTCTTCACTGTCTCGAGTCTGAATAAGGAGGTGGTCAGTAGCCATTTCTCGCAAGCTAAGGAGTGCGTGGAGTACCTGCTCCTCGGCTCGCCAACTGGGGTTAGAGCGCATCGCCTCCAAAGAGATGACAGCGCATAAGTTTGCTCCATGTGTAAGGTACGGTAACGCCATGGCGGTACCGACCATGACAATCCCTTTTTGATCATAGAACTGTTTGGCAAGTTGCTGGGCTTTCTTATGTGTGGTGGCGGTTGAATGGTCAAAGGTCAAGAGCGGTGTTTTGGGGAAATGTTCATGAGTCTGGGAGATAACCTTTTGAATACCGATACCTTGCTCGCGCAATCGCCATGACGTGCAATGCGGGCAGGTGTCAAACGCCTTCATTCGTACTCCTGAGGTACTACAGTAGAGCCAACGCTCTTCGTCGCCGGTAGCTTTCTTCTCAATGTACAGAGAAAAAGGAGCACCAGAATCATTACAACGAAGGATGTGCCCACAATCATTACAGATGATCAGCGGGGAAAATCCACGCCGCGCTGCCAGCAAAAATATTCGCCCCTTAGCTGCTAAGACGCGCTCGGTAGCTGCCTTTAGTTCATCGGTAAAGAGGTCAAACGCTTGGGTCTTGACTGGCTTGGCGGGGGTAGCAACAGTAAACTCATTGGAATAATTAAGTCGGGCAGGGTGCTCCTCGTAAGTGCTGTACACATCGTCACGCCGTTTGATCTCTTCTTCGGTGCGCGGCATTATGTCACCAAACAGGAGTTCTCGTTTCGTGAGCGCGGCGTAGGAAGTCAAGGCACTGCGCGCGTCGAGGTAAGGACGGGTTTTGTGTTTGTAGTACGGCGAAGCAGCTTCATCGATTATTAGGTGTGTTATGTCATGACGATCGAGGAAGGCAAAGCTTGGGGTGGCGATGATGAGCTTCGCCGTACTAAAGTCAACGAAGGCTTCATAGGCAGCATCGAGTTGCTTTTTTGTGAGCGTGCTACTAAAACAAACAATTCTTTTTTCAATACCGGTTTGCAAGTCTTGCTTAGCACGTTCAATGAGAGCTGAGTTGGGTACCACAAACAGTACTGAACCGCGATGAGCGAAGGCTTGACGGATGAGGCTGCGGTAGACGGTGTACCGTTCCTGGCGAGTGGCTGTGAGGACCGCCGGAGTCACTTCTTCCTGGTTGGTGTAGTGGGAAACATATGGGTACGGCCGGGCACCGGAACGGATATCAGGAGGCAATAGCTGAAAGAGAATACTCCCAAGATGGGCGGGGATTTGACCCCCGAGCGCCTTGGCGGTGGCAGTTAAGCTGTCAGGTAGTGTGGTGACGTCTGGCTGTTCAGCAAGTTTCTTCAGGCTGAAGGAAGCAGCTCGTAAAGCCGTTTTGGCGTGTGAGACCGGTTCGCTATTGATGACGATGGCTTGCACTTCTTTCTTTCTGATGGGTACAGAGATAATAGTACCAATAGGATACGTAGCGGCAGAATAGTACGAGAGTGATTCGAGATTGGGTGCTTTAGTAAGGGGTATCACTTCAATAACGTACATAGGTGGCAGTATTGTAACAAAGTGAAGAGGAGTGAACAAAAATGCCGGCGAGCGAAGCTCGCCGGCACTTTCTCCCGCACTCTTCCCTAAAACTCTTCTAAGTACGCAACACTAGCACCGAGCGATGACAACCGGTCAACCAGGTTCTCGTAGCCACGGTTGATGCTGTAGATATTGCGTAAGGTCGAGGTGCCTTCGGCCCCAAGCATTCCGATAAGCAGAATCGTTGCTGGCCGGAGGGCAGGGGGGCAGATCATTTCATTGGCTCGCAGCTTCGTAGGGCCATTGATATAGATTCGATGGGGATCAGCCAGAACAGTATCAGCACCAAGTTTATCGAGTTCGGTGAAATAGATGGCGCGTTTTTCGTACACCCAGTCGTGCACAAGGGTTTGCCCGTCGGCCTGGGTGGCGATTACGGCAAAGAACGGAAGGTTATCGATATTGAGTCCAGGGTATGGTCGCGCGTAGATCTTTTCATGAAGGGAGATAAGCTTTGAGGGTTTGGTTTTGATATCTACGAGTCGCGTTCGTTCGTTATGGCTCATATACGGCCGTGATACAGTAAAACGCATACCCATCTTCTCTAGTTTGAGCAGTTCAAGTTCCAAGAAATCGATCGGACAACGCGTGATAGTAAGAGACGAGTTAGTGACCGCTGCAGCTGCCAGGAAGAACATGCTGTCGGTTGGGTCTTCAGCGAGAGTGTAGGTAAGGTCGGTTGCGATCTCGTCAACACCAGTGACGGTAAGGGTGGTGGTGCCGATGCCTGCTATCGTCACACCACAGCGTTCTAAGAAAAAACATAGTTCTTGCACCATATAGTTCGCACTCGCGTACTTAATAACTGTCGTGCTCGGTGTTAAAGCAGCTGCCATCAAGGCATTTTCTGTCACGGTATCACCCGATTCGTAGAGAATAATCTCTCCTGGCTGTTGTTTGGCTACAGTGACTTTAAAGGCAGTTTCGGTAGTTTTTATATCAACACCAAAGTGCTCCAAGGCGTAGAAGTGAGGACGCACGGTGCGACTGCCGAGCTTGCAACCGCCAGACTGGGGGAGTGCAAACTTCTTCAAATGGTGCATCAAGGGTCCGATAAACATCACAATACTGCGGGTCCGCCTAGCTGCCGCCTCATCGATCTTTTTAAGGTCGTACTTTTTGGGCGGGGTGAGGGTAAGCGTTTTACCTTTCCAGTGCACTTTGACATCGATACTCTCGAGTACTTCTGTGAGTCGAAACACTTCTTCGATCTGGGGGACATTGATGAGGGTGGTACTTTTTTTATTGAGTAGTGCAGCGCACAAGAGTCCCACAGCACCATTTTTGGACGTGTTGGTTTCAATGGTGCCAGTCAGTTTTTTGCCACCAGTGATGGTCAGGTTCATCGAACCAGGGGTCTGTGTAACAATGTTTTTCTTTAGTGCTCGTGAGATCTTCTTAAGCATTTCGGTTGAGACATTTTGTTTGCCGCTCTCGATACGAGCGATCGCACTTTGGGTAGTACCAATCAACGTAGCTAGTTCCTTTTGAGTCATCTGCGCACTTTCACGGGTTTGCGCGATCCGTTCTCCAATGATTTTCATAAAAATATTATAGCATATATGCTATAACTTAAACCAGTTTGTGTGTAAAATGTCCACGTCCTTTTCAGGAGAAGGTGGTGAGGGTGGTGATGGCTGTTTGCGTGTGTGCAATTACCATACGCAAAGCGCTTGTTTGAGCGTTCGCTGTCTTTATTTTTTACTAGACCCTGCTACTATAGCTAACACTATGTTTGATCGCTTTGCGCCGAAACTCGGTATCGACCTCGGTACCACCAACGTCTTGGTATACGTACCAGGAGCTGGTGTGGTTTTAAATGAGCCATCGGTAGTCGCAGTGTCAGACGATAACCAAGTGCTGGCAGTTGGCGTCGAGGCAAAATTAATGATTGGACGAACTCCAGAGAGCATTCGCGCCTATCGACCGATGAAAGACGGAGTGATTGCAGACTACCGCGTCACCGAAGCCATGCTTCGGTATTTCATCAAAAAAGCCTTAGGACGATACCAGATCCTGCGACCGGAAGTTATGATTTCAGTCCCTGCTGGAGTGACCTCTACCGAAAAACGCGCAGTAGTGGAAGCCGCCGCTAAGGCCGGCGCCAAAAACGCCTACGTGGTAAAAGAACCAATTTTAGCCGCGATCGGTGCGGGCGTACCGATCTACGAGCCGCAAGGGCACATGATTGTCGATATTGGTGGTGGTACTATCGATGCCGCTGTGATCTCTCTTGGGGGCATTGTAGCTGCTAACTCTGTTAAGTGTGCCGGTAACCGGATCGATGCCGCGATTATTGACTATATAAAGAAAACCCAAAACCTTGCTATCGGTGAAAAAACTGCCGAGGAAGTAAAGATTACAGTCGGTTCCGCGTTGCCACTCTCGGAGGAGTTATCAATGAGCCTGAAGGGTCGTGACTTGGTGACCGGCTTACCTCGAACCACACAGGTCAACACCAACGAGATCGTCCGGGCGATCTCACGAGAACTACGAACCATGGTAAAGGCCATTAAAGATGTTTTTCAAGATACGCCACCGGAGTTGGCGTCAGATATTATCGACAGCGGCATCATCATGACCGGTGGTACCTCGCAGTTACGTAACTTCCCGGAACTGATTCGTCGCCGTACTGGTGTGAAAGCCTATGTCGCAGACCAGGCGCTCTTTTGTGTAGCAAAGGGAACAGGCATTGCTTTAGAACACCTCAATACCTATAAACGCACGATCTTAGCGAAGCGGTAGTGTTGACTTTTATAAAAAAATAAGTATTAGTTTATACTCAATCAAAAAAGAGGATAAAAAATGAGAGTTCTTTGTTTTCTGTTGTGCTTCTTCAGGCAAGTTTTGTCTCGGCCGAGACCAGGGCTGACATGGAGGAAGCTGCCCGTCAACACTGCGCGACTACGTCCTGGCAAAATTCAGGCATAGCCTGGTTTGACGCTGACACCGGCTACCAGCTCTACCGGTCTCGTTGCCGGAACGGGAAGTCAGTCGAAGTGGAGGGGTTCGTGCACTTTGATGAGCTAGCTGATCCCTTCGCTGAGTTCGAAAAAGAGTGATATTGCCACATATCACTGCGGCGCCCGCCAGTTTGGGCGCCTTTTCCTTTGTCCACGTATTTGTGGGTGGTGCGCGGGCTTCGCCCGCGCACCAGGGTGCTATAGTAGGTACTATGGAAGGAGGTCCTAAACAATTTCAAAGTCCTGAAGAGGAGATCGCTTTTTTGCGCGAACAGATTGCTTTTAAAGAACGCGAGCTGTTAGCCCGCGCTCCTGAAGCCGACCACAAAGAACTCGAAACCGTCGCGAAAAAGCAGCTTCACGAGTACGGTACGTTTACACCCAACAGCGTACTGAAAGGTGACCATCAGATGGACGAGCCAGAAGTAACAGCAGCGGCCGCTGCGGTGGAGGTTGCCCATAGTCCAGTTGAAGAGGTGGTAGCGATCGCCAGGGAGCGCGGTATCCACAACGCTTTGTCAGTCATGGAAAAGACCGCTACTGCTTTTTCGACCGATGAGGTGCACGCGAAGCTCGTCGAGCTGATCAAGTCTGGTGTTCAGGTGCAAGACTTGAAAGAAGGGGTGCCACCTTGGCAGATCCTTCATATGACGTTATTTGAAGTAACGCTTCCTGAACCGACAGAACACGGAGGGCGTGAGTACCAGCTCGCTGAGCTCTTTGGGATGATGGAGCAGTTTTTTTCTGGTATGCAAAGCGTTGGGCTGCAGAAGCAGCGAGAACACTACGTCATCGAGATAGCCAACCCAGAGGGAAGCGACAACATTGCGTTTTACGTGGCGGTCCCTAACCAGTACATAGACCTGTTTCAAAAACAGATTCTCTCACTCTACCCCAATGCTGTCCTCATGGAGCAGCAGCATGATTACAACATTTTTGTAGAAGGCGGCACATCGGACGTAGCTGTGGCGTCACTAAAAAAGTATCCCCTCTATCCACTACGCAACCCCGAGACCTTCGATTCCGATCCTTTGTCCGTTATCCTCAATGCGTTTTCTAAAATAGATCGCGATGGTGGGGGAGCGGCACTGCAATTCATCATGAGGACAGCACCGCAGCGCTACATCAGTGACTATCAAGGCATCATTAGACGGGTACGCGATGGCGTTAAACCCAAAGAAGCCATTCTCCGCAGCTCGATTTCTGGGGAGTTATACAGCGGACTGAAAGATATGTTTAAGACCGCTACCAAGAAGGATGATGCGATCGATACTCCAAAAGACGTCGATCAAGATGCTCTGCAGCAATTTGAAGAGAAGATCAAATCGCCGATCATTGAAACCAATATCCGGATAGCAGTTTCTTCTAAAACGCCAGGTCGAGCTAGTCAGATCCGGTCTGAGATTGAGGCTACTTTTAACCAGTTTGCGAGCACTGTCGGGAACCAACTCCAGTTTAAAACACTGGCTGGAACTGCTGAAAAGTCCGCTATCAAAGCCTTTTCATTCCGAGAATTCAATAAAGACAAAGTAGTCCCGCTGTCGATTGATGAACTATCAGCGCTGATCCACTTCCCAGGTAACGGTGTCGAATCGTCACCCGAATTCAAACAGTCGCGGGCAAAAACCGCTGCCGCACCAAGTGAGATGCCAGAGAATGGTACGCTCTTAGGAGTTAACAAGCATCGTGGTAGTGAGAAGGAAATATACGTCACCGAACTCGACCGCGCTCGCCACTTTTACATCATTGGACAAACAGGTACTGGTAAATCGGTGTTTATGCAGAACTTGGTAGTGCAGGACATCCAGCAAGGTCATGGCGTCTGTATGATCGATCCGCACGGTAGCGATATCGAAGATATTCTCGGTGCGATTCCACCGGAACGACACGACGATGTGATCTACTTCGATCCGTCGAATCTCGACCATGTCATGGGTCTCAACATGCTCGAGTACGACGAAAACAAGCCTGAGCAAAAAACCTTTGTCGTAAACGAACTCTTCTCTATCTTCCAAAAGCTCTACGGTGCTAACCCGGAAAGTATGGGACCAATGTTTGAACAGTACTTCCGTAACGCCACTTTGTTGGTGATGGAACATCCGGAAAGTGGTAGTACGCTTATGGATATCAGTCGCGTCATGAGTGACGCCAAGTATCGCCGCCTCAAACTCGAGCACGCGACCAACCCAGTCGTAGTACAGTTTTGGCAAGAAATCGCCACTAAAGCGGGCGGGGAAGCCAGTCTAGAGAACATTGTGCCGTACATCGTCTCCAAGTTTGACGTCTTTACTGCCAACGACTATATGCGACCGATTATTGGTCAACAGGAAAGTACTTTTAACTTCCGTAAGGTGATGGATGAAAAGAAAATTTTGCTTGTAAATCTTTCCAAAGGACGTCTGGGAGAAATTAATGCCAACCTCATCGGTATGATCATGGTCGGCAAGATCCTGATGGCGGCTCTCTCACGTGTCGATGATCCCACGAAGTCATTTCCACCGTTTTATCTCCATATCGATGAGTTTCAAAATGTCTCGACTCCAGCCATTGCCTCTATCTTGTCTGAGGCGAGAAAGTACAAATTGGGTCTTGTGATGGCGCACCAGTTTATTGCGCAGCTAGACGAGACCATCCGAGACGCGGTGTTTGGTAACGTCGGTTCCATGGCCACCTTCAGAGTAGGTCCTGAAGATGCGCATACCTTAGAGAAGCAGTTGGAACCAGTATTTGAAGCCAAGGACATTATGAATATCCCGAACTACCAGGCCTATCTCAAGATATTGGCTAATGGCACACCAACTAAGCCGTTTAGTGTCTTTACCGAACCGCCACCAGAGAGTGATCCTGAACTGATCGCCAAGATAAAACAACTCAGTTTATCTAAATACGGTCGCCCGCGAGCTGCCATAGAAGCTGACATCGCTGCCCGCTACCAAAAGAAAACCGAGGATAAACCCACCCTCCCCGATAATCCATTTGCTAAGCTATAACTATGCATGAAGAAGCTAACAAACAGCTTGAGCAATTTGGATCAGAAACTAGATTTAGTAGTGCAAAGTCTGGAGAATCATCGGTAGATAAAAATGAAGATCCCTACACTGATACGTCTGAGTTTACACAGGTCCAGACTCAGCCGGAGACTGGTAATGCTGAGCAGGTGAAGGAGACTCAATCTCAGGTAGACATCGAAGCAGGTAATGAGTTAGAGGTAGAAAGCAATGTTGGATATAAAGTCGTTCAGGAAAAAATGCAGAGCCCCGCTGGTCGTGTAGAATTGTGGAATGAGCTTAAAAGTGTCTACGTGGCTCCAGTTGAAAAACAAGGGTATGTAAATGGTCACACGTCTCTCAAAGAATATGCTAAAGCGAACCCTCTAGTTGCTAAATTTCGAAAAGCAGGTAACAAGTTGGGGGAGATTTTAACAGCTCAGTCCGATGCGTCTGAAGTTCCGACTCTGGTAGTAATGAAGGTTAATGAGCTTTTTATAAAGATCGATACCTTACATGAAGTCATTGTAGAATTAGAAAATGAAAACACTGAAGAGACTCCTGTTCTTGAGGTTTCTAGCGAGCGACGATCGCAAGCAGCGAAAGATCAAGTATCTGTACAACCAACAGAATCTGATATGGCTGACGAACCAGCACCAGCAAGTGTGGAAACGATTCGTAAGTACAAACAACTAAGTCGCGATGCTGATAATCCAAATTTGCAGCCACCGACTCCTGAAGAGTACGCAGCGGAGGAAGAAGAAGCCATGCTGGCAGGTCGAAAGAAAGTGCAAGTAACTAGAATAGTTGGCAAGAAAGGGAAGAAAAAGGAGGTAACTCGCGATGAATGGCAAGACATTAGGCCAACACTTCTGCTGTAGAGCAGTCAACAGGTAGAGGGAGGGTCGAAACGGATGCAGGTTTTACAAACGAGGAACAGATTGCTGCCCAAAAAATAGCACGGATCAACAATGAGTTAGTACACCAGATCTTAAAAGCCGATCCTTCACTGCTATACAAGGAAGGAACTAAGTATGCATCAATCAACTCAATTAGGAATACATTCAAGGAGGCATTTGCAGCGTGTCTACCTCAAAGATTGCAAGAGGCAACACGAGATTCAATTGCTAATCGTGCTATTAGAAACTATTTTGAGCCGTACGTTAAAAGATTAATTGATGCACGTAATGCATATGAAGACGCTAGAAAAGAAAGCGGTAGTGATATCAAGCTAATAGAAAAACTAGCGACATCACTGCAGGAGGCTGAGAGAGCTGTACTCGAGGGCGCGAAAGCTGGTATTGAAACAATTGTGACTCATAAACCAAAACCCCACAATAAGCAGAGGCCAGGTCAAGGCGCCCTCTCAGAAAGTAAACATAACACTAGTGAAGAAAAAAAAGTGACAGCAGAAGGAGATCCTTTCACACAGCTAGAAGAACTCTATGGAGATGCTGCTGCCAGGCCAGAAATATTATCCAGCAGCAAAGAAGGGTCAGCAGATACAGCTGAAGATGATCCTTTTGCTTAGCTGCAAGAAATGTATGTTGATAAATAGTCTGGCACCACTTGTGTTGTGTATAATGTATACATGAACAGCGAAACACTCTCTACGACTACTCTCCCAAAGCCAGAATTTAAGGTTGAAGAACTAACCACTAAAGAGGCTTTTGATAGTTTTGGCCACAATCTTCATAGTTACATAAAATCTCTCACAGACGATCAAAAAGAGCAGTTTCGAGATTTTATAATCAAATTTACAGCCTTAGCGAAAGCGGCTGCAGAAGATCCAGCAAACCTTACAGAAGAAGAGTTGTCGACATTAAGCGGACTGTACCCAACCGAAGCAGTTAGTCAGAATCCTGTAGTGAAGCCTGGTCCTGCTGAGAAAGTGGAGTTTGAAGGCGAAGAAATAGCCGCCCCAGAACTAGAAGAGTTACGGCAAGAAATAATGCGTGAAATGCGCGCATCCCTAGAAGAGATCAATAGAAAGCATGTCAATGATGCCATGAAACGGCCGGAAAATGGCGGTATTAAAGGGTACGCTGCGCTATATGGTAACCTGCAAGCAATCGGTAACTTAATAAAAAGATTAGAAAACGGTGAGTCTGTCAGCAGTGAAGACGTTCAGAAGATTAAAGATCTTAATGTAAAGTTTGATCGAAATCTTAAGGAAGTGCGAGAAGCAATTAAAGAAATAAAAGACGGTAAAGGCACAGATCCAGTCGGACCTGATAGAAGTGTTGAGACATTGAAGACGGAAGCAGGGTCTCAAAAAGATGAAGTGGTGTCCAAGATTCAGGCTAAATCAGAAGCAGACTTTCCTCATAAGAATGGCCCTGACGAAGCCTATGTTGTCACAAAGGAGCGCATGCTAAAAGCTGCAGAAAGAGCATATTCTCTCTACACTTTCAACTTAAATGTTTCAATAAGTGCATCGCCGAAAGACAAAGCAGAGCTTATCAATACAGCTAAAGAGCGTTTTGCTGAAGCCATGCGTTTGCTCGACCCTGAGAATACTGAAGTTAAGGCAGCACTAGATGAATTGCAATTTGCAACTGCTGATCATCAAGATAAGGAAGCACAGTACCATGATGCACACGCGTTGTCGCTAGATAAAAATGGCACACCGCTAGACCCCAACCTAAAACGAGAAGTCACTGAGGCACTTAAAAATAGGGTGCAGAAGGAAACAAAGGCGTATGAGCTTCTGGCAGCAATGCGCGGTATGAAGTTTTCAGAGGATGCCAGACGTGCCACGCTTGGGTTAAGAACCACTATGGCGGCTATACGTGAGCGTAAACAAGCTGAAAACGAGGCCTACTCAGAGCGACATCCGAGAATTGCCAGTTTAAAGCAAAAAGCTGGAAAGATCATCGGTTTACCGATGTCAGTTACAGCTCGCGTTAATAGTTATTTTGATACTAAAAAGGAAGCCAAAATAAAGTCGAAGGTAGCTAAGTACGATGATGACAAGCTAGAAGGTGCAGCGGATGAGCGACGTGAGGATAGAGTTGCTGCGACCGTTCGAAAGAAGTTTGAAAACTATCAAACGCGTAAAAAATGGGGAATTAGAGTCGGTTCAGTAGCGATCTACGGAGTCGCCGGAGGTTTAACAGGAGGCTTATTGGCTGGTGCAATAGCTGGTGGAACCACTATGGCAAGAATTGGTGGTGGTATGGCTGGTGCAGGTTTGGCTGGAAGTTTCAGTTTATGGAGAGAGAGCGGTTCTAGAAATGAGAGAGTGAGCGAAGGAAAAAACGCGAGGCAAGAACTGAAATCGAGTCTAGCTGCGTTGGGTGACCCCGCACTAGAAAAGAAATTTGAAAACATGGTGGCAGCGGAGGAACGGATACAGCGCATACAAAACCGTCGAGGCGCTACGATGTTTGTTGGCGGTCTAATCGGTGGTCTGGGCACGGGTGCGGCAGCGAATGCTTTAGAACTAGGATCAATTGGAACGCAACCTCCTGTTGATGATCCTTTGCTAGAAAGAGCCTTTGATGCAGCTGCCATCGGCGAGGAACGTCCTGATGTAGGTGGAGGATTTGAATCCGCAGTTATTGTAGACAACTCTGGCGAGTTGGCAGAGTGTGAGGCACTTTCAGACAGGCTTGATGAAATGACACGCATGATGGAGCAGCTGTTAGAAGAAAATGGTGCTGGAGACAATCGTGCATTTGTGGAAGTTGATAGAGTTGAAGCGGTAGAACCACTAGTAAATACAACTGAAGTAACTTCATTACATGCAGAATTGCCAACCTATGCCGCCGTGAGAGGTGATAATTTCTGGGATATTATGGAGGGCGACCGTGGTCCGGGGCAACCACCTGTATTTGAACACATTGGTATGGACGTTGATCCGCATCGAGAGCAGGCACTCATCGACCTGACGCGTGATCATATCAACGCTATGGAGCCTGCCGAGCGAACTGCACTTGGGTTTGGAGAAACTGCAGGCCATCTACAGATCGGTGCAAAGGTAGATCTAAATGAACTTAATAGAATTGCCAAGGAGATTGCAGATGATTGTGGTTGGTTAGAAAGTGGGTATACAGTCGATGCAGCTGGAAGAGGTAGTTTAGTGGCCGAGACTTCAGTAGCGGATACAGCCAGCGCAACCTACACTACCGCACCACCAGCAGAAAGCTATGATATGGGTACGTCTGTAGACGGAGCAGAGCGAGTTTCTACAACCGCTTACACCTCACCAGAACTTTCCTACGGAGATAAAGTGGGTGAGGCTCCCACATCACCCTTTACGGCTGGTACTGAAGCAGCTGAAGGGCTGGGATATAAAGAGGTGACAGCTGAACCAGTTAGTCTAGAAGCTGCTACCACTGCGTCTGGAGGTGTTGATACAACACCCGACATAACACCATTTAGTGATCCTGTTGACGGACCTGTAGCTGACGAGGTTGCTGGAAGCGAAGCAACTACTGTTTCTGAAGAAGCAAGAGGAGAATTTAATGAAGGTCGTGCAGACGCTATTGCAAATGAATCTGGTGTGACAGGTGAGTCACTTCAGAACGCTCAAGAGTATATAGATGAACAGTTGACGGAAAAAGCTCGTGCGTATGGATTTGAAGGAGATATCATATCAATTCAGTCAGGTGAAGGGCAGATTATTCGATCAGTAGAGAACGGTGTTCCGCTCAGCGGTGGTGAAAAGTTGGTACCAGGGCTTAGTCAGGTTGAAAATATTGCTACCATCAGAATTTCTGAAAACGATATTCTTATTAGAGGTAATGAGTTATCAGGAATAGAAGCAATTGATGAACGGTATGCTGGTCTGGGTGGCATTCGTTCCGCGGAGTATAATACTGAAACGGGAGACATCAGGAGAGTTAGCACTTACGGCTCTGAGGAAATATCCCTGAAGGAATTTGCCCCAGCTCCAGAGGCACTAAGAGATTTAGAAAATGTAATAGATGTCAGAGTGATTAACTCGCGAGACGGAAGTCTGGACTATGACATATCGTTATCTGATAAGAAGTGGTCTTTTGGGGGAGTGGTAGAGTCTTCTCCATTTTATGGCGCATCAGGTATTGTCTGGTCTAGTGAATATGGGCTTGTAGTTGTAGAGGGTGAACCCGTAAACTTGTCGAGTCTTATACCAAGTGAGCTGCTTGCAACGTTACCAGAAGGGTACCAGGCTGATTCTGTTTCATTTAATTACGCAAACAATGGCGAAGGTGTGATCATTAATGTAGATCCTGTGTACTCTGAGGACCTAAATCTCTACCAGCGATTCGAATTTGAAGTATCGTCTGTAGAGCTCAATGGAGAAGGTAATCTAGAAGTAGATGGGGAACCGGTAGGAGAAGAAGTAGCAGCTGTGGAAGTAGAGCAACAGCGTTATATAGAATCTCTCAATGAAAACAACAGGTCAGCATTTGACGCTTTAACAGATGAAGAGCAAGCAGCTTTATGGGACCTCGATGATGATGATGCGAGAGACGCCTTCCTGTTTCAGCAACGAGCAACAGTTGTTTCAAGTGTAGCAGAAGCACTAAGTCCAGTTACGGAACATATGCGAGAGCGCTCAGAGAATGTAAGCGAAGCAATTTCTGGTGAAGCACCTACGGAAGCAGGTGGTGCTGGTGGTCTTGAAGTCGATCAAAACCGTTTTCCCGATTCCAGCGTGCGATCGTCTATTATAGCTGAATACCAGGACAGGCTACCTGAATTAGAGGCCGGTGCGTTTCCATCCCCTGAAGTGATGGCTGAGGTACTCATGGATCGGACTGAGCTCGAGCAACGCTTTAGTGCCATGCCAGTTCGTTACGGCGAGGTCAAAGTCCCGGTGGCAGAATACCTGAATCAAGTAAATACGTGGTCTAATCTAGATGATCAGTATGCAAGCTTAACACCACCTACAAATGCAGATGCGCAAACATTTAATGAATATTTTGAGTTTGAGCGACAAATGTATAAACACGGTTTACTTGAAGATGGTGTAAGTATGAAAGACAACATTGAGGAAGCTATTCAGTCTGGTCGGTTAGAAGTGACTGAAAATGGTGTCTACATAAATAAAGGCAACGGAGTGTTTGGGTGGGCAAACTCTACACCGATTAGATCATTGGCAACATAAAGCATTCATAATATGAACGATACGCTACAGAAAAATTTGACGAAGACGTTTGGACTTGATGGTTTGAGTGAAGAGGAGAAAGTGGCCTTCTTAGACGAAATCGGAACCGTGGTGTTGGAGACGGCGCTGGTACGGTTTATGACAGAGCTTAGTGAGGAGCAGTTAGCGTCGCTCAACTATTATCTTGATACTGAGCCAGAACCGGATGCTTTAATGGAGCACTTGCTGACTCAGTACGCTCGCTTTGAAGAGATCTTAGAAGCAGTTATAGTTGAAATTAAAGACGACGTTGCTTATGTGTTGGGTGAGCCAGAAACTGCTGAACCAGCTGAAACTGAGACTGCAAGCACGTAGTGCAAAAAGTAATACACACAATCCACATAAGCGGCGAGCGAAGCTCGCCGCTTAGTCGTGTATACTAGAAAGTGATATGTCGAAAGCGGCAGGAGGTTCTTCTTTGAATAGTTCTTCAACGCGTACAGAACGTGAAGTTTTCACTATGGCCGATACCGCCTCTGTTATTGCGTTGCTGCGTCGTGTACACACGATGGCTATTTCAGCTGAAGCAAAAAACGACCTTCGTGACGCTGTCTTTGCACTGCAAACAAGCAGTGAGATAACCAACCAAGCAGCTGCGAAAGAGCTGTTTGAATCCTACGGTATTGCCTTATCGTTTGAGAAGACACCGACCGCCCCTTATGAACCACCAACTCCTCCTGCGACCAAGAAAGAAGAGGCTGCAACGACGAAAGCAGCACCAGAAAACCCAAGTCAAACAGCTTCTGCAGCCAACAGACCAGCTTTTGGTCGACCAGCGCCGCAATTTGGACGACCTGCTGCCGCAGCTTCGTCAGTGCCTGCACCAGCTGCAGACGAGATAAAAGTTGGAAAGGTGAAGCAAGGACAAATACCAGACCAAACATCACCAAAAGCTAAAGACACATCTCATGAGATAACTACAGAGTTAACTCATGAGTTACCTACGGAGCAAGCGGAGCCGGCACAGCAAAAAGAGAACTCAAGCGCCACCGAAGAAGACAGCCAGACAGAAAGTGCACCACCAGCAACCGCTACTGCCGAGCAGGTCGATGAGTCAGAGACTAACTCTATACCGATCACCAAATTGCCGGAAGTTCCAGTTACCGACGCTCAAGAACTGTCGGGGGAGGAAGCTAAAGAACCGACGACGACAGAGGTACCGCCTTCTCAACCACAAGTACCGCAAGCAAGTAACTCAAAAGCAAGCGGTGAAGCTGCTACTGATGACCCATCAGAACGAATTAAGGCCATCAAGAAAGAAGTCAACGCTATGGTCGGTAACCCCGTTAACTTGATCGATGTCAACAACGACGTTGGTCGTGAATATATGAACGCACTGCTCGATGCCATGAAAAAGGTCAACAGTGGTGTCGCAGCCACAGACATGGAGCGAGCCATGGGTAGACTAGAGACGGCCTTTACTGCAGTTAAACAGACCGTAGCTGCTAGTCCTACTTCAGAAACGAACGGATCCAGCAAACCAGCAGAAGCACCTGATCCAGCACCAGCCGCTACCGAGCCGGTAGCTACAGCACCAACTGCTGTCCCTGACGCTAGTTCTGAAATTGACACAACCTCGACGACAGTTGCAGAACCTCCGGTGCCTCCACCAACAGAGGCTGAGCCACCAGGTCCGACCCCTGCAAAGGTAACGTCAGAGCTAAGTGACGAAGTGCAACCTCCAACAGAACCGGGGGAAGTTGCTCCTCCGCCACCCTCACAGCCTCAGCCACCAGTCCCGCCGGCGCCACCTAGCGGAGAACCAAAAAGCACGCTGAGCAGTGTAGCTGCTGTAAGTAAAGAGTCAGTTACAGGTGAAGAACAGGCAGCTGCCACAGCACCAGCTACAGCAGAAGGGTCAGCATCGGCTGCTAACACTGGCTTCACCGCCGTTGCTCAAGAAAAGCGTTTAGAACAAATGCTCCATGAAAAGGAAGATGCGGCCAAGCAAAACGAAGCGGCGTTAGCAGCTGAGATCTCTAAAGACCCGCTCATGGCGCAAGATGTTGACATGGGTCTAGAGCAGCTTTTGTCGGAATGGAAGCTATTTAAGAGCAGTGGCATCTTTGGTACTGGTCCAAGTGGAGTTGATCATCCTCTCTATAAAAAGCTCGCCCCGCTTACGATGGCTGCGGTACTGTCTGGTCGGTTTGATGGCGGGACTTCAGAGGTGAAGCAAAATATTACTGAGTATATGAGTGGATGGCGTTACGAAGAAGGTATTACATATGAACCAGGTGAGAGCTTTGAGCATTATCTGCGTCGGGTGATTCGTCACATCCTCGATCGACAGAAGAAAGCAGTAGACAAAGCAGCCTAGCTTTTGCATACTACCTGTATGAATCATCACGCCTACGTGTATATTGGTGACCCCAAGAGAGTGCTACCACCTGAAATTGCTACACCAGCCGTAGATATTGAACATATAGAGGTAGAACGGTTTTCTATCGCTGACGCTCGAGCGTTAAAACTTGCAGCCTATAGACGCCCGCAGCAAAAGGACGTTTTGCAGATTGTCATTACAGCAACACTGATACCGGTAGAGGCGCAAAATGCTTTACTGAAGATCTTAGAAGAACCACCTCAGAGTACGGTGTTGCATGTATGTGTACCGCGGCGAGACCAACTCATAGCCACGATCCTGTCCCGAGTGGAGTTGACAGAAGGGGAGAAGGGTGTGGGTGACGATACTCCAATGAAAGCGCTGGAGGAGTTCGTAGCTCTCAGCTATAAAGAACGCCTGGCGCTGATCGAGGGTGCCCATAAAAAGAAAGAAACCAGCTTCTTTACAACCTTAGCCGAGCAGGCGCTAGCGTACGTTGAGAAGCATTGTCGTACCAATCACGCGGTCCTTAGAACTGTGTTGTACGTTGGAGAGTCTATGCGCGCACCGGGTGCCTCAAAGAAAATGCTTGCCGAAGAACTTGCCTTCGCCCTCCCTTATCACCGCTAGGGTGGTGTGGTATTATGCGCATATACTAAGCAACAAGAATATGACTGATTTTACAACGAGAGCCAAAGAGACCAAAGAATGGTTACAACAAGAATTTACCGGTATCCGAACTGGGCAAGCTGCCCCAGCACTATTAGATAGCGTTAAGGTTGAAAGCTATGGAACAAAGGTCCCGCTTAACCAAGTAGCGACGGTGGGGGTAGAAGACGCTCGGACTTTACGCATCAATCCCTGGGATTCTGGAACAGTCAAAGCTATCGATTCAGCTATTACTGACGCCGACCTCGGTGTTTCAGTCGTGACCGATTCCAGTGGTCTTCGAGTAGTGTTTCCAGAACTCACCTCCGACCGACGTCAACAGCTGCTGAAACTAGCCAAACAAAAACACGAAGATGCTCGAGTATCTGTCCGCTCCGCTCGCGACGAAAGTATGAAGGCGATTGAAGCCGATGAGAAAGCCGGAACTATCAGTGAAGATGAAAAGTTCTCTAAAAAGGAAGCACTACAGAAAGAAGTCGACGCTCTCAATCAAACACTCGACGAATTACTCAAAGCCAAAGAGGCTGAGATCAGCAAATAGGTCATGTCGATCCTGCTATTTCTCTTAGTGTTGTTTGTTTTGATCCTCGTACATGAGTGGGGTCATTTTATCGTTGCTAAAAAAACCGGCATGCGCGTCGATGAGTTTGGAATCGGATTTCCGCCGAAACTATTTGGATGGAAAAAAGGAGAGACAGAATATACCTTCAACTTGTTTCCTGTCGGAGGGTTCGTCCGGATTTATGGAGAAAACGCAGTCGATGCCGCTTCTGATGCAACTGAGGGAGCGACGGTGTCTGGCTCTTTCACAGAAAAGAGTAAATGGGCGCAAACGGCGGTACTGATCGCGGGGGTGACCATGAACATTATTTTAGCGTGGGTACTCTTTGTGGCAGCCTTCATGGTCGGCGTACCGTCGGCCGTCGATGAAACCGTTGTACCACCTGGCGCTGCAGACCTCGTGGTGCAAGGAGTGCTACCAGAGGGTCCAGCGGCTGCAGCGGGGCTGCCACCAGCGGCCGTGATCACTGCGGTAGCTTCAGGCGAGACGAGTGTCGATGCGCTTACACCGACCATCTTCTCAGAATTCATCATTGCAAATGTAGGGCAAGAGGTGTTGGTGACGTACGAAGATAATGGAGCGACTGGCAACGTGACTATAGTTCCACAGACTGACATTATCCCACAAGAACCGGCAACGCCGGCGATTGGTGTATCTCTTGCCTATGTTGATGAGGTGCAGTATGGCTTCTTCGAAGCAGTAGCAAATGCGAGTGTGCAAACAGTGACGTTACTACAAGCGATTGTGTTAGGGCTAACCGACCTTATCGTCACCAGCTTTACCGGCACCGCCGATTATTCACAAATTGCCGGTCCAGTCGGTATCGTGGGTATGGTCGGTGACGCGGCTGCTATCGGTGTGGTGGCGCTTCTCATGTTCACTGCAGTCATCTCGCTTAACCTAGCGGTGATCAACCTATTGCCGTTTCCAGCGTTAGACGGCGGGCGATTGTTATTTGTGGCGATCGAGGCGATCATACGGCGACCGATCGATCCGGTGTGGGTGGCTCGTCTGAACGGTGTAGGGTTTTTGCTGCTGTTGCTACTCATGGTTGCAGTAACCTACAACGATATTGCAAAACTGCTATAAATTGCACCCCTAGAAAAGTGCGCTATTATATAGAAAGACACGCACACTCACGACCATCATGTCGCCAAAATTTCCCGTTTGGATTAAGGCACTGAAACGCAGCTTATTCGATTGTTACCATATTTCTATGCGACAAACACACCTTTTCACAAAAACTCACAAAGAAGCTCCCAGTGATGAGCAAGCCAAAAATGCCCAGCTCTTGATCAGAGCTGGTTATATTCATAAAGAAATGGCTGGTGCGTATCAATTGCTCCCATTGGGGCTGATGGTGGTACAAAATATCAAACAGATAGTTCGCGATGGTATGAAGGATCTTGGTACCAATGAACTATTGGCTACCAACCTACAACGTAAAGAGTTATGGGAAAAAACTGGCCGCTGGGATTCGGCTACCGTAGACACGTGGTTCAAGTCAGAGTTGCAGGCTGGAGGGGAGATAGGCTTTGCGTGGACACATGAGGAGCCAATTGCTAACATGATGGTCAACCACATCAGTAGTTATAAAGACTTGCCGGTTGCTGTGTACCAATTTCAAAACAAATTACGTAACGAAGCCCGAGCCAAAAGCGGCATTATGCGTGGTCGTGAGTTCATCATGAAAGACGCGTATTCGTTCGCGGCTACTGAAGAACAGCATGAGGATTTCTACGACCGCTGCAAAAATGCCTATTTGGATATTTTCGAACGACTTGGAGTCGGCAGCGACACCTACGTCACGTTTGCAGCTGGCGGAGCCTTCACACAGTTTTCGCATGAGTTTCAGACTGTCTGTGAGGCCGGAGAAGACGTCACGTATATCTCTAAAGAGAAAGGAGTAGCTATCAATGAAGAAGTGATCGACACGGCTGACCTCAGTGCACTTGGTGTAACAAAAGACGAGTTAGAGGTGGTGCGGACAGCTGAAGTAGGAAATATTTTTAACTTCGGGAGGCAAAAAGCAGAGGAAGTTGGTCTTTATTTTGACGATGAAGCAGGGAACAAGATTCCGGTGTGGATGGGTTCATACGGGATTGGAATTACCCGCATGATGGGGGTGTTAGTTGAGAAGTTTGCAGATGAGAAAGGTATTGTGTGGCCTACTAGCGTAGCTCCATATCAGGTACACGTAGTGGCGCTTAACACCGATGACGCAGAGATCCGAGACTGGGCAGATGGTCTCTATGAAGCTCTTACAAAACGCAACGTTGCAGTCTTGTACGACGATCGCGACGCCCGTCCTGGAGAAAAGTTCGCCGACAGTGACCTGTTAGGTATGCCGTACCGGGTTGTAGTCAGCAAGAAAGGAAAAGAGAACGGTACGTTCGAAGTCATTGAACGTGCAACTGGCGACGTACATCACCTGAGCGAGGAAGCACTGTTTTCTAAATTTTCACAGTAATGAGGAAAGAGTGGCGAAAAAAACTTGACGCACTATTGAGTTCCGTATCAACTGACATCGGGATTGATCTTGGTACTGCCAACACGCTCGTGTATGTACGAGGGAAGGGTGTCGTGCTCAATGAACCCACGATTGTAGCTATTAACCACAAAACTGGACAGTTGGTAGCGGTCGGTAATGAGGCTAAGGCTATGATGGGTCGTACGCCAGCACATATTGAGGTCATTCGTCCGCTCGTTGAAGGAGTGATTTCAGACTTTGAAATCACTGAAGAAATGTTGGCGTATCTCATCAACAAGGTCCGTGGTGAGATGCGGTCACTCATCGCTCCCCGGGTACTCATCGGTGTCCCGTCTGGAATCACCAACGTTGAAATGCGGGCTGCTCGCGATGCGGCGAAAAATGCCGGTGCTCGCGACGTCTTTTTGATTGAAGAACCAATGGCGGCTGCCATCGGCGCTAAGCTTCCGGTTGGCAAAGCAATTGGGAGCATGATTATTGATATCGGAGGTGGGAACACCGACATTGCAGTAATCTCTTTAAACGGCATCGTGGTGGCAAAGAACTTACGAGTAGCTGGTGATCACCTTAACCATGCCATCATTAGCTATATTCGTGATCAGTTTAAGGTATTGGTGGGAGACACAACAGCTGAAGAAGCTAAAATACTTCTGACTAACATAGAACGCGCTGACCAAGAAAAGGACTTGGTCGTCCGTGGTCGCGATGTGGTAACTGGTCTCCCTAAGGAAGTAGTGATCACAGAAACTGACATTCGTCAGTCAGTCTCAGTGTCGGTAGATAACATAGTAGAAGCAGTGCGGGATGTATTGGAAAAAACCCCTCCGGAAGTGCTGGCAGACGTTATGCAGCGCGGTATTCATCTCTCTGGTGGTGGCGCTCTTATCCCTGGGCTAGCGCAGTTGATAGAAGAGATGATGTTGGTACCGGTACATGTCGTCCCAGACCCGCTTCGTGCGGTTGTTCGAGGAACTGGTATAGTATTGGAGCATCTCGACGAGTATGAAGAAATTCTCATCGACAATGAGGGAGAGCTCACGCCGCTCCTCGAAGAATAAAAACCGTGTCC
>Ga0136601_1000253_pt1 | contig 25551 bp, 31 predicted proteins | sample AntRauMFilla2699_FD_181020 | JGI IMG/M metagenome (GOLD analysis project Ga0136601, IMG submission 181020) | Saline lake microbial communities from Rauer Islands, Antarctica - Metagenome Filla 2 #699 | ecosystem: Environmental > Aquatic > Non-marine Saline and Alkaline > Saline | place...
AAGAAGCCTTGGAGAAGATAATTCAATCTTTCAAAGAAAAAGACCGGAGTATTTATGAGAAATATGCCCAGAAAAAAGTTGATTCCTTCGAGAAGAAAGAACCAAGCTTATTCCAAACAGGAGAAATAGTGCTATTTCTATTTTATTTATCTGTTTTGTTAATTATCTTTAACTTTCTCGCTCTAGAGATAGGTGTTTCTACTATCGTGTTATTATCAATAATAATTTCTTTTACGCTATCTTTCAAAGTCTGGTCTTTAAAAATGACTGAATATTTAAGTATGAACATAAAAGACATATTTCAGCCTGCTAGAGAAGGGTTGTCTGAAATTACTGAAGAGTAGTAAAAGAAGCCTTGGCTCTTCAAGGAGCCTGTTTGATTCGATCTCTAGAAGGCTCACCAATTAGAGCGTTATTTCGATTGTTCGAGAGAGAGGTAGAATTTGGGAAGAAATTTTTTTAAGTGTTTTGTTTGTGTTAAAATTTAATTATGAAAAAACTAAATCTAATTTTTGAAAAAGTTACCATAAAAAATCTAGACGCTGCAATACAAATACAAAGGGATATTCTCCCAGAGGATGATGGTATAGTAAATATTCAAATATCTACAGATAAAGAATTTATTAAAAAATACGGAATAGATGATAATAAATATCTCGATACCTCTACTTATTGGTTATGTATTGATAATAATGAATTTATCGGTATAACAGGTCTTTATTCATACTTCGAATATCCAAAGGATGTTTGGTTGGGTTGGTTTGGAGTTTTGCCAAAATTTAGAGAGCGGGGATATGGAAAGAGAGTATTACTTTGGACAATGGAAAAAGCTAAAGAATTAGGTTTTGAAAATTTTCGTCTCTATACAGATATAGTTTATGATAAAGAGGCTGTTAATTTATATAGAAAAATAGGAATGTTAGAAGAACCATATTTAACTGAAAAATTAAAAGGTAAAACTTTTATTTTTTCAAAAAATCTATATTCATATCATACAGAGAAATTTGGAAATAAAAATTTATTTTTAAATGAACAGGAAGAGTTGCAAAATATATTTAATTAAATCAATAATAGGATTGAGATATGATATAATTTATTAATGAAAATTGTGCTCAAAATACTATCTCTAACAATACTTACTTTGTTCCTAGGAACAATGTTTTTAGGTCTACTCCACACTCCATCAGATATGGATATGTCTAGTAGTGCTGGAATGAGTGATTGTCCTTTTACTGCACACGATAATGTAATATGTGGGATGAGTTTTACTAATCACATAAGTGTATGGAAGACAACTTTTCTTAGTGTTTTACCGACATTAACTCTCCTTCTAATAGCTGCCGGAACGGCCATTCTTATTGTTTTTTTTAATCCTAGATTAAAATATTCAACCTTAAGATCATTTATATATATTAAAGAGTATACATATACTTTTACATACAGACCCTTACAGGATCTTTTTTCACAAGGAATACTTCATCCTAAACTTTTTTAATAAAATTTCTTTAGTAGAAAATTAGGTCTTATTAACTAAAGAAATCAAATATGAAAAAGGAACTTATTATAAGTATTTTTTCTCTTATTATCATTGTCGGTCTGGTGTTGTATACCACGACTGTTAATAAGGAAGAAGGAGAGCATCATGATGATGATAGTGTCGCAGCACATGAAATTTATCCAGGAGACTTAGTAGAAAAAATAGAAGGAAAGGAGGATATTATCTTACTAGATGTTAGAACTCTAGAAGAGTATGAGGAACTCCATTTAGAAAATGCTCTGTTATTACCTGTCCAGGAATTATCACAAAAATCTCTTAGTGAAATTGGTTTGGGTGAGAATGCTAAAAACAAGGAGATCTATATCTATTGTAGAAGTGGAAACAGAAGTCAGACCGCATACAATATTATGGAATCTCTTGGGTATACAAATATTAAAAGTGTGGCAGGAGGAATGATTCATTGGGAAGAAGATGAATATCCGTTTACTGAGGTGGGTAATTATGTAGAATCTAAAACAATTCCAGAAGAGAATTCTGTAGATAGTCCTATAATATCTGTAGATAGAGATCTTCATGACTTTGGGCGAATTCCACAATTCGGAGGAACAGTTGAGACAAGTTTTACTATCACTAACACTGGAACTGAAGTGCTCAAAATAGGTCAGATTACTACAAGTTGTAGTTGTACTACAGCGAGTGTATCAAACAATCTTGTAGAATCGGGCGAAGAAGCAATACTTACTGTTGTTTTTGATCCTGACCTCCATGAAGAACCATATGATGTATTCAAGCGAACAGTCTTTATTCCAACCAATGATCCAAATACTCCTGAAGCCGAAGTAAATATTCAAGTTGATATCATTGAAGGTAAATAATTAATTAACTAACTAAAATAACAATTATGAACAAATATATTATTGGAGTTATCGTAGGGACACTTGTATTAATAGGAGCATTATTAATTTTTTCTAATCAAGATGGTGAGGGTGTGAAGGTTTCACCAATTGTTTCATCTACCTCAAAGATAGTAGTTATTGAGCAACCATATGACTTTGGAGACATTGATATCTTTGCAGGTAAGGTAGATACAACTTACACATTAAAGAATGAAGGGGCTGAAGATGTAACTATTACAAAAGCATCAACTAGTTGTATGTGTACAGAAGGTGAGATTGCAGGACTAACATTTGGTATGCATGGTAGTGATGTAAAATCATTCGTAATACCTGCTGGTGGAGAAGAAATAGTAAAAGCCATTTATGACCCTTTGGCACATGGACCAATGGGGACAGGGCCAGTAAGTCGTGTACTAATGCTTGAAACAAACTCAAGTATAACTCCAAAGATAGAATTAAGATTTAGTGCTAATGTAATTAAAAATGAATAATAAAAAATATATGAAATATAAAATTGGATTAATAGTAGTTCTTCTAGTTGGTGTATACTTCATTAATTCAGGTAGAGAATCACATATAGATTCAATGGTTAATGGGTCAGATCTAACTCTACTGCCGGATTATGCAGTAGAGGAAATTAAACCAACAGAGATTATAGAACTTAGTGATGGAGATGTATATGAAATGGAAGCAACAATCGTATCCCAAGAAGTAGGAAATAGGGTTGTGAAGAGGCTTGCATATAATGGTCAAATTCCTGGACCTGTTCTAAAGGTTCAGAAAGGATCTAATATAACTATAAAGTTTACTAATAATATAGACATGGAGACAGCACTTCATTCTCATGGACTAAGAGGTGATTGGAAGATGGATGGAGCAGTGCCACTTACTCCAGCAATTCCTGTTGGTGGAAGCTTCGAATATATACTTGAGTTCCCAGACACTGGTGTGTATTGGTATCATCCGCATGTAAGAGAAGACTATCAACAAGAGATGGGACTGTATGGGAACTTCATTGTAGAAGAAGAAGGATACTGGAATGAAGTAGATCAAGAGGAGTATTTGATTGTTGATGATATTCTCGAAGGAGGAGACTTTGTTGGTGGAGTAATAACAAATACTCTCATGGGTCGTTTTGGAAATACACTTCTAATTAATGATCAGGATGACTATAGTCTTACTGTCAATCAAGGTGAGATTACTAGAGCGTTCATCACAAACGTGGCAAATACACGAACCTTCGAGCTTGAATTCGAAGGATCAGAAACAAAGCTAGTTGGAGGGGATATTGGAAGGATAGAAAAAGAGGAAATAATTGAACACCAAATTATCGCCCCTGCTGAGCGATATATTATCGAACTATATTACAGTAGTCCTGGTATATACAACATTGAACATAGAGGTGAGGTTATGGGAACTGTTACTGTAGTACCATCAAACACTAATAGAAAATCAGAATTCATGTCACTAAAATCAAATTCTGATGATTATAGTGATATTCGTTCTGTAGTCACTGCTTTGGCGACTACAGAACCAGACAAGAGTCTAAGACTAGATATTGAGATGAAAGGAATGATGGGGGATATGATGAATGATTCAGGTATGGATATGATGGATTCAGATGATAACAATATGATGCGTGAGCATTGTAAGATGATGCCAGAAATGCCTGGTTGTGAACCATATATAATGGAAGAGGAACATGGCGAAGAGGGTATAGAGTGGGAAGATGACATGGCAATGATGAATAGCATGAGTACAGATGAAAATATTGAATGGGTTATCGAAGATACTGATACTGGAAAGAGGAATAATGAAATTGACTGGTCCTTCAAAAAAGGAGATTTAGTTAAGGTTCGTGTTTACAATGATGAAAAAGGTATGCATCCGATGCAGCACCCAATTCATTTCCATGGACAGAGATTTGTTGTTCTAACTCGTGATGGAGAAGTTAATGATAATTTGCAGTGGAAGGACACTGTATTGATCCCAAAAGGTCAGACTGTTGATCTTATTGTTGATATGAGTAATAAGGGTAACTGGATGGCACATTGTCATATTGCAGAGCACTTACATTCAGGTATGATGTTCAATTTTGAAGTAAGGTAGATAGACTGTTAAGTATTACAAAAGCCACCCAAGTTGGGTGGCTTTTTATTTAGTTCTATCTCGAGAACGCTCACCAAGTCGGGCGTGGCTTAAGCGCTCTAGATATCTAGATATGATATAATTTTTACATGAAAAACCTAAAAAACTGTCCATACATAATAAGTCTAGAAAAACTAGATTTAACAAAAGATATAAATTTTAAACTTAATAAAAATATTCAAAAAGCAGTATTAGGACGTTTAGATAAAATAGATTCATATAGAATTGTTTACAAGGTAGGTAAGCTTAAGGTGGTAGGATTTGTTATGGTTCCTAAAAAGGGAAAAAATATACCCTGTGTTATTAAACTAAGGGGTGGAAGTAGAGATTTTGGAAAAATAACAAGACAAAATTTAGCACATGCTTATGCGTATGTTTCGGCTAATGATTACATTGTTGTAGCTACTCAATATCCAGGGGTAGATGGTGGAGATGGGAAAGATGATTGGGGTGGGGAAAATACAATTAATAGCATCAAGGTTCTTAAAAATATATTAAATTGGATTCCAAAGGCAGATACAAATAATATTGGATTAATGGGGCATTCTAGAGGAGGTTTAATGGTATACATGTTATTAAGAAAGTTTAAATGGGCTAAAGCTGCTGTTATTGGTGGTGCAGGAGTTGATCAATTTACTGCAGCTGAAGAAAGAGAAGGTTGGAGAGAGCATCAAATTAGTTTGTGGGGAAAATCCCAGAAAGAATTGTTGGAAAGGTCGCCTATTAAGTGGGCTAACGAATTACCTAAGAATGTACCCATGTTAATTGTTCACGGAAGTTCAGACTGGAGAGTTCCTGCTGATAATTCAATCTTAATGTCTAAAGAGTTATATGATAATAAGATTCCTCATAAGTTAATAATTTTTGAGGGGGCTGATCATGGAATATCAGAGTTTATGAGAGAATATAGAGAAGAGACAATTTCTTGGTTGAATAAATATCTAAAAAAAGATAGGAAGTTACCAAATATGAAATTTCATGGAGTTTAGATATTACTAAATTAATTTGATATAATAAAAATATGAAAAATATATCAATTTTAATTTTATTAGTCGTGGTGCTTGGTGGGATATACATTATCATAAAAAAAGATACAGAAACTGACATTATTCAACCTGAGACAGTAGTAGAAGAAATTAACACTACTACAGAGGAACCTATTGACGATAGTACACCTCAAGAATTATATGATTCTATTGAAGAAGATATTACTGAGAATGTAAATGATTCTGAGCCAGAAAATGTAAAAGAGTTTACTTTAGATTCATTTAATTTTGGTTACTCAATTGAAAAGATTGAAGTTAACGAGGGAGATACTGTAACAATAAATCTTACTAACTCTAATGGATTTCATAATCTATTAATAGATGAGTTTGATGTAGAAACAGAGTCAATTGGTGTAGGAGACTCTACCTCAATAACATTTATAGCTGACAAGTCAGGAGTAAATGAGTTCTATTGTTCTGTTGGAAACCATCGTGCTCAAGGAATGGTCGGTACACTAATTGTAGAATAGTAGGTGACTCGTTAATTCTTGTTGACAAATATCCCATAGAGCATAATATATAAACAGATATGAAAAAATATGTTCTTACTAATATAGAGCTCTATCGCATTTTTTGCACAAGAGCATCTCAGGTCAAAGGTGGGTTTGGTTGGTTACATCAACCAAATAGTGATTTTCCAGACAATCTATCACCAAATAAAGCTGCTGACACCACAGACCTTCCTATTAAAATATTTGAAGAGTCTTTTAGAAAGCGTTTTGGTGACATAGAGCCAAGAATTACTGACTATAAAATTTCATCTGCAAAAAAGGAAGCTATACTTGAGCTTTATCCTAATGCTAAAATTACTTCCTTTATGGAAATGCATGAACCTTCAGTAATATGGTTTTTTGTTGATAAGCTCAAGAAAAAAATATGTGAACCATCAATGACATCGTTTGGCGACAATATCTTTCGTCCCCTATGGTTCTCTGTTTTATCTGATATCACCTGTGTCTTCACATTTGGTATTTTGAAACCAAAAAGAAAACCAGATGAGAAATGTTTGGGAGATTTACCCAATATGAAATCCTAATTCATCAAAAACGGCAACATACTAGATATATGCTTGCCGTTTTTTTATTTAAAAATTTGTTTTATCTAAAGTATTGAAGATATGTGGTTATATTGACAACATTAAATTATATTATATTATGTTGCCTGAGTAATTACCTACTACATAAGTATATTAGGAATATTATTTACTTAAAGACGCAGTTATGTTAATCCGTCTTTACTAAAAACAAGAACACGTATAGCGATAACGATACCGCTTTGCACATTATGGAACCAACAATAATCCAAACAGTCAATCCCATTCTAGAATTCTACTCAAAACTTCTTTGTTTTCTGAAAGAATCGAGTCCTGACTATAGTCTCACTGGAAGACTTATCGAACTTACCGAATCTCCGTACATTTCTTGTGAGGTAGATAAGGAAACTCTTGATAAATGGTTTGATTCTACAGATGAATGTCTTGATAATGTGGAGATAGCTCAGATGATTGCTGAACTTATGGGTAAAGAATTAAAATACAAGGTTGTTAATTTTCATATTAATAATCCTGCACACGATATCCATTATGGTCTAAGTGATAATAATCTAAGAGCAAGTGGATGGAATCAGCCTCTGAGTTTTAAAGAAAGTATAAAGAATACTATTGAGTGGCAAAAAAATAATCCTGAGTGGATTAAATAGTTTAAATATAAAAACCGCTATAATTAGCGGTTTTTTGATTTTAAATATTTTTGAGAAAATTAAAATCTGTTTGTTTATATGATGTATATTTATTCTTCTTGACTCCTTTTTTCTTTGGAACCTTTGAAGACTTTACTCCTCCACGAGACGCGAATTCTAGCATCAGTGCTTTGTACCACTTCCTACCTTTTTCTTCATTTGGATCTACTTCATTAAGGTTAAATAGTACATTTACCATTTTCTTGAATTCTTCTGTCTTAAGGGCTTTTCCATCATTGTCCTTCTTCATCGTTTTGTATCGATTTCGGACGCGGATTTTTAATTGATCATAAGTAATTGATTTTTTCTTTCTGGGCATATATAGAACTCCTTTCTATATATTATATACCATTAAGAAAGAATTTTGTCCACAACACTTTTTACAACCCCACCATCAGCCTTACCTTTTAGTTCTCCCATAACACGTCCCATTAATTGTCCAATTCCTGATTTGTCTTTAATTCCCATTTCATCAACAATTTTTTGTACTACCACAGTAACTTCTTCTTCAGACATTAATTCTGGAAGAAATTGAGAAATAATTTCTAGTTCTGCTTTTTCATCTGCAGCCAGATCATCACGTCCTCCTTTTTCAAATTGTTCAATAGAGTCCTTTCTTTGTTTTGATGCACGAGTAATTACTGTCATTACCTCTTCTTCTGATAGGGAATCTTGAGGCGTTCTTTTTGTTGCTACTAATTCATTAGTAAATGCTGCAAGTAAGCTACGTAGAACTGTTAGTTTAACAGTATCTTTTGCTCTCATTGCATCCTTCATTTGCTCTTTAATGTTTTCTTGTGTTGTCATTTGTATATTGTATGACATTAGATGGTAAAAGTCACTCTTTGAAGTATAATATATGTATGATAATAACAATATTGATATTAATACTGGTTTTAAATATTGCATTCTTTGTGTATTTTATCACCCAGAAAAATAAGGAGTCTCATGGAGAGGGAAAGGAGGGTAATTTATTATTACAACAACTTGGAGAATTCCAAAGGACAGTAGATTCAAAAATGTCAGAGTCTCAAAAGATGATGAATGAATCTGTAAGTGATCAATTTAATAAGTCACAGAGTTTAATCTCATCTATTAATAAAGAGATGTCGGAACACCTAAGGCAAGTTACAAAAGGAGTTACAGAGGCTAATGAGTCTGGAAAACAAATCTTTGATGTTGCCCAAGGGCTTAAGAATCTAGAGAAAGTTCTTAAGCATCAAAAACAAAGAGGTAATCTTGGAGAGGCTAGTCTTGAATTAATTTTAAATAATATACTTCCGCCAACAGCATATGAAATGCAATATAGATTTAAGAGTGGGGAAGCGGTAGATGCGATAATTAAGACAAAAGAAGGATTCATTCCAATAGATGCTAAGTACTCATTAGATAATTATGAAAGACTAATCAATTGTGATGATGACGACCAAAGAAAGGTTCTAGAAAAAGAATTTTCAAATGATTTAAAGAAAAGGATCGATGAAACTTCTAAGTATATAAAAGAGAATGAAGGGACACTACCATTTGCCTTCATGTTCATCCCTGCAGAAGGTATGTACTATGATCTACTTGTAAACCAGGTTGGAGCAATTAAGTCTAATTCAAGATCGTTATTAGATTATGCATATAATGACAAAAAGGTGATGATTGTGTCTCCTACAACGTTCTCAGCCTATCTACAGTCCGTATTATACGGCTTTAAAGCCTTTAAGATTGAAGAGTCAGCCAAAGAGATACAAAAGTATGTAGGGGAGCTACAGAAGCATTTAAAGTCATATGATGAATACCATCAAAAGCTTGGGAATACTATCAGTACAGTAGTAAATCATTATAATAATAGTAATAAGGAATTTAAGAAGATTGATAAGGATATTCTTAAAATATCAGGGGAGAATAACAAAATTGAGACAGATACTGTAGAAAAACCTATATTAGAGTAGTTAACTATTGCAATATTCCTGTAATTTGTTATCCTATACGAACTTAAACACACATATGACAACAATAGAAAAAAAAGAAATAAAAGCATTCTCAGTTATCGAAACTGGTGGAAAGCAATACAAAGTATCAGAAGGATCTATTATTAAGATTGAGATTCTTCCTGGAGAATTTAAGAAAGGAGATACTATTACTTTCGACAAGGTTCTTCTAACAGATGATGGATCAAAAACTGTAGTTGGAACTCCGCTTGTAGCAAAAGCAAAGGTTACCGGAGAACTTATGGATGTAGCAAGAGCAAAGAAAATTCTAGCCGTTAGATATAAATCTAAGTCAAACTACTTCAAAAAGACTGGACATAGACAACAATATTTCCAAGTTAAGATTACAAAGATAGCATAAATAAAAAACTCTCATGATTGAGAGTTTTTTATTTCCTATTATCTAAAGCGTTCTTCAGCGTATCATTATCAGCATACTCAATCTCACTACCGGTAGATAATCCTCTTCCTAGTTTTGTAATTTTTAATTCTTCTTCAGAATATCTCTCTCTCATCTTTTTAATAACAAGATCTGTGGTTAGTTCACTTTCTGGAGTAATGTGTAGAGCAAGTATTACTTCTGATAGTCCGTGTTCCATGTACTCCTTAAGAAGACTGATTAGTTCATTTATTCTTACATATCCAGGAATATCGTCTTGCTTACCTAGTGGTATGGTTCCTCCTAGTACAAAGTATTGACCTTTGAATAGGTGGCTAGATTCAAAGTGTTCCAAATCAATATCTCTTTGAACAATCATTAATTGTTCATGGTTTCTTGTTGTATCAGAACAGGTTTTACATATTAAATCAGTAGATGTTGTATCAAAAAATCTCTGACACTTAGAACATCTCTTTGATTGATCTTTTAAATCTTTTATTCCGTTATATAAATCATTAATGAAAGATTCTGGTTTAGTGCGAAGGTAGTACACAAAACGTTGTGCTTGACGTGGACCAACTCCAGGGAACTTTTTAAAAGCTTCTATTAATTTTTCTTTTGGTGTATTCATATTTTTTTAAAATTCTCCTCCTGATGCATCGGCATGTTCTTTATCAATATTAAGGAAGGTAGATTTTGTATCATCAAAGTATAATTGTGTAACTCCTGTAGCACCATTTCTATGTTTCTCAATACAAATTTCAGCTATATTATCCTTATCAGCCTCATCACGATACTTATCTTCTCTATGGATGAACATAACAACATCAGCATCTTGCTCAATAGAACCAGAATCACGAAGGTCAGACAGTCTTGGACGTCCTCCGCGTTGTTCAACTGCACGAGAAAGTTGGGATAGGGCAATCACAGGAACATTAATTTCACGAGCAAGTGACTTTAAAGAACGAGAAATCTCAGTAACTTGTTGAACCATATTGTCACTGTTTCTACTATCTGTTGGCATCATAAGTTGTAGATAGTCTACAACAATTAATCCTAGACCATGTTCACTCTTTAGTTTACGACAAACAGATCTCATTGATGTAATTGTATTGGCTGGCTTATCATCTATGAATAATGGAGCTTCTGAAAGTTTACCAAGGGCTTCTTGAATTTTCTCAAAATCTTTCTCGTTTGATTTACCAGTCTTTAATTTCCATGAATCAACAGAGGCTTCAGCAGAAATCATCCTGTGAATTAGTTGTTGAGCACTCATTTCTAGTGAAAATATTGCTACGGGTATTTTCTCACGTACTGCAGCGTGACGTGCAATGTCCAGTGCAAGAGATGTCTTACCAACAGAAGGTCTGGCAGCTAAAATTATTAAATCTGATGGTTGAAAACCAGACAACTTATTATCCAAAGCAGGAAATCCAGAAGGAACACCTCTGATCTGTTCCTCTCCACTGTGCATCTTTTCAATGTGGTCCCATGCTTCTCCAAGAAGAGCCTTAACTTCATGTAGTGATGATTCATCACCACTGGCACTAGTTATTTTAAAGATATGTTTTTCTGCTTGGTCTAATAGGTGATCAATCTCAATATTGTTTGAGTAACCCATTTCAACAACCTTTTCTGCAGCATGAATTAATTCTCTTAGAGTATGGTTCTTTTTTACAATCTTTGCATAGTGATCAATGTGTGCAGAAGAGGGAACTGAGTCTACAAGTTGACCAAGATATTTACCTCCACCAACTCTTTCTAGTTGTCCAGATTCTTTCAGGTGTGCAGAAACAGAAACAAGATCAATTGGTTGACTCTTTCCAAAGAGATCAAGAACTGATTTGAATATTATTCTATGACGATCCGAATAAAAAGAATCTGCTGTGATAATTGTTAAAATATCATGTAGTGTTTCTGGGTTTAATAGTGTTGAACCAAGAAGGGCAATTTCTGTATCAATATCTTGAGGGGGAATACGATTTATTATTCTATCTCCGGTCGCTTTTGACATGTAGACACTATATCATATTTCTTTATTTAAACTTTATTGATATGTCTCACATAATGTGGACTATAGGTGGAAAAAGATTAGTTTACTTTTTCTCTATTTTAAACCCATCATCTGTATCCATAACAACGTATCCATGAGAAGAAATCTCGTCTCTTATTTTATCCGCAGTTTCAAAGTCTTTTTCTTGCTTCGCCACCTTTCTTTTTTCTGCAAGCAATACAATTTCTTCTGGAATATCTTCTGATACATCTTCTTTGTCTAATTCTAAACCTAAAACTTTATCAAAATTTAGAATGGTTGCTTTTTTGTCACCGTCTGAAATATCAAGTTTCATTACATTAGAAACAAGTGCAAGTGCTTGTGGTAGATTAAAATCATCCTCAATTAATTCAATAAATTCTGCCTTAATTTCAGGTAATATTTCACCTTCCGACTCAATACTCATTAGTTGCCTTTTAAGTCTTGATAGGGCTGTTTTTGAGGCTTCTAAGGCCTCCCAGGTGAAGTTTTGCTTAGATCTATATCCTGCTTGTAAGAAGAAATATCTTAAATCTATTGGAGTGAAACCTTTTTGCATTACATCATCTAAGTTATAGCTAGTTCCTTCTGATTTACTCATCTTTCCATCATCAACTAACAAATGTTCATTATGAACCCAGTAGTTTACAAACTCTGTTCCATTAGCAGCTTCTGACTGCGCAATTTCATTAGTATGATGAATTGGAATGTGCTCTATACCTCCGATATGAATATCAAAATGATCCCCTAAATATTTTTTACTCATAGCAGAACATTCAAGATGCCATCCCGGAAATCCTTCTCCCCATGGTGATTCCCACGTTTGAATTGCATTTGCATGATTTCCTGTCTTAAAGAACCAAAGAGAGAAATCTTGAGGACTTTTCTTTTCTTTATCTGTAACTTCACCTGACCCTGCATTTGTTATCAACTCATCAATATCTTGTTTAGATAGTCTTGTATAGTCTTTTGCTTTTGATACATCAAAATATATTGCTAGTTCAGTTTCATACGCATATCCTTTTTCTAGTAGTACTGTTATGAAATTAATCATCTCAGAGATATGATCTGTTGCTTTGGGTGTATTAGTTGGAGGAAGTGTATTTAATTTTTTTGCATCCTCATTAAATTTTTTAAGATAGAAGCTTGATATCTCTTCCGGTGTCTTATTATCTTTTTCTGATGCTTTTGCTATCTTGTCCGCACCACTATCATCATCTCCAGTTAAATGTCCTACATCGGTAACATTACGTACAAAGTTCACCTCATTACCTAAATATTGTAGTGATCTATTAATTAGATCTGATATTACAATAGCTCTCATATTACCAATATGTTGTGTCCAGTAGACAGTAGGTCCACACTGATACATACCAATCTTTCCTGGTTCTATTGGCTTAAATATTTCCTTATCACCTGATATTGTATTGTGGATTTTAAGTGACATATTATAACCATTTCTTACTTTTAAAGAATATCCAAGTCACAAATACAGAAAGGACCATTATTCCTAAAATTATCCAGAAATCACGAGGGTGTCCAATAAATGGAATATTTTCAGCATTAATTCCAAAGAGTCCAGCAAGGAATGATGGAGGAAGAATAATGAAAGCCATGATTGTTAAAACTTTTGTAATTTCTGATTGTTTTGTATTAAGTAGAGAATCATTTGTCTCTCTTAGTTCTCTAAGATAGTTTTGAGCATTTTCAACAGCTTGAGAAAGCTTCATATATTCAAGTTCTAGCTTATCAATCTTTTTTGCGTGAGTCTCATCAAATGCACCTTTAGACATTCCTGTAATATCTTCAAGAAGGTGGGAATGGAGACTAAGTGACTCCTCTGTATTTAGAAGAGATCTATTTATTTTAGATAATCTGAATACCATTTCTTTTTCTTCTCCGTTGAATATTTTTTCTTCAGCTGCTCGAAGTTCGTTTCTTAAGCTCTCAATATGATCATGAATTGAGTGGTACATAAACATTAAGAGGCTATAGAAAGTATATGCTCCATGTTCTCCCAAGTTACTTTTTTTAAGTATTGCTTCCGCCTCAAAGAATTTTTCAAATTCTTCAATAGAATCTATATTTGAATAGCTAGCTGTTACAAGAAAATCTTTATTAATAACAAAATCAATTTCTTCTATCTTAGTTACTGACTCTCCATGAGTATCTCTAATTTGAGGAATATGGAAAACTGCATAAATTGTTTCTCCATATCTGATTGCGTGAGGTCTAAGAGAGGGGGACAGTAGTTCATCTCCAATTGATGGATCTATATCAAACTCATTCATTAATTCCTTTATTTCTTTTCCTGTTGGATTAGTAGTCTCAATCCAATTAATTTTATTATTTTTTCTTGTTTCTATCATGCGAATAATTATATCATGAGTGGAGAAAGGAGGTAGGTATTGACATGTATAAGAAAAGATAGTAATGTTTTGTTAAATCGTACTATATTATGCTATACAATAAAAGTTTATTTAAAGAGGTTGATGAAGAATCAAAGGGTTTATATTTGGAAATCATAGATCTTTCTATGAAACTCGATAAATTAGATCAGGACATAAGAAATATTATACCTGGTTTTGAGTGTCATTCATTGTGTAGAGCATTTGCAAGATTAATTCCAGAATTAAGGTTTGTTGATGGTTTTTATATAGGAATTTCTTGTGAGAATCCTACCGATGAAAAACCAAGACTTAAACCTCATTTTTGTCACCATACTTGGCTAGAAACTCCCAAGGGATTAATAATTGATCCTTGGCCAGTAGGAATAATATCTCTTAATGCTCTTTTGGTAGTAAATAAGGGGAAATATTCACCCTATGGTGCAGGACATTATATAGAGGATCAAAACTCTCTAAAAAATGTTATCACCAGAAGTGTAAAATGGAGATCTACTAGAATATTTAACATTTTAGATCAAAACCTTTTGCAAAAACCTACATAGTGTACTATGTAGGTTTTTTTAATTGACCAAGCACTTCCAATCTGCGATAATCAACGTAATGATCCATAAAGAAATAATTATGAAATTTAGTAAATATAGTCTAGCAATACTGTTGTTTTTAATAATCGGGTTTAACTTTGGTCTTAATCAAGGAAGAGGTATCGCTGCAAGCGACTCTGAAGGTGTTGATATGAGAGATTTTTGGAAAACATGGAATCTCATACAGGAAGAATATGTTGATATAGAAGATGTTAACGAAAAAGATCTTATCTATGGTGCTATCAAAGGAATGGTAGGTTCTCTTGATGATCCATATACAACATTCTTTACTCCTTCAGAAAAAGAGTCATTTGAGGAATCAATTTTTGGAAATTTTAGTGGGGTTGGTATGGAGGTTGGAATTGTTGATGATATGGTAACTGTTGTGGCGCCACTTAAGGACACTCCAGCAGAAAGAGCGGGTATAAAGAGTGGAGATGTTATTGTATCAATTGATGATGAGTCTGCTGTTGGAATGAGTATTGATGATGCAGTATCAAGAATACGTGGAGAGAAGGGGACTGATGTAAAAATTACAATATCCAGAGAAGAAGAGGATGAACTGTTAGAAATTGTAATCACAAGAGGAACTATAAAAATCCCTATACTAGAAACAAGAACAGAGGAAGATATATTTGTTATTGAATTATATAATTTTACAGGAAAAGTTGAGAAAGATTTTCGTAAAGCAATGGCAGAATTTTTTGCAAGTAATACTGATAAGTTAATTTTAGATCTTAGGGGAAATCCTGGGGGATATCTAGACTCAGCTATCAACATATCAAGTTACTTCCTTCCAGAGGGAGCTGTGGTTGTACAAGAAGACTTTGGAGACAGAAAGACAGCTCTTCGTTCAACAGGTCAATTACTTGATCTTGATGACATTGAGATGGTTATATTAATTGATAGTGGATCAGCATCAGCATCAGAAATTGTGGCTGGAGCATTAAGTGAGCATGGTGTTGCAACGACAATAGGTAAAAATACTTTTGGTAAAGGATCAGTTCAACAATTAGTAGATATATCATCTGATACATCTTTGAAATTAACAATTGCAAAATGGCTGACTCCAGAAGGAAAAACAATTTCGGGAGAAGGACTGGCGCCAGATATTGATGTAGAAGTAACAAAAGACGATTTAGAGAATGATAGAGACCCACAATTAGATGCAGCTATTGAATTTTTAAACAAATAAACATGAAAGTTATACTACTAAAAGACGTAAAAAAATTAGGGAGGAAAGGGGAGATTGTAGAGGTTCCCACAGGATACGCACAAAACTTTCTTATCAGACAAGGTGCTGCTCGTGAAGCTACTAAGGCTATGCAAAATCAAGTACTGAAATCAGCACTATCTGCAAAAGAAACAGCAGAGAAAAAGAAGAATGATAAAATTAGTTTAATTAAAGAGTTTGATGGTAAGAGAGTTATAATTAAAAAACCCGCTAATGAAAAGGGTTCTTTGTTCTCTGCAGTGCATATAGGTGATGTTGTATCAGCTATTGAAGATCAGTTAGGAAAAAAAATAGACCCTAATATAATCTCAGGATTTAGTGATACAAAAGAGGTAGGGGAGATAGAAATTATTCTTCAGGTTGAAAAAATAAAGGGTACAGTTGTACTAAGTATAGAAGCAGAATAGCTTATACACCTAAACCGTTACTGAAAGATCTAGTATTATTGCGCTAGATCTTTTTTCTTGAAAGCCTCTTCTTTAACACTAGTGTTGATATAATCAACCAAACAAAAAATAAAGCAGCTAGCGATATTTTTTTTGTAATACTAATAAAATTTATTGATTCATCGTCTTTGGTAACAATAATTTTTTCATCACATACAAAATTAAATAATTCTCCAGAATCTGTTCTTATATTAAATGAACCTTCTTTTATACCAGGGGTTTTGTATGTAATCTTCTGAGTACTGCCCCTTAGTCCGTTTAAATCATTGGTTCCATTCCATACAAATAATGATTCTTGTATATCCTGGTTTAAAACAGATTTCCACATAATTGATTCATTTGTATTTATTTCTGTTGCACTAGGATAGCAAGCACCTTCTAGTGTCTGATATGTCTTTGGAGTATCAATATTATTTTTATCCGTAACCTTAACACTTCCACATTGTGATATTGCACAATTACCTCCTGAACAAACTTCTAGTTCAGCATATTTATCACCAGGAGTAGAATACTTAATATTTACCTTGTCATTGTTTTCTCCATCTACTGCTGATGTTCCTCTCCATTTATAATTATAATTACCATTACCTCCTAGGACTTCAGAACTCCATACAACAACATCACTCGTATATGAGTATGTTTTATTTGCATTACAAGAAACTTTTAGTGGATCATCATGCTGTGATGATACATATACACTTCCACAATATACTGTTCTGGTTATGTCTCCAGATGTAACAGTTAGGTCTGCTCCATAGTCTCCAGTATTATTATATTTAACACCAAGATTATTATTTGAACTATTCTGTACTTCAGAATGTCCTGACCATCTTAGAATGGGAGTTTCATCTCTTCCTGAAATAGATGCTGACCACTTAACACTGTCGCCAGTTTTTATATTATATTCACTTGAACTACAGAGTATTGATAGTGGGGGTTTTATAATTTCTATTGTTCCACAATCTATTGTCTCTACTTTGTTATCATATGTAGCTTCTATATATACTGATTGAGATCCTGTTTGGGGATATGCTGTTTGAACAACGGTTCTTTCTCCCTCTAGTCCTTCACCGCTCCATTTTATATTAACCAAATGAGGAGATGATATTATTGCTGACCAAAATACATCAGTATTAACCTCTGGTTTGTATGAGCTAGGAAAACAAGAAATTTCAGTACTCTGTTCATTTGTTATCTCAGGAATTACTTCTAAAGGGTTGAGTTCAAAGAATTCTGCCTCATTAGCATTTAGGAGTGATGGTAAGATCAATAGAGATAGTAGAATGTATTTCATATTGTAAAGTATTATATGCTTTTTTCTATACTTAGTAAATAAAAAAGGCTCCTTTCGGAGTCTTTTTCAACGTTAGATAACGTCTACCATTTTCTTTCTAACGATTTTTCCATTAAAGTTTGTTTTTCTAACTTCTTTGAAATTAACAGTTCCTTCAACTAGAGCAAATATTGTATGATCCTTACCAAGACCGACATTTTTTCCTGGCATAATCTTTGTTCCTCTTTGGCGAACAATAATAGACCCAACCTTTGTCTTTTGACCATCATAAAGTTTGGTCCCAAGATACTTAGGGTTTGAGTCTCGTAGGTTTTTAGCTGTTCCTCCGGCTTTAACGTGTGACATAGTAAATAATTTATTAAATGTTTATTGTATTACAATATAATTGTAGGGATGAGTATAACGCATATATCTCAAAAATACAAGAGAATCTTACCATTTATACTCATAATATCAAGTAGTTTATTCTATATATGTTCCATATTTTTTATAGGATACATAGAGGGATTAAATACAAACAAAAAAGATAATATAAAAGTCTTAGTAAAGAACGAGGAGAGACAGATAAAGTACAACCATAATAAGAAGAGGGGGGAAGTGGTTGCATCTAAAAGTGGAAAAAAGTACTATTTCCCTTGGTGTTCTGGGATCAATAGAATAAAAGATGAAAATAAAGTTTATTTTAGTACAGAATTAGATGCACAAAATAAGGGGTTGACACTCTCCAGTTCTTGTTTTTAAGCTTGCTTTTTGTGGCGATATCTGTTATACTAGCGAAGCTTGTTTTTACAGGCATTTTTTATTACAGAAATTCTGAAAATACAGTCCTGAAAGATTTACCGCATTCCACTAAAAACTAATAAATCGCTTATCGTAGAATTTACTATTGGTGTTACGATGTTTCTAATGACATTAGTTCAAGAAAAAGATTCATCAGATAGAGTTCCTCAAAATGAAAATAAAGTATCAGAGACTCTAGAGCAACACTCAGATGATGATGAACCAGCCTCGGCCGGTTTTGATCCATCTATTGAGGCTAAATCATATAATGATACAGCCGCTTATATAGCAGAAACAGAAGGGGTTGTTACAGAATATTTCTCTGATATTCCAATTATGGCTGATATTGCGTACTGTGAATCACGTTACCGTCAATATGAACCAAATGGAGAATTGTTTAGAGGAGTAGTTAATAACTCTGATGTTGGTATTATGCAAATTAATGAATATTACCACCTTGAAGATTCTAAAAAATTAGGACTCGATGTCCACACTGTAGAAGGTAACATGGAATATGCCCGTCACCTGTACAATACACAGGGGGTACAACCATGGAAGTCATCTGCACCATGTTGGAACAAACACGACGTATTCGCATTGAAATAATATGTGAAATAAAAAACACCCAATTGGGTGTTTTTTATTTTATTGGTATATAAAAATACTATCCATATAAAATGGATAGTATTAGGTGGTGATAGCTGTTCTTTGAATAGATTGAAGTCTACGAATAAACTTATCTTCCTTTTCTAAGTCTTCCTCAATTTTTTTATGTAAATCTTTTGAGTAGCTTTTTGATTCCATAGAAAGAAGCATAGATTGTGTTCTAGATCTTTCTAGTAGGAAGTTGTATCTAGTATTGGCTGCATCAATTGCATTCTCTATACTCATACACCCAACCATATTAAGTATTGTGTTCATCTAAAAAGACTATATATTATTTTATTAATGTGTCAATAATTACAATGTCGCACAATATAAAAAGAAGGGAATTAGGAGAAGGGTAGGAAAGGTAGGTCTTATCATATATTAAATGATTCTGGTCACTTCATCATAGGTTTATCCTTTTGTCTTATTTACAAATATAAATAATTAGAGAATTTTAAAAAAAATAACCTAGTTGAAAATTAAAAATATTTTTTATGAACATTTAAATTAAGTAGATTAAAACAAAAAGGTAGACGTACCATACATCCTCTTTTTTATCTAAAGACCTTCATATTCTTGATCAAGCAGGTCATTTGTACTCTCTAAAGCATCCTTTAAGTTTTTAGTCTTTTGTACAGCATTATTAATATTCGGAGCCTCTGAATTCAATTCTCCTGAACTTTTTTTGGAAGACTTGTACTGTGAGTCCAATACTATAACCATGTACCAAATAGTAAGAGAGACGATTATAAGAATTGCTACTAAAGATATAAAACCTTTTTTGTTTTTGTTAGTTTCCATGCTCAATTGAAGGGATGCTTATTTTAGATTGAATACCAAAATTATCCTTGTTAGAAGAAATTGCTTTAACAATACTTATAGAAACAAAAGCCACTACAATAATAGCGACAATTATTATTAAAAGTGTAGCAACTTTTTTTGAACCGCCAGAAGATGATCCATCTGCAGAATTGTTATCTAATTTAGTATCCATTTCCATATAGAGGTAGTATAGCATGACTTATTTACTTATATAAGCGTTATAAAGACTACTACATAGTATATAAGGTCGTAAAAGGTATATTGTGCGACACTACTATATACTCTATTAATACCACTTCCCTCAATAACACATCCTAAAAATCATTCTAATCAATTATATTACTTAATTAATTATATTATTAATAATATAATTAATACATACCCTCTTACCTTTATCTCTATCAAACCATCTCATTTTTACTTACTCAATTATATGATTTATCACCAAATATACCAAAATATGATTATTTCCAATTTTTGTGTTTTATGCACTTTTTGAACACTTCTCTACTTCTCCAAATACAAAATATGACCCATATTGACAAATCTATCAAATATGTCATCATTAATAGGAATGAAAAAAATTATTAAATTCCTAAAAGAGATAGATGGTGTAACTATAGTACTTACCATTTTTACCATCATAATCATTATTTGTTTCTTCCAGTCATATTTTAAATACAAGGAAGAGACAGGTCAAATGTATTCAAAAAATCCTACCTCCCAATCTGGGCGGTAGGATATTTTTTTATTTACTCATGAATGCACTAACTGTTTCTACTATAAAAGTCATCAAAAAAATAAATATTTTCCAAATTCCATTTATAATTGGTAGTACAATATTCTCCCAGATTGATACTGGATCAAATCCAAAGTATGCAAGAACTACAACTCCAATAATTACTAATATTATAATATGTATAAATCCTTTGTTGTTTTCCATATGTATATAATACTAAAGTTTTGGTAAATAAGCCATTGGATCCAAATAACCACCCTGTTTTACTAGCATAGGTATTGATGCTTGCTTACATCCAATGCTTTGTGTATATTGTCTCACTTCAACTCCAGAAGAAGCAAACAGTGTAAGATGTAGGTGAGGACCTGTTGAGTACCCCGTGTTTCCTGATAGAGCTATTAATTCTCCATTTCCTACTATATCCCCAGTATTAACTTTAATTGATGACAGGTGGGCATATAGGGTCGTTAGACCATTATTGTGCTCTACAAGGACCCATTTACCATAAGAATAACAACCAGGATATTGATCTGTATTTCCAATACCTTTAACTGTTCCTGCTGCTGCAGAATTTACTCTTGTTCCAACACTTGTACCCATATCTATACCATTGTGTGTTCCAGATGAATATAGACGACCAGAATCTGCTGTTTTACCAAATCTTTGAGTCAACCATATTTTTTCTATTGGCCATGAAAGAATAGATGCAACAGTTGGAATCTCATTTTTTTCAAGAACATCCTTTAGTGCTGATTCATATAAGAATAGTTCATTCTCAAATGCCTTTTTTTGTTCTAATTTAGTTGAAAGAATTCTTCTGTATTCAGACTCTTTATTTTTTGTTTGTCTAAGCAGTTGATCCTTTTCTTGTTTTGCATATATAATAGATTCTTGTTGTAAGGCAAGAGTTTGTTTTTCTTCAAGAAGAACTAATTTTTCAGTTACTTCTTCCTTTTTTATTTCCATTAACTCTTCCTTCTCGTCTTCAATTTCAGAAATTCTAACTCTAAGTTTTTCATTTAACATGTTTAATGTTTCGACATCTGTCCATATTTCTGAAAAAGTTTTTTTTGTTAAAAAAAGTTCAATAAGACTTTCTGTCTCCGTTTGATATTGCTTTCTTAATGCCTCGGCAATTGCTTCCTTTTGCAAATCAATCTTTTCTGTTTTTTGATTAGATTCTATGTCTAATTTTTCAATAGTTAAATTAGACTTACTAATTACAGACTCTGTTTTTGAAATACTCTTGTCTAAGATGTTCTCTGAGGCCTGAAGAGAGCTAACGGCTTGTGAAAGGTTTTGTGCTTCCCCACTTACCTTACTTATTTCTTTTTTTTGTGCCTCAATTTCAGAATCTAATTGTTGTATCTTGTTCTTTTGATTATCAATTTGACTGTTAAGTTCCTTAACAGAAGCAGCATTAATAGCGGTAGAGAAGAAAAATATAAAACATATTGCTAATGTATACTTAATAATATTATGCATGGCTTATTATATTATCTAGTCTTTTAATTGTCTCATCTTTACCAATAAACCAAATAATACTAAAAGGATCTAGAGAACGTTCCTTTCCTGACAGTCCAAAACGAAGTGGTTGTAATAAGTTTCCTCTTCCAACTATTTCTGCTAATGGCCATATTAAATCCTTAACAGTGTCTGGGGTTAAGAAAGATATATCCTTTGATGATTCCAATATTTCTTTAGCTTTAATTAGGTTTTCTATTGATGCAGAAACTGGCTCATCTTTCCATGCTAGTTTTTCTATTTCAACTTCGGGTTGAGTAAAAAGAAAATCAAACTCACTTGATTCTTTTAAATTATTAATATCATTAAAAGTCGTAATCCTTTCTTGTATAAATGGTAGTAGTTTTACCAGATCTTCCTCCCCTACTTCAGTAAATACTTTTTTTGCATGAGGCAATAATTCTTCAAGATTCATTAATTTAATATATTCCTTATTATACCAGTCTAATTTTTCTGGATTGAATATTGCCCCTCCTTTTTGAACATCAGAAATATTAAAAGCTTCTATTAATTCATTTATATTTAATACCTCCCTGTCATCTCCAGGGTTCCAGCCTAAAAATGCTAGATAATTAATAAATGCTTCAGGTAAATATCCCATATCCTTGTACTCAGTAACTGCCTTAGCACCATGTCTTTTAGATAATTTAGACCTATCAGATCCTAGAAGTAGTGGAAGGTGCGCATATTGTGCAACTTCCCCACCAAGAGCTTCCAGAATAGCAATTTGCCTTGGTGTATTTGATATATGATCTTCACCACGAATGATATGAGTCACACCCATAACCATATCATCAACAACAACAGCAAGATGATACAGAGGATCTTTTAGACTCTTTGCAATTACAAAATCTCCAAGCTCTGTTGTATCAAAACTAATCTCTCCACGAATCATATCCTTAAATGCAATAACTTTATTTGGATTCTTAAATCTAATAACCTCACTTCTTTGACCCTCTTCTTTTACTTCTTCTTTTGAAATATATGCAAATCCATCATCAATTAGTTTTTGAATATATTTTGAATATATTTCAGTTCTCTCTGATTGTTTGTACTCTTCATCCCATGAAAGATTCAACCAATGAAGACCTTCAATAATACTTTTTTCATATTCAGCCGTGCTCCTTTTTTTGTCAGTATCTTCTAAACGAAGGATTAATTTACCACCAAATTTTTTAGCAAAAAGGTAATTAACTAAAGTGGTTCTTGCTGTTCCAACATGAAGATTACCTGTTGGAGAAGGGGCTGTTCTTACTACTATTCCTTTATTATTAATATTATTTTTCATGTGTTGTTGCTATCTCTAGTATCTCACGTGCAATTTTACCAGCAGCATCTTTTTGTGCAAATGACTTTGCTTTTTCTGACAATGTTGCCCTTGTTTGTGGGTCGTCCAGTATTCTTTGTATTTCTGATATTAGAATTGAGGCATCCATGTTTGATTCTTCAATCACTGTTGCTTGTGTAGATCTAGAATATGTATATGCATTCTTTCTTTGATGGTCACCATTTGATTTTGTGATTGGGATAATGATGCTTGGTATTCCCCATAATGCAATTTCAAATAATGTTGAACCAGCTCTTGTTATTACAATATCAGCCGCACCAGCTGCCATTTTTGTAGCAAGGTTATTAAGTGTTCCAAAAATCTTATATCTTTTTCTGTCTGTATCTTCTTCTAAGCCATCTAGTATTACTGCTGTTTCCTTAGTAACATCATCTTCATTTGCTTCACCTACTTGATGAATAATCTGATATTTTTTTAAAAGTTCAGGAAGTGCTACTCCTATTGCATCGTTTATAAACTTAGCACCTTGTGATCCTCCCATAATTAATATTGTTGGAACATCTTCCTCTAATCCTAGAAATTCATGTGCTCCTTCACCAGCAGGTATCGCAATTTCATCACGAACAGGATTTCCTGTCCAAGCGGTAGATCCTTCTTTAAAATATTCCATGGACTCCGGGTACGACACAGCAATTTTCTTAGCAAATTTTCCAGACCATTTATTTACTCTACCTGGAACAGTATCAGACTCATGTATTACAACTGGTATCCTAAGAATTTTTGCAGCAAAAAGAGTTGGGAATGATGCATAACCCCCCTTACTAAATACAACATCTGGATATATTTTAAATAGAGTTAATGTTCCTTTGATCACTCCAATAAAGGTCTTAATCCAATCAATAATATTAAGTGGAGAAAAATATATTCTCATTTTCCCTGCTGGCACTTGGTGAAATATAATTCTGTTATTAAAAAGAATACCCTCATCATATGGATTATTACTAATGAAGTGTATTTCAGGGTCTACATATTTTTGTTTCTTAATCTCCTTACGAAGCGATTGAGCCACCGCTATTAGCGGGTAAAAATGCCCTCCTGTTCCTCCTCCTGTTAAAACTATTTTCATACCTCTTATTATAGCAAAAAATCCTAGCTATGCTTCCTTGATATGTTGAGAACAATTCCGACTGATAGTAGTGTAAAAAACAAAGCGGTACCTCCATGACTAATAAACAACAAAGGAAGTCCTGATAATGGAATTAATCCAAGCATTGCTGCGATATTAATAAAACTTTGAAAGACTATTAATGTACCAATACCCATTGATAAGAACTTTGCATACCTCTCGTTCTGCCTACTGGCAATTGTATAAATTCTAATTATTAACATTAAATACAAAGATATAATTATTACACTCCCAACCAAACCAAATTCTTCCGCAGCAACAGCAAAAATAGAATCACTTGTGGGCTCTGGAAGAAAATTAAATTTTTGAACACTGTGACCAAAACCTTTTCCAAAAATACCTCCTGAACCAATAGCAATAAGCGATTGTTGAATTTGGTAACCACTATTTAGTGGATCACTTGATGGATCAAGGAATGTTTGAAATCTGTCTAAAATATAAGGTCTTGTTGCTGCTAGAATAGAAAGACCTATTATTCCTGTTAGAATAATTGCTCCAATATGTTTCATTGACGCACCTGCTACAAAATACATAACTGTTCCTGTTGCTAATATAGCCACCAAGGTGTCTGTATCAGGTTGTAAGAGAAGTATTATTGAAACTAGACCAGATACAACAGCAAACGGTAAAAGTCCTAATTTAAAGGTTTTAACTCCGTCTTTCACTGCATATAGCCATGTAGATAGGTATATTATATATGCAATCTTAAGAAATTCAGCTGGCTGAACTGATAGTGGACCTATTGATAACCATCTAGTGGCTCCTCCGTGTGAAAACCCAAGTCCTGGGATAAAAACAGCAAGGGTAAGAATTAGGGCTGATATGTATATATAAAAACTATATGTTCTTAAATGAACATAAGAAATTTTAGACATTATATATGCAC
>Ga0136601_1000254_pt1 | contig 25475 bp, 30 predicted proteins | sample AntRauMFilla2699_FD_181020 | JGI IMG/M metagenome (GOLD analysis project Ga0136601, IMG submission 181020) | Saline lake microbial communities from Rauer Islands, Antarctica - Metagenome Filla 2 #699 | ecosystem: Environmental > Aquatic > Non-marine Saline and Alkaline > Saline | place...
ATAGAGGAACTGTCTAAGCTGGAGGAACTGCCGATTAAGGATGCTGTTCCTGCCGTGTCTGTGAATGAATCAGAGGAAATGGTTTACCAAGGAGGGGATAGTAATATTCCGGTAGGTACAGTTATCAGGCCACAACAATCAGGTTTAAAGTCAATAAAGAGAGACAAGGGCGGCTTTTTGAAACGAGTAGTGGTAACAGATGGCAAAGGAAACACATATAACTTAGAAGCACAAGAGGCAATAGATGTCGCTTATGAAATAATGATGGCGGAGTCGAATAGCCCTGCCTTTGAATTAAAGATACGAGAAGATGAAGCAATCCAAAGAGAAATCGAAAGTGAGTTGGCTAAGCAAGATAAAGCAACTCCCAAAGGAAGCACAACTCAGAATACTCCAGAAGATATACAGCAAGGAGATGGGGGAGGAGTAGATAACACTAATCAAAAAACACAAGAAGATGTCCGAGAAGAAAATAAAGGAGACGACGTTCAAGGAGATTCAACAAATGATGATACTGGAGGAACGAGAGAGGGATTTGAGGCTGAAATTGAAGAAGTTGAAAGAGAGCGAGAAGTAATAAATCTCAACAAGCAGAGAGTTGCTGTCCGTAATATAAGGACGGAGCCTACTATATTTCAATTCAAAGCGGCCGATGATGCTACTTCGGGAACTAATACTTCTGAAAGATTAGAGGGTGAGTTCGAGGAGGACTTAGCTGGTTCTGTGGCTGTATGGGTCGATGAAAACAATGAGGTTGGAAACGGGGCGGGTGAAATATACGTTGTTGATGGACACCACCGTATGGAGTTAGCCAAACGGCAGGGGGTAGAAGATGTGAATGTCTATTACATTCAGGCTCCAACGGCTAAAAAGGCTAGGCTGAAAGCAGCAATGGCTAACATTTCACAAGGCAGAGGCACAGCAATAGATGCTGCCAAGGTTTACAGGGATGCTTCAGAAGGTGAAATGGAGGGTTTTGTGCCTAAAAGTAAAGTTGGTCGTGACGGTCTCGCGCTATCTAAACTATCTGATTCTATATTTAACGCAGTGGTTCAGGGCAAGATGCCCGTTAATCAGGGTGTTATTATTGGAGAAAGCATATCAAGCATAGAGACCCAAGAGCAGTTCTATCAGGAAATAAAAGGCAGAAATCTAACTCTGCAGAACTTGAAACTTCGTGCAGAGGATGCGAATAACGCAAGAACAGAGTCGGTAACGGTGGCTGACTTGTTTGGTGAAACTGTTCAGCAAAAAGCAGAGATAGATAAGCGTTATAGTTTTATAGAAAGTGTGAGAAGCAATCTGTCTAAGGCTAAGAATCTTTTAGGAAGGGTAGGTAAAGGAAAAGAGTTTTTAGAGAAATACGGCAACATCATATCGGAACAAGAAAACCTTGGAGCTAGTAAGAGTGCGGCAGAAGCATTGGGTATTTTCGATGCCCTTAGAAAGACAAGCGAAGTTAAAGACATAATAGACAGCGGGTTAGAAAGAATTGATAACGGAGAAAGTTCAAAATCTGTATCAGCGGATATTTCAAAGAAGTTAACCAAAGTACTACCAAAAATAATTGAGGCAGAATCAAGAGAGCGGGCGACCAGCAGCTTCGAGTCATCTATGACTAAAGGGTTGGGTGATGCTGTTTCATTCTTGGATGACATGGAGTCTCAGTTAGATGAATTTGGTAAAGAGTCGTTGAGTATGGGGCTACCTGTTGCTGCGGCTAGAATAGCAATAAATGCAGCGAAGGTTGCCTTGAAGACTACTAAGGTTGTATCTGAGGTTGTTGACGCAGCTGTTCGGGCTGTGAAGGACTCTGACTGGTATAAAGGACTAGACTCTAATGCTAAAGAAAAAGCGGTAAGAGATACTGAAACATTATTCACTAAAGCAGATCCTTTAAAGTCGGAAAGAAATAACACTGAGAAGGATGCTAAAGCCAAAGCTAAGGAGAAAGCTAATCAATCTAAAAAGGAGGCAGTAAACAGAGAGAGAAGCAAAGCCAAGGAAGATGTAAATCGCGTTAGGACCCAGATGCAGGAGAAGCTTACTGGTGTCAGAAAAGAGCTAAGGGCGTTAAAAGCGAGGGATGAGACTAAGGAGAAGAAGCTGGCTTCATTAAAAAAGATAAAAGACGACTTGATAGCAGCTATTGACAACATTCTTCCTGAAAACGGTGTGGTATCTAGGTCTATTGCCAAGGCTATTGCGGGTGCTGATACTATTTCTCGCATGGACAAGGTTATTGATCGCATTGATAGAATGAACAAAAAAAGTGAATCACAGCAACGGCAGAAAGCGAGGGAAGACTTAATTTCACAAGTCATGAAGTTCATGAATCCTAAAAACTTTGTGTACAAAAAGGGAGGTCGGGCGTTATCGAAGTCTAAAATATCACCAGAAGCTCAAAGCCAAATAAGGTCTATAGGGGAGGTGTATGATTCTGTTAAAATAAATCAAACATCGGATGCAGATTTGGTTCTTCTTCATGAAATGCTTTCTCGCATATTTGAGACAGGGAGAATAAGCCAAAGGGATTTTAATAAATGGAAGTCATCTTCAAATCGGGATCTAAAAAACCGGTTCACAGAAATGATTGCAGACAAGAAAAAGCTGTCTCGGACGGTTAATACCGTGGAAGACGCAATAGCTGAACTTGAGAAAAAGAACATAGTAATGGTGGGAGATCGTCGTTATAGTAGCACGATGATTCCTGAATTTAAAGCTGACTATGGTACGTCGGGGACTCTTGATGCTAAGTTCGTTATAATACCATCCCAAAGAGGCCCTGTTAAAAAGCGCATATTGGGGTATTATGGTAGGTCTATTGATTTCTTATCTCAAATGTATGCGTTCATGACTGACGCTGATAGTAAATCATGGGTAATAGAGAACCTTTACCGACCGATAGCAATTGCAACAAAAAGAGTAAGCGAAGCAAGATATGAGATGGCCAAAAAGGAAAGCGCCTTAAAAAAGAAGTTATTTGGTAATACTCGAAAAGGTAGGAAAAAATTATCATCAGACGCTGATGTGGATATTATTGACCTAAATGGAGAGAAACTAATGGATCGTTTTACTAACGATCACGCAATCTATTTGTTTAATATTATTCAGCGCGTTGACATGTATAGGAAGGCTCTTTCTGCCGGAATAACCGAGGAAAGTCTTGATGCGTTGGTTAATTACGTTAAAAAGGATAAACAATTACTTGCTTATGCTAACGGAATGATTGAGTTGTATCAGGACTTTTTACCGTCAGTTAATGAGGCTTTAAAAATAACAGGTGAGCAAACTATTGAAGGTAAAAAGATACCATCACAAGAAGCGTTAGCAAATAGGACGAGTCCTGAATTTGCTGAGAACTATTACAGGAGGATGGAAGAAGTGTACGGTGCTGTACCGGAAATGGAGCCGTACACTCCCGCGTCGGTTCTGGGATCCGAAGTAGGGAACATACAGGACAGGCGGATTTTAGGTCAGCCGGATAACGCTATTTCTGTTGTATCTAACAATGCTATAGATATTAAAGCCGGTGGAGAGTTGCAGGTGGCGTCGAATTTACAGCTTTACGACTCATGGGTTGAGGGTATGGCTAATATGAGAGAGAAACTTGACTTAGCTAAAACTTTCAATGCTGTGTTCAATAAGCAAAACATGAATCTTATTGAAAATAATTACGGGAAACCTTACGCGGATGCTTTACGTGAAACAATTGACACAATGTTGGCAGGGCGAAGGGCTGAGAAGATAACATCTCTTGAACAATGGTTCAACTCTGCTTCAGGGGTCACTATGTTTTTAAATACAGCATCATCTATATTTCAGCAGCTATCGAAGTTTAACTACGGGTTAGGAGAAGGAATGCTTGGTAAGTACGTTGCGAATTGGTCAAAAGCATACTGGAGTAAAGATTATCGTCAGGCTCGGTCAGAAGTGTCTAATGCTTCATGGGTGAGGGCTAGGTTACTTGGTGATTTATCATCCATTGAATTAGCGGATTTAAAAAAAAGTAATACGAAGTATCAGAGATATTTATCAGAGGTTTTATCTAAGGGATACATCTTAACAAAAGCAATGGATATAAACGCTATCATATCGGGGGGAACTCCTTATTATATGGCAAAGAGAGATCAGTATCTTAAGGTTTACTCGAAGACGATGAGTGCCAATGATGCAATGGATGCCGCTAAAACGGAGGCAATGAACGATTTGTACATAAAGACACAGGAGGGCCAACAAAGTAGTGAAATGTATCAAAGAAGTTCTGAGCAAAACAACACATTCAAAAGATTCTTATTAACTTTTGGTTCTGTCAACTTGCAGTATGCTCGCGTGACAGGTAGGGCTGCGCGTGATTTAAAAAACGGACGAGGTAATGCGGTTGAAAATTTAGCAACAATATTATATTATTCCACAATACAACAGGCCGCGTTTATCTTTATGTCGCGTGTATTTAGTTCTTGGTTTTTGGGTGATGATGATGATGAAGAGAAGTATGCAAAACAAACTTATTGGAGGGTGGCTAATGGGGTTTTGAATTCTTTTCTAGCTGGTATGGGTGCTGTGGGTGCTCTTTCTGCGGTGGTAAAGGATATAACGTTTGACACTGCTATTTCTTTAACAAGTGATGTTGACTCCGAAAATACAGCTTCATTGGCAAAGGATTTGCGTGAATTTTTGCGTGATCAAGGAATGAGCGATAAAGACCTTAAAGGAAAAAGAATTAATCAATTAGTTTACACGGCTACGCGATCTGTTGCGCCTAATGTTGGGTCAAAAATAAGCGGGCTTAGCAGTATGCTGTATGATTTTTCTGAGGATCGGCCTTTTAGGGGTACAGGGGAGTTAATTCAGTTTGCTACAAACATCCCCACTTCAAGAATGGTTGATCTTTCAGATCAGGTAATAGACGCTATGGATTCAGACCTGGAGAGTATGGAAAGAACTTTGCGGCTTGTTAATATTATAAAGAAGTATGATCTCGACAAGAAGTACGGGCGTGGGAAGGAAGATATTTTTGGATCTAAAAAATCAGGCTCATCTGGAGTAATGCGAAACCCAAGGGCAAATTAATCACAAAAATTGTTAAATTTGTTCTAAACCTATATAGCCATGTCCACCTACATAAACTACAACAACGAAAAAGACACACTTCCTAAGTCTACTGCGGTAGCGGATGTGGAAGCAGATTTTGACGCACTTGGTGGTCGATTGATTCATTTAACATCTACGGCTGCGGGAAGTCCTGCCGAGCCACCCACGGCAAGCTACATCGAAGGAGACTACATTGTATGTCTTGCTCAGAACTACGTGGGCATGGTGACTCGTGTAGTTGATGATAACGTATTGGAGGTGTTTGATGAACATGGTTTGACTGCAAGTGGTGTTGTTTGCGCAAAGATTCCTGACACAGGAGGATTCCTTGATTACAGCTTTCTGGTTGGAAGCGGTGGTGCAGCCCTGTTAAAAGGTCAGCATGGGGATGTTGTAATTTTCCCTGCCGACAGTTCAGACGGAGGCAACGGATTCTCTGACGATGATTACTTTCCTATCATTATTGATGCTGCCACAAATAGTACGACAGTGGTGGTAAAAGCAATTCATTAACGTGGATTATGTAGGGTTAATACTTATAGCGGCCTTTGTACTTGTAATAGGTGCTACGCTATGGGCTACTCCTGTTTTTAACGATTATGAAGATGAAGATTCTGGCGACGAAAGGTTGTCTGATCAAGAGGCAGAAGATGAATCAGAAAACCAATCTTTTACCCCTCCACAACAAAGGTCTTTAAGTTCAAGCGGTGCATCTGTTGGATTGAGCCATCAGGGGTTACGTAAGTTTGGCGGAGGCGGTGGTGGGCCGTGCCCCGACACCAACATATCCATACCCCAAGCCCCCGTAAATACCGATTGGCCAGCAGGTAGCAATCTTGTCTTCAAGGTTCAAAATTCCGTTGGTGATGATTTTCTTGATGATAATATTTCAGCGGCATTAGTTGGAGGCACTTACAATCTTTTGCTTGCCAATTACAAGGTGAGTATTGCTTATTTCGGTGGAAATAATAATGTCAATAAATACCGAAACATACCCCCAGCAGTAAACCTAAAAGACAGCGTAGGCACTTTCATTCCTGCCCCAACAGTTAACGATTTGGGTATAGGTGTAGGAGGAATAGACGTGCTTCTCGCAGATATTGATGTATTTGTTAATGGCGTATCAGTACATGCACTTTTGCTGCAATATTCAACTATAAGATTTCGATTAGAAGACAGCCAATCGGCATTTGTAACTGCTGTTATTGTTGCTTTGGGTAACACTGTTACCGCCACTATACCAGATGTTGCCTTAACACTGCAAGGTGATGGCGCTCCTATTTCATTCGGGGCATACGTACCAAGTGCTGCTCCTAATGTAGAAGTGGTAGATTCAAGTGATGCCCCTGTGGCAATCACAAAGATCAGCAACACAAAGGTAGAGGTTGCTGGTGGTGGTGGTGGAATAGCCGTGTCGGTAGTTGCCGACAACCTAACACCTGACATCGAAGAGTTGGTTACCTTCACTATAACTGCTGCCGGTGCAGATCGTTTTTGCATTTTCACAGGAGACACCGACGGAGTGTCAAGACTGGTTAATAGTTTGCCCTACCGATACCACATTGGCGGCACTTACACGATTGATGCATTTGCTGCCAACACAGGCGCAGGAACTACCGGTAGCGAAATTAAACCTGATTACATTACCGTCAACGGATTTGCCGAAGCATACAGCGGGTATGTGTATGGGCCTACTCTATTAAGAATCACAGCAGCACAAACCAATTGTGTGCGCCTTTACCGCGCGGCATCGGCTACTTATCAAGATGTTGGATTTGGTAATGATGGGTGGATAGATGTGGACGCTGTTGAAACCTTTGCCAATGGATCGCAGGTGAAAATAAATAAGGTGTACCACCCAACAATTACCGCCAGAGATTGCGTACAAGCCACCCCTGCAAATATGCCACCACTAACAGATGGTAGCGGTGTGATTTATCGAAATTCTGCAAACAAACCCGAATGGAGATGCAGCGGTAGTGAATTCTGGACAATTCCTAACTTTGATTACTTCCCCGCTGGTGATACAAATTTGGCACTGCAATTCATTGGTAATGCGGATAATAATGCTAATTCAAAAATAGTGATCGCGCATTACGACTCTTCAACCAATCAACGAGGTTTCTTTTTCTATCTGCGTAATGGTGTTGATTGGTCGGGAGTTTGGTCATCGACTGGAACTTCAGTTCAAGTTAACACTTGCGGAGCGTACATAGATCAGCTTGAGGCGTTTCAAATTCAGTTGAAAATGGGCGACTCTTTGGGAAATAGACTCGCAGGTTATAGAAATGGTGTTGCACAATCAACAGCAACTGTTTCAGGTAACGAAAATGGCCATATTTTCGAGCCGAATGTTCAGATTTTAATTATGGGTAGTTATAGTGGTGGAAGTCCGGGCGGGAGTTATCAGGGCGGGTGTTCAGCAGCTATGATATTCAACGAAGACAAAACAGCCGACCAACCGGAAATGGCAGACAATCTAATTGAAGTAGCGGGACTCAATGACTAAAAACATGAAGATATGGCGTTAGAAATCAGAGAAAAATTATCGGATATTTCAGATGAACTTACATTCGCTGAAGCAAATGAATTGATAGTAGAACTGTACGCTCGTGAACTGGATGGAGGAAACATTGGGGAACAAGGCCCTCAAGGCATTCAGGGAGAGATTGGGCCAAAAGGTGATCAAGGAATTCAGGGGGAACAAGGTGAAGTTGGCCCTCAAGGTGGTCAGGGTATTCAAGGAGAACAAGGAATTCAGGGAGAACCGGGAGTAGGGGGAACAGGAGGAGTATCTAACCCAATGCAAAATTCAGAAGGCGAATATTTATTTTCCTACTATAAAACAGCAGAAGATGGCACTACCCGAAGTGATGCAGACGCATTACAAAAAATGTTTGACGAGGCTCCGGCAGGAAATTTTAGAGTAACTTTTAATTTGCAGAACAAAAAGTTGACTCTAAATAAGACAGTTTATTACCGACATAACGTTGGCGCAAGAATTCAACAATTGAAAAATGGCCGAATTACGGCAAACTCAAAAAGCTTTGACCTAATTGCTCCCGATCCAGAACTAAAAACAATGTCAGTTCTTTGGGGCAGTGAGCCAAATAATGTCATTCGTTGGACGATGAAGTTTGACGTAACAAGAGTAGATTTTTCTGGAGGAAGAAACCAGCTTATATTGTTCAATCAAAGGCTTTCACGAGTTACAGATTGTATATTCAGAAATGGCAAGCGAGGATTGTTAGGTATTTTCTGTCAGCAGTGTACAGCTGAATATTGTCAATTTGTGTTCCACGATGTAGAAGGTTGTGTTTGGCGATCAGCACTTTCTGATACAAACCTTATGGCGGAATGGGGAGTTGATGATGGCGACCCAAATGATAGTTCTTGGCTAACTAATGGAACAGGTCAGAATAGCTGTTCCAACAGAAGTACTACCATCACTTGTTGGCTCTTTGGAAAAGCTGGACAAAAGAGCATGTACCGAGTTGATGCGAGTGATGGTACAGCGTGCGAGAATTGTATTTTTGAAGGAGGTTCAACAGTACATTCTATTGTGCTAAACTCAAGGCACAGTACAACCACGCACTCTGCAAGAATTGTGCAACCCCACATCGAGCACGGGAATTCAAGTATAACAAGGTCTTTGATATATACTAAAAATATGAAGTCTACCTACATTGAGGACTTCTTTAGCCAAATACCCTATGTTACGGCCGTAGAAGCCGAAGGTGCTTTAGGTCATGTTGTTATGGATAGGCTGCATTTTATGCATTTTACACCTAATTGCTTTAAAACTGACCCAAATAAAAAGTGGTCTTTTCTCAATCCCACAACAATGGGTATTCCAAGGAATTCTAATATTTGGGGAGGTTGGGATAATGTACCATTAGACCTTTTTGTACAAGTCTCTTCAAATCTTCATGGTAATGGCAAGAGCGGATTTGCGATTAGGTCAAGGTACAGGGATGCTAATGGTGAGCAGCAGGGTGCTATTGTACTCAAGCGTTATGAATTGTTAATATCTGGAATTAGGAGCTTACGTCACAATATTATTCATGTTACCGACACAGGGAGAAGTCTATTTTCAAGATTTAAAAAGATGTTAAATATAGGGGAATCTGACAAGGTGATCGAATCAGTTGAGCCAGTTTTAGAAGCACCTATTGAAACCAGAAAAATGAAGATTGTCAATGTTCTTTCGGAAAAATCTGATAAGTCCGAAAATATTGAAATCCAAAAAAGGCCATTACCAATATGGATGTCGGAAGAATACAGTATTGAGGAATTGAAGGATTTGCTCAAAGGAGATGCGGAGAGATACATTGATTAACCAGATGGACGAGCAAAGAAAGCAAATATTAGATAGTGTATTGATGGCATTTGTCATTGCTATTTTGGTGTTTGTCTCGATTTTCGGATGCGCTCAAAGTACTTCGTGTGGTTTTGATTATTTAGACCAAAGAATTGAGGCCAATTACTACGGGGCGCGCTCAAATAATTTGCTGATAATCCCGGTCGTAATTCATGTAATTCACAAAGAGTCAGAAGAAATAGGAGTAGGTGCGAACATAAGTGATGCGCAAGTTATTTCTGCTATCCACAACTTCAACGAAGTAGCTGCAACCAATGTCCACGGTGATATAATGATTAGACTGTGCCTTGCAAAAACAGACCCACAAGGTAATCCAACCACAGGAATAGACCGACACACTTGGACATCGCTATACGAATCAAATGGACTCTTAGCGCAATCGAGCGGAGAAACGGCTCAAAGTATGGCTGCTGAATTTTCATGGCCAAAACAAGATTATTATAATATTTACAGCGTCACAGAAATTGACAACAATAACGCTGGCGGTGGTGTTCAGGGGTATGCTTATTTCCCGACCTTCTCGCAGGTTGATGGTACATACATATTGTACAATGCAGTTGGCGTAGTTGGAAATCTGAAGTCTTACACCAATCAAAATAAGACATTTGTACACGAATTAGGCCATGCATTTGGCCTTTACCACACATTTCAATCGACTAATAATTGCGACGTGGAGAGCAATTGCAATATCGAGGGTGATAGATTGTGTGATACCGCGCCAATGCCTAACCAAAACTGCTATACTACTACTCTATGTCCTGACGCACCGGTCAATAATTACATGAGTTATGGTAGTCAGAACTGCAAATATGAATTCACTGCCGACGGAGCCGCACGAATGAACGCCACTATACTGAATAGTCCTTACCGACAACCATTACTTGAATCAGATGTATGTGCGAGTGTAAATGAAGGTTGCACAAATGACCTTTGCGTTAACGCCATTGAGATAGGCTGTGAGCCAGTTGAATTTACGAATGTTACGTGTAATATTTTCGATTTCGATGACAACAATATGTCGCGACTTGTAGGAAATTGTACCAATAGCAACCTCAGCCAATGCGGTGGTAACAACTGGACGGCTTACCATGCAGATATGTGGTTTAGTTTCGTCATTGACACTCCGGGTTATTACGACTTGAATACCTTCACGAATTACTCTTGTGTCAACTGTGGTAGCGGAACTCTCAGGCTATTCTTGTGGCACACCTATGGTAGTTGTGAGGACGCGCAAATAGTCTATTCTCTGCATTGCCCTCAATCAGTCTGTTGGGCGGGAAATATAGGTGAATATCTTGGTGATGAAGCTGGATATTACGAAGACTCCTATTCAATGATGATGGAATTTCTTGTTACCGGCCAATATTACGTACAAGTTGATGCGTGGGGTTGGGGACCAAATCATCCTGATTTTGAGTACTCAATGGGCAGTGGTACAATTTCGATATGCCCGGTAGTGCCACTTTCTTTAAAGCCAACGTTGGACATTAATGAATCTTTAGTAACTTGGGATGGTGTTACATCAACAGATTGGACATTATTTCATGCAGATTTTAATGGTGAATTTACCGAAGTTGTTAGAACAGATGAAAAGGAGTTTAACCTTGAAGGATTTGAATTTTCTGAAGGGTATAACTACTTCGTTGTGGCTGGCTCAACGGGATTTTCAAACACGGTTAGTTTGGATGTCAGGTATAGCAATAGAGCTGAAGGACGTTACGATATATTGGGGCGTGAAGGTGTAAAAATATGGATCAAATGAGTGAGTTTTTCGAAGTAGTAAAGAGTTGGTTACCGCTTATATTGTCAGGTGGCGCGTTGGGGTTTGTAGGGTACTTCAGATGGAAACCAAAGCACCCTGTTGATGTGAAGGCAGCGGAGGTGAAGATTAACACCGATAAAATCAACAACGATAACTTAATTATCGCTCAATTAATCGAAGACTATAAGCGAATCGCTCTACATCTCAACACATTGGAAGAGAAGTTGTCCGAAGAAAGGAGACAGCGAAGTGAGCAGGAGGCACATTGTGATGAAAAAATAGGTGAACTCAACAGGAAATTGGAGAGCCGTCAGAATCAACTGGACAAGGTGATGAGCGAAATAGTCCAAGCGAAAAACAGATGTCCAGAGGGCTGTTTTTACAGTCACGCACAAGATTAAGTGAACAAAGTAAGAGAAAATGGAGATAAATAAGATTTTTGTCATTTTGGATGATGGGCATGGAAAGTCCACTCAGGGGAAAAGAAGTCCACAATTCGAAGAACGGGTCTTGGTGGATGGGCTTGTTTTTGAAGTGGGAGACCATTTTATTGAAAATTATTTCAACTGCCCTGTTTGTGATCAGATAGAAATTGACCTAAAGAATATTGGTATTGGCTGTGTTCAAACCGCGCCTTCGCATAAAGATGTGTCTTTGGATGAAAGAATTGCCAGAGAGCACAAATATTACAATGAAGCAAAACAGGCTGGAAAGGAAACCGTATTTGTTTCAATTCATGCCAATGCTCACACTGAAGATTGGAATAATGCAAATGGTATAGAAACCTATTGCCATCCAACATCCCAAAATGGAAGTGTATTAGCTGAAAAAGTTCAAAACAGAATGATCTCTTCTACAGGTAGACGAAATAGGGGTGTCAAAACCTCTCCTGTATTTAAGCTTGTTCGGGAATCTAAGTCACCTTGTATTTTAGTTGAGGGTGGGTTTATGACAAATAAAGAAGAAGTACTTTTGCTTGCAAGTAGAAGTTATCAGAATAAAATTGCCAGATCAGTTATTGATGGTATTATTGATTATGTGAACTACAAGTGAAATGGAAAAGCCAGAGAAAAAGAGAAGGTGGTAGTTCACACCGCAAAAATCTTGTAACTTTTAGTCGATAATATGTAGCAGTTTGTCGAAAACATCTTGATAGTTATAATCGAGTTGTGTAGGTTTGGAGCATGGAACGCACCACAGGACAAAGTCAAACGATAGAAAGAGTGAACTTTCAAATTCAAAAGAGAATAGCGGTAAACCCTTATTCATGGAGTGTACACCGATTAAAGTATTGGAGAAGGGCTTTGTCAACACAAACACGCGAGGACGGACTTGCTTTCATTCAAGCGAACATTAAATCTTGCACTAACTACTTACAGGTTGAATCGGTCAAGAGGCTTGTTGAGTTTTATCGCTGTAAATACGATTTAACCGAGGACGATATTCGTCTAATTTACAGTAATCTTAATGAAAGATGTAGTGAACTGTCAGTGGATTAACGGAGGATAATTCACTACGCGTTACATATAACATTAAATCTAAAATAAACCATAAAATGAATACAAACACAACGGCATTGGAGCGAGTGGTAATCAACCATACGCTGGAAATCGAGCGACTCAAAGAAGAGTTGATTAAACTTACAGCCGAGAAAAATAAGGTAACCGGTTACTGGATGGAAGATCGAGAAACAATCGAGAAACTCGAAAAGCAACTATTAGAAATTAATGATTTGGAAAAACAAAATTTAACAACCAAAAATCAACAATCATGAGCAAGCAATTAGTAGTATTAAAAATTGATGTCAAGAAAATCGACAAGAAACGCCTATTTGAGGGTGCTAAGGGTGTTTATTTAGACGCGGTACTTTTCCTGGATAGCGAACCAGACCAGTACGAAAACAATGGTATGATTACGCAGTCCGTAAGCAAAGAAGAGCGAGAGGCTGGTGTAAAGGGTAATATCTTAGGAAATGCTAAGATAATGGGGCCGCCAACATCTGTGCCCGAAAGACATACGCCCGAACAATCTGATGACGACATTGATTTTCTGTTATAGTGAATAATTATTAACCCTAAAAAAAAAACAAGCTATGGCAAATATTGAAAAACGAAAGACCATCAAGGCACTGCTAAATCAAGAAGATGTGAAGTCCAGATTCAATGATATGCTCGGCAAGCGATCAAGCGGATTCCTAACCTCAGTTATTTCAGCGGTTCAGAATAACGACAAACTGAAAGGTGCTGATCCGACAAGTATAATGTTCGCAGCGGCAACAGCGGCAAGTCTTGACCTGCCAATCAACCAGAATTTGGGTTTTGCTTACATCATCCCCTACGATAGAAAGCAAAAGGATGGAACATTTACCACGGTAGCTCAATTTCAAATGGGGTATCGTGGATTTATCCAATTAGCCCAACGAAGCGGACAGTTTAAAACCATCTCTTCTACTCCTATTTATGAAGGTCAGATTGTGTCTCAGAACCCATTGACAGGCTATGAATTTGACTTTGAGGTGAAAGGCGAAAAAGTAATTGGTTATGCGGCACACTTTGCCTTAATAAATGGATTCAGTAAGACATTATTTATGTCGGTTGATGAGCTCAAAACGCATGGGTCAAAGTTTAGCAAAACTTACAGCAGCAAGTACAGTTTGTGGAAGACTGATTTTGATTCAATGGCATCGAAGACCGTTTTAAAAATGTTACTTCAAAAGTACGCGCCATTATCTATTGACATGCAAACAGCGGTGATGACAGACCAAGGTATGGTGAATGATTGGGAGTCTCAGGATGTGACATACGTAGATAACGAAAGAGTGAAATTAGACCACAATGAAGTTTCAAACGCTAAACAGCGGGAGCGAATATCTGCACACATCGCTGAGGCGGGTGACATGAAAACACTAAGTCAGGTGCAAGAAATCTTGACGGATAAGGAGTTACAGGAAGAATATAAAAACAAAATGCAAGAATTATCATCATGAGATTTGACAACTACAAATTCAGAGCATCGGGTGTTGGACATATAATGACTAATCTTTCATCTATCACTGATAATCAATTGGAAAGGCTAAGCTACTTAGAAGGCAGACCGTCGCCAACAGATAAGCAATTAAGTGAAATAGAACACCTGAAGGCGAAACGTGACGCACCCGACAGTTTGCCGCCTGGGGCATTAACTCACTTGCAGGACATTTATAATTCTGTGGTATATGGAATCAGGGATGTTCTAAGCAATAAGTTCTTAGAAAAGGGCAATCTTCAGGAGCAGGACAGTTTAGACCTTTTATCGAAAGTTAGCGGGAAGTTTTTAAGTAAGAATGACAAGTCATTTGAGAACAATTACGTGAAGGGTACTCCTGACGCGATTATCGGTGATTATGTAATTGACACAAAGACAAATTGGGGAAAGCGTAATTTCGATACAGCAGATTTCCCTAATCAATACTACTGGCAACTCGTCACCTACATGTGGCTCACAGGTGCTAAATTTGGTCTTTTAGCCTATTGCTTAGTCAACACCCCAGAACACCTTATTCTGGACGAAATAAGGCGTGCCATGTGGCGAGAAGGTGTCACTGATGACCAAAGCGATGAAGGGTTAGAATTAGAGCAGGCTATTAGAATGTGTCATGAGTTTAATAACATTGAGGCAAAAAACAAAGTTAGGTTGTTCTACGCAGACAGAAATGAGGGTGATATTAATCACTTAAAGCGAAGAGTTGAAATGGCGCGTAAGCATTTAAGCTCAATATTTGATAATGAGAAATCATATAAACCAGAGATCCGATTTTGAATAGAAGCACCATCATATTAGACAACTTTAACAGGCTGTTCCCTGAAATGGCGAAGTCAGATTTTGTGGAACCAAAAAAGCCGATATACGAGAAGGTTCAGTGCTACGCGATAATGGCGTTAATGGCTTACTGTAACCTTACTATCGAGGAGTCGGTATGCGAACTGAGTGTATGGGAGGGGAACAGGTCAAAATCTTCTTTAAGTAAGACCAGAAAGGCAGCGTCTAATCATTTGCAAGACAGGGATAAGGACACATACTTAAAAGAAATAATAATTCAGGTTGGTGAAATGGTCGCGCCATTCAATACAAAGTCGGCTATATTAATCACGGAAAAATTAGAATCACCATGTCATCATTAATGATAATTAGTCAAATACAGCGTTTGGAAAATGAGCTTCACGCGATTGAATACGAAGGCAAGAAGGGCGATGTAGACGAATTGTTCGCGAAAATAAACCGATTAGAACGCTTATATAAAAAATCATGAAACATTTCTATACATTCATAGGGGGCGTAGTGATTGGGTTGGTTATCATGTACTTTGCATCACAGGATACGGACCATACCGACATTGAGATATTGAAAGACCATAATTCGGTTCTAAGAGATAGCATATCGGCATTTGAAACACGGTATCAGAATGCTATTAAATTGGTTGAAGAATCTAAAAAATATCACATACCGGATACTATTTACAAGCAAATAAACAAATACCATGAAACATACATTGATAGTATTATTCTCCTTGATGCTGACGGCACAGTTAGCGAGTTGTCAAGATGGATTACCGAGGCTGATACACTACGGAGGCGACACGCTTATATTGATTAGCGTAAACCAAGGAGTGGTTGCTAATATCGTTAACGCCGAATTAGTCCGTCACATGCAGTTAAAAGACTCCCTGTCTATTGATTTGCAAAGGCATAAAACCACAATAATACGAATGGAAGACGCGATGGTTTGGTTGCAGAAATCTAACATACGGTATAAGGAGCTCGATATGAATAATCAGGACATAATTGAGGCATTGCAGAAGGAGCTGAATAAGGAGGCTAAGCGACGGAAAAGAGCAGAAATTATTGCTGTTATTATGGGTGGGTTGGTTGTGGTGGTTGGTGTTTTGGCTGCGGCTTCCTAAGAGTTTGGGTATGTGTGAACTACCACACTGTGAACTTAACGTTTTGGCGATTTCCTCTACGGACTTAGCATTACACACAACAAATCAGTACAAATCTTAATAGGTTATTTTTCAATTAATTGTAAAATTTTGAAGCATGGGGAAATTACGAAGCATAAATACATCCATTTGGGCAGACACCTGGTTTGAAGAGTTGCCGCCTTTGCGCAAACTGCTATTTATCTACTTCATTACCAATGAGCGCACAAATATGCTTGGTATTTATGAAATCAGTATTCGTAAAATTAGTTTTGAGACCGGAATAATGGTAGACGAAATTGAATCCAGTCTAAATGATTTCCAGAAATCCGGCCGAATTTTATACAAGTCGAATCGCGTTATATTGGTGAATTATTTAAGACACCAACGATTCAACACAAATATGCAGAAATCAGCAATAGATTGTTACAACGAATTACCGAAATCACTTAAAATGGATGGACAGGTTGAGTTACAGCGTGATAAGAAAGGGTTCGAAAGCCTTTTAAACCATTTCGGAATGGTTCGGAAAATAGAAGTAGAAGTAGAAGTAGAAGTAGAAGTAGAAGATGAAAGAGAAGATGAAAGAGAAGTAGAAGCAGATAATTCCCCACTCGATGATTTAAAAAATGACAAAGACGAATATCCTGAACCAATCGTAAAAAACAATCAACCATACATTCCATCTGAGGAGGTATTTCTTCAATCGGTAAAGGAAATCGCATCTAAGTTCAGATTCAACCCTGACATGCGCATAGCAGCCATTAAATACGAGAATTGGGTAGATGACGGTTGGAAGAACGGTAAGCCATTGACGACGATAACAAACTACAAGAGCGCCATCAGGAACAGTTTACCGCATTGGGAAAAGAAAAAAACATTTCAAGATCAGAAGCAGGAATCACCAACGACAGTAAGTGCCCCGAAGAGAGGTCCAAACAGGCTGGTATTTGATGAGGGTGTATTTGGTGGCACAAAAAAAAATAGCGAGTAAGTACATTAAAGCGTATATTTGTTGCATGAAAAACCAAAGAAACCACGTAAAAGGCTTAATTAACTGGCAAGAACTAAGCAGAAGGATGTCTGCCAATGGTCAAAACATACGATCAAAGAAAGTACCTAAGAAATACGAACGAAAAGTTAATCGCTTGCTCTGGATTCTCGATTTGTGGGAGCGTTGGGCAAATAGGGTGTAACGCTGTGGCTATGATTAGTGCCGATTTATAAAACTGACTTATTAATTAAACACAAACAAAAATGAAAAAAGAATTCGATTTACAAGACCACAAAACCAAGGCATTAAATATAGCCGATGTTAGCAGTAGTACGGATTTTAAGACCTTACTCAAAACTAATATTATACCAAGAGCGGAGTTAATGGAAGAGAGAGAACGAAAGCACTTACATTGGCTAATAGATAATAATGCACCAACTGAATTTATAGCAACAGCACAAAAATATCTCTTCCATTATGCGGAACGGGTTAAAGAGTACAATACATATTACAGTGAACTACCGTAGTATTACTGCTAACGTTTAGTATATGATTTCGGGCGTAAATAAAGAATAAATTTAATAAATATGATACAAGAAATAGAAATGACAGCAGAAGAGCAAATGACAATGTATATGAAATGCTCTAAAAAAGAATTATGTAAAATGCTGATTGAGGCAAATAGACACTTAAAAAACTTACCTATACACGTTGTTGTAGGTAGTAATAAAAAGGAAGAAAAAGACTTAAGAAGTAGTGAACAACGACAAAAGGATATGAATGAAAGATTTGGTGGACATTGATTATTACCTACAACGTGTTTGTGGCTTTGCGTTCGGTTTTTTGCCTTATCCGAATGTTCAAATTTAGCACAATTTTCAAAGGTAAAAACTGACGCAAAACCGCTGTTATAAGTAGTTGCGAATTATTAACGATAAATTTAAAAATATGAATACAAAAGATTTTATTGATTTTATTTGCCCTGAACACGGCAGAACAAGTTGTTCAGACGAAAATATTACTAACGGTTTTTATCTTGAGGAAGATGGAGAAACTATTAGCCAAAAATATTACCACAGATGCGTAAGATGTGCTTTGTTAGAAATAGAAAACGGAACGATTAAAAAAACTGATGCAAATAATAAAATTATTCCCGAAAGATTGTCTTTTTAGCACTAACGTAGCAATTACTTATAACGTGTTGAATATGGGTGCTCCAAGCGGTTCGTTACCGTCTGATGAAGAAATTAGAGAAGGTGCAGATAATTGGGTATTTGAAATAAATGGTATGAAGTGGTCTAATAATGATGATACCGCTGGTGATAATTTCGGTTCGTTTATCGCTGGGGTAAAATGGTTAATGGAACGCATTAGCAATGACCACTAACTATTTGTTATACTCGGACTTTAACCTTTGTTTCAACTCAAAAACAGCTCGCCATTTGTCACCGTGCTTAGATTCGATAAGTTGAACCTCAGACATAGTGTGGTAATCCCTATGTGCTTTAGGTGATTTCAGAACTATGTTCTCTTTATTTAGCCTGTATTTTGGCCAACTACCCTTTGGCAACAAGTGGGAGAAGCACTGAAACCATAAGTGAGTATATGGAGTAAACTCAAGTCGTTCTCCTGTTATTGCACAAATATGTTCTCGCTCCTTCCATATTTTATCAAACAATTTAGCTTCTCCTGTCGGCTGCTTTGGTTTCTTAGCATCTTTCTTGCGCTTCTCATTGCACCACACGCAAAATAGTTTTGGGCCTATTCTTTTGGCTATTGTTGTCTCAGGTTTTTCACACTCGGTACAATCCCCTTTTCTGTAAAAATTTCGCATGACACGAAAATAACTATTTTTGCCGTTATGGATTATTATGATGAGGAATTTTCAAAACTCAGACCCGAATTAAAAGAATGGGTGCTTTCAATTGTGAAAAAAGGTGGAAGCAACCCACTCGGAGAATCTTACCTAAGAAACACGAACATATACAAAATAACATATAGCCTTTCGGAGAATGGCAAACCCATGTTTCTTTTCACGGGACAAATGAGAGCTGTTAGCTCTGTTCGATTTGAAATAGTTCAAATATTTTACGATTGGGTAAGTTCTCAAGAGGCTGGGGCACCGGTACACATAGTTCTGGCAAGGAAAGAAGGCGAACAGGCAACCTTTGTCTACGACGTAATAGTAACTAATAAATATTCAATCACATGCCACCCACCGAAAGACTGAAAGCACCACCAAGCAGAGTTATTTTAAACCCTGTGGAGCAAAAAGAGATAGTAGTTGCTGGGCCTTACGCAGCCATGAAAATGGAAAATGGTCTCTACCGTAAAGTCATGGAGGAACAAGAATACCACGCTGACGTAATAAATCAATACGCACACGTTGTAGCAGTTCCAGATAAGGCTGTGGAACAGGTTGACGATTATCAATGGATAGAGCATGAAATGATTCTTGAAGTTGACGACATGTGTTTAGTTGAGCATACTTTAATATCTCAGAATACGCGAGTACATGACAACAAGGGTTTCCGATCCATGATGTACCACAAGATTTTCGCAAAGGTAGATGGTGATCAACTTATAGCTAATTGCAGGTGGAACATCCTAGAACCAATTGAGTTTGGGAAACCAGAGCATACTGATGAATCGGGCATTATAATTCCCGACACCCGATCCACAAGCAAAACATTTGCGCGGGCAAAGTGGATTAGCAAATCCTTGAAAGATCAAGGGATAAAGGAAGGAGACGTGCTAGCTTTCATGCCTGGGCTTGACTATGATTTCATGTTTCAGGACAAGACTTATTACTGCGTGGAAACAGATAATATACTTTGTTCTTGTGATATTTCAGAAATTACTTAATTTTAGGGCAAAATTCATAGCTATGTTAATTGAACTTACCCCCGTAGACGGAATTCCGTTTGAAATCGAAGAATCAAACATCTTTCTTGCTGAAAATGATGGCGACAATGTTGTCGTTTCACATAAACATCCTGATACTCTAAGGATGCAAAGAGTCTTGGTGACTGATACCATTGACGAACTAAATGACACTTCTGTTGCTGCTGGTGGAGTCCTTTTTGGAACCAAGATATACACCGACTCTACTTTTACTGAATTTGTGGACGTACTGATGAGTCAAGAGAAGGTGTCCAAAGTCTACGATACCAATCCCTGTGAAGTAAACTATAATCTCGGTTCTGCTTCTATCCACGAAATCCTTTATCACAGAGGAAACAAAGCTTCGTTCTCGGCAGACTACAATGGAGACTACTCGCCTACAACGTAATACGTAGTGATGAGTTTTGGTGTCGTAGATGACTTTAACCCTGCTGTTGGCGGGGAAGTGAAGATTTGGTTCTTTACTCCATATGACACCGACAAGAACTTAGGTAAGGCTTACAACGAATACTGCCGATTGGTGCCGGAATCTGACTGGATATGCCTTATGGATGGTGACTGTATGTTCCTAAACTCTAACTTTGGACACATAGCTACTCAGTATATTAAGAGTTATCCTAAAACGGCACTATTTATACCCGTCGTGAACAGAGTTGGTAAGAATAGTCAGTGCTACGGTGATAAAATCAGTCAAGACCCTGATATTAGACACCACAAAAAAATAGCAGACAAGTGCTCAAAGAAAATTGAAGTTAAAAACATGAACCATATATGGCTACCTTCAATGCCCTGTTTTCTCTTCAGTAAGAAACTATGGACCACAGTCGGAGGTTTTGATGAAACTGGTAGAATCTTAGGAGTTGATGTAAGGTTTAGTCAGAAAGCAATGAAAGTCGGTGATTGCCTTAGAATGAATGGGCTGTATATGTTTCATTACTACCGACTAAACGAAGGAGTACGCAGTTTAGACCATGTGAAATGAGACATACTCAGATAATCAACAACATTATCCAAGCTAAAGGTATTAAAAGCTATCTTGAAATTGGTCTTGGAACAGGAGACAACTATCAGATGGTAATGCTTAGCGACAAGGTAGGGATAGACCCTGTTTTGCCAAGATACCAATATGGTATGAAGGAGATGACAAGCGATCAGTTTTTTGCTCAAAACAGCAGGAAATTTAACATGATATTTATTGACGGCCTCCATCACCACAAGCAGGCATTAAAAGACATCAATAACGCCCTGAAATACCTAACCAAGTACGGGGTGATAGTGGTTCATGACTGCCTTCCTCCAAGCAAGGAATCCCAAGAAGTTCCTCGAAGAACAAAGGTGTGGACTGGTGATGTTTGGAGAGCGTGGGTTGATTTAAGAAACAGGTCTGACATACATCAAGTCTGTATCAATGAGGATTACGGCTGTGGTATTATTCTAAAATCCGAACAGGATCCTCTCGAAGTAGCATACCTAACTTATGATGAATTCGTAAATAATCAAAAGAAACTCCTAAATTTGGTTGAATACGAGCAGTTTGAAAACGATTATCTACACAGCTAATTTTGGGGGATACGACAGGGTTCATGAACCAATGTCATACGATAAAAATTGCACGTACCTGCTTTTTACTGACAGTCTAAATCTAAAGAGCAAGATATGGGACGTTATACGGGTAGCCATACCCAAAGAAACCGACTCCCAAATGTCTGCACGGTACTACAAGCTCAATCCTCACTTAGTTCTACCCGAACACAATGTCTCATTGTGGGTGGACTCGTCCTTTCAGATCAAAAGAATCCCTATAAAGCAAATACTTCAAAGTAACCCAGGGGACATTGTTTGCTACAGTCACCCGAATAGAAGATGCATATACGAGGAAGCCGTGGCTTGCATAAACAAAAAGCTAGACTACCGAGAAATTATTGCTAATCAAATTGACTTTTATCGAAATGAAGGATTTCCTGTCAATCACGGTCTCTTTGCTACCGGAATTATGATACGCAGAAACTCCGATTTAGTATGCCTGTTCAACGAGCACTGGTGGCAACAGGTTCAGAACGGAAGCCGTAGAGATCAGTTGTCACAGATGTATTCAAGTTGGAAAACAGGATGCCTTATATCGGCTTTTAACGTTGGGAGGACGATATATAAAAATCCATACTTTAGAAAACTACCACACAATATTGAAAGACAAATCCATGGGTGAATTCTGTGTAGTAATTGCTGAGTTAAAGGAGCAAAATGGCGTCATTGCTGATGCTATTATCGCAGCGGGAGTGGATGTTTATGATTTCACAATGTATGAGACTTTTAAGGACTATGATTACGTACTGTACTTTTACAACAAAGTACCTCCTGCATTTAAAGTAAAAGGCGAAACCGCGTGGTGGATGTGCGACTTCCGCTCTCCTACAGAACTAGAAAACACCAAGCCATTTAACTGTGATAAAATATTTATCTGTCACCAAACCTACGATAAGGAATATCAAGATTATTTCGGTGCTCCAGTTCACTACCTTCCACAAATCGGCCTAAACCAAAGCATAATTAAAGGTAGAGATATTAATTGGGATATTGTCTTCCTTGGCACCGTCAACGAAAAAAAGCGATGGCACAAGGGTAGGGAAGAAGTTTTAAAATATTTATCGAGTACTCACAGGTTAAAACACATTAGTGGAGAAAAGGATAGTGTCGATCAGATGTGGATTTACAATCAGTCACCGGTCAGTCTCTCCATGAGTTTTCCTATGGAATACGGAGTTTCAAACAGACTATACAACATATTAGCCAGCGCAGGATTTTGCCTCACCCAACACTTCCCTGGAATAGAAAGGCTGTTTGAAAAAGGGGTTCACCTCGAATGGTTCCAAGACAAAGAAGAAATACCTGAAATTGTGGATTTTTACATGAAAAATACTTGCTCAAGAATCAACATTGGGCTCAGAGCATATGGGTTGTTCATGCAAAAACACTGTGCGGAACAACGAATGAAGAATGCTTTAGCTTTGATGCGGGAAGAGACAACTGAATTCTGGGGATGGAATGATTGACATTGTGTACCCCATATCGTTAAATTGTGACATTGATAACCACTGGGAACTTAGGATGTCCTTGCGGTCGGTAGAAAAATATTTTGACGTTTGTAGAATCTTTGTTGTGGGTCATAAACCGGATTGGTTGATTAACGCGGTTCACGTTGATGTACAGGATAGCTATCTTAGAAACCCCGATGCTAATATAATTCAGAAAGTCGTTGCCGCCTGTGGTAGAGATGTGTCAGATGAATTTATAAGGATGAGTGACGATCAATACTTACTCCGTCCAGTGGATTACAGGACAATGCCCACGGTGTCTACTAACAATCATAATCCTACCAGTAGGGGGGCTTGGCACCGCAGGATGAAAAACACACTAAACCACCTAGAAAAAAGAGGGCTGTCTACAATCAATTACGAAAGTCACTGCCCACAAAAAATAAACCGACTAAAATACATCGAAACCATGATGTCGTTTAGCTACGGTGAAGATATAGGAATGTGCGGAAACACACTCTACTATAATTCAGTTAGTAACACATCTGTTCCGTCCAATAACTTAGTTCACATATCGCCAAAAACAGAAACTCTTGACAGCTTACTTGAAATAAGCAAAAAAATGACCTACATAAACATTAATTGCAGCCTTAATAATGCCCATAAAGCGTTTCTCTCTATGATGTTTCCTGATAAAAGTTGTTTTGAACGATAATTTCAACTCACCATCGGATTTCAAAATGGCTCGTCTGAATCTTCAAATTCAGTATTTGGGCTCAACACTGTATCAGACTTCCCTACAAATACAGAGCTGCTCCAATTGATGTCTGCAAACTTCGTTAGATACGCGATAAACTGAACGCGAATAGTGTCAACAGTACCACCTCGATTCTTTGCCACAATTATCTCGGCAATTCCATTAGTTGACCCACCATCTTCGTAATGAGTTATTCCGTAATACTCAGCGCGGTAAATAAATTCAACCACATCCGCATCTTCCTCCAGATTGCCGCTATTTTTTAAGTCCCCAAGGGATGGCCTTTTATCACCGCCCCGTGTCTCCACGTTGCGGTTGAGTTGAACCAATAGTACAATCGCTAAATCATGACTTTTGGCACAGGACTTCAGGCTCATGGATATTTCCCCTAGCCGTTCATCTGTTCTTCCCTCAAATCCCGGTGTTTTAACCCAACCCAGATGATCTATATATACCATCTTCAAATCACATTTTCGTTTGAGCATCCTTATTTTAGTCAGTATCGCTGACAGTGTTCGGATGTCATCAAATATATGTATTGGCATCTTTTCGATTAATGCAAAAGCCGTATGAAACCTACCCCATTCTGCTTCACTCATTCCCCCTCGTGATATTCTTCTGATGTCGATTTCTGCGACTTGTGCAATCATCCTTTGAACGACTTCCTTTGCTGTCATTTCAAGACTAAAAATAGCAACATCATTACCGGTTGCCGCAACCGCCAACGCCTCAGAAATCATCTTCCCAGATTTACCCATTCCCGGTCGCCCTCCCCAAATGATCAAGTGCCCTTTTTGACGGCCACCAAATAACTGATCTAGTTCTGGCATACCGGTAATCATACCAGTTATCCCATCATGACCGGCACCAGCATCAGCAGATTCCTTAACCTCGATAAGCACGTCAATCAAAGACTTCTCATTGCTGCCCCCGAGTTTCATTACAGACTCTAATCCTGTTTCGATTGCAGAGTGTACCTCAAAGGGATCCGTGTCTGGGTCAAAGCACGCCTGTGCTGTTTTGGTTGACAAGTGTATCAGGTCTCGCAGAATTCTTTTTTGTTCAATTATACGGCAATAGTATTCGATCTGTGGTGAAGATGCGGCATTGTTGCTGAGTTGATACATGAAATGAGCCCCGCCAATTTCCTCAAGTTTTCCTACTCGCTTAAGCTCATCAGTTACGCTAATCAATTCAACAGGGTTTCCTGCTAATAGAAGTTTTGCTATAGCATCGTAAACAACCGCGTGAGCCGTATTGTGGAAGCTGGAATTAAATAAGATGTCCACCACCTTGTCTGCACTTGAAGTGTCATTAAGTGCGCGACCAAGTACCGCTGCTTCTATTTCAACTGCTTGTGGTGGTATTTTATCTTGTCCTATTAAGTTTATATTCACAATCTTACTTTTTAAATTAACTACACCTAGCACTGGTTATAGTGCATATTTGCGAAAAGCAAATCCGACACCATACCCTCAACGTTAGCGTTCATTTGCCAACGCTCTCATAGTCACGTATCTTTTCAGCATCATCCTTACTTAATCCCCATCCTATCTGTTCCATCGGGTTTAAATCCAATTAACACCTTGCCATT
>Ga0136601_1000255_pt1 | contig 25441 bp, 35 predicted proteins | sample AntRauMFilla2699_FD_181020 | JGI IMG/M metagenome (GOLD analysis project Ga0136601, IMG submission 181020) | Saline lake microbial communities from Rauer Islands, Antarctica - Metagenome Filla 2 #699 | ecosystem: Environmental > Aquatic > Non-marine Saline and Alkaline > Saline | place...
CACGGTAAAACAACACTCACTGCCGCAATTCTTCACTCCCTTTACAACACTGAAGGGTACGACGCGCAGGAGAAGGCGATCGACCAGATCGACAATGCTCCTGAAGAGAAGGATCGTGGTATTACAATTGCTCTTGCTCACACTGAGTACGAGACTCCTAACCGACACTATGCTCACGTTGATGCCCCTGGACACGCCGACTACATCAAGAACATGATTACTGGTGCTGCTCAGATGGACGGAGCTATCCTTGTGGTAGCTGCAACTGACGGTGCTATGCCGCAGACTCGTGAACACATCCTCCTAGCACGTCAGGTTGGTGTGCCACGCCTTGTTGTATTCCTTAATAAAACTGACATGGTTGATGACCCAGAGCTGATTGATCTAGTTGAGGAAGAGATTCGTGAATTACTTACACAGTATGATTACGATGGAGAAAACACTCCAGTACTCCGCGGTTCAGCACTAAAGGCTCTTGAGTCTGATGATGCTGAAAGTGAAGAGGCGAAGGCTGTGATTGAGCTTATTGACGCAGTTGATGAGTGGATTGAGGAGCCAGCTCGTGAAACCGACGTACCATTTCTGATGCCGATTGAGGACATCTTCTCAATTGAGGGTCGTGGAACGGTTGCAACCGGACGTATCGAGCGTGGAATAATGAATGTTGGTGACGAGGCCGAGATTGTAGGAATCAAGGACACACAGAAAACTACAATTACCGGAATCGAAATGTTCAACAAGCAGCTTCAGGAAGGACAGGCTGGTGACAACGCTGGAATTCTTCTTCGTGGTTTGAAGAAGGATGATATTACGCGTGGTCAGGTTATTGCTGAGCCAGGTTCAGTAACACCACACACTAATTTCGAAGCTGAGGTATACGTGCTATCAAAAGAGGAGGGTGGTCGTCATACTCCATTCTTTTCTGGCTACAAGCCACAGTTCTACATCCGAACCACAGACGTAACTGGTGAAGTTACTCTTGAGGAAGGGACAGAGATGGTAATGCCGGGTGATACTGCTACCTTCAAGATTCAACTAATAAACCCAGTTGCTCTTGAGGACGGAACACGATTTGCTATCCGTGAGGGTGGTAAAACGGTAGGAGCAGGTGTTGTAACGAAGATTACAGAATAGTTATGGCGCAAGCTACCGAAACTGACACAGGTCAAAAGCTCCGCATTCGTGTTCGGGCTTACGACCACAAGATCCTTGACTCATCAATTCAGCAGATTCTTGATACCGCTATTCGGTATGAGGCTGAGGTGGCAGGTCCAGTACCGCTACCAACTGAAACCAAGAAGTACACAGTTAATCGCTCCACCTTCGTACACAACGACGCGCGAGAACAGTACGAAATGCGTGTTCACAAACGATTGATTGATATTCAGGATCCGGATGCTGACGTAATGGATGCATTAACAAACCTGAATCTTCCCGCTGGTGTCAGTATTGATGTGCAGATGGTGTAAAACCACTGCGTTACCAATTGGTAAATTTATCAAGAAAATAAACGCTTTCTCACTTTTAGATTTGAAAGTTGCTTGTAACTGCGTTACGGTAGTGACTTGCACAACATAAAATGAGGAGACGTAGAACATAATTATGAAATACACACTCGGAAAAAAGAAAAGAATGACCCAGATCTTCGATGAGAAGGGTAAGGCTCACCCGGTAACACCGGTTGTGGTCGAGCCTTTGACGATCATTCGGGTCAAAACATCCGAGACAGATGGTTACGCAGCATATCAATTAGGTTACGGTAGTCGTTCTGAAAAAAATACACCAAAGCCACAGAGAAGTGAGGCTGCAAAACATGAAGACGGAACATATTTTCGCCTTCTTCGAGAGTATCGCCTTGAAAATGATGCTGCTGCGACATTTAGCGCTGGAGATACCCTTGATCTTGAAAATTTCAGTGTTGGCGACAAGGTAAATGTTTCTGGAATCACAAAAGGTAAGGGATTCCAGGGTGTTGTAAAGCGTCATGGATTCGGTGGTGGTCGGCGGACGCATGGTGGTCAGAAATCACCAGAGCGCGGACCGGGATCTATTGGTGCCACTGGCCCAAGTCACGTATTTAAAGGCACTCGCATGGGGGGTCGTATGGGTGGAGACAAGTCGACTGTGCAAAATCTTGAGATTGTGCACATTGATTCTGAGGATAATACCATCTATATTCGTGGTGGGTTACCAGGACCAACTGGAGCCACTGTTGAAATTAATGGTGAGGTTCAGGTAAGTAAGGTAAAAAGTTAATCATGCAATCATCTGTATACAACACAAACGGCGAATCGACTGATACCCTTACTCTGCCAGAGTCAATTTTTGGACAGAAGCCACGAGTTGATTTACTGCATCGAGTTGTTACAGTGGCTCGAAATAATGCTCGGCATCAGATTGCTGATACAAAGGATCGTCGCGATCGAGCTGGTGGTGGAAAGAAACCATGGCGTCAGAAAGGAACTGGGCGTGCTCGTCATGGGTCAGTACGTTCACCGATTTGGCGTGGTGGTGGAGTTACGTTTGGACCGAGTAACGAACGCAACTTTAAAGGAAAGGTTAGCAAGACCGAAAAACGTCAAGCTCTGATCTCCGCCTTGTCCGGAAAACAAAATGATAGTGAAGTACTACTAGTAGATAAGCTTTCATTCGAAAATCCATCTGCTGCAGTTGCTCGAGATACAATCTCTAATTTGTCTAATGTGAAGGGATATACACCACTAAAAGATCGCCGCAAAAATGCTGCACTTATCATTATTCCGGAGTACGATAAGAATGTTGATCTTTCTTTCCGTAACTTTGGCAACGTTCGCGTGCAGCTTGCTAAAGACGTAAATACTCTTGATTTATTGACATATAAATATACAATCATTGCTGAACCAGAAAAGGTGTTCGATATTCTTGAATCCCGAGTTATGGCTAAAAGCGCTTAATTATGGCATTATTTGGAACTGATAAAACTAAAAAAGGTAATGATACTGCTGAAACGCAGAAAGGTGATGCCGATACATCTGATCTAGCATACCAACGTGCAGATAACAGTCTTCACGATGTCCTCGTTCGCCCACACATTACAGAAAAGGCGACTTACATGACAGATGATGATGTGTACGCATTCGTTGTGAAGGATTCTGCTAATAAGTCACAGATCAAGCAGGCAGTAAAAAGTGTATATGGTGTTGATGTGGTCAAAGTACGCACAGTAACGCTTCCGAAAAAGAATGTTGTAGCCCGATCTCGTAGAGCAAAGCCCGGAACAAAAGGCGGGCTTAAGAAGGCTTATGTTCAGTTAAAAGACGGTGACTCAATTGAGTTAATGTAAATTTTATGAAAGACCCACGACCAACAACACCATCGCAGCGACACACACGACTTTCGGATCATAAGAAGTCGATAACTCGCTCAAAACCACACAAGCCGCTAACCGGCGTGAGAAATCGCACTGGAGGTCGTGGAAATACCGGAAAAATCACAACTCGACATCGAGGTGGTGGTCACAAACGTCGTGTTCGCACCATCGATTTTAACCTTCGTGAAAAAGAGGGAATTCCGTGTAAGGTCGAATCAATCGAGTATGACCCAAATAGATCTGGATATCTAGCTCTACTCCTGTTTGCAGATGGAGATCGTCGCTACATGCTAGCACCGCAAGGATTGTCAGTTGGTGATGCTGTATCGATTTCTGAGGATGCTGAGGTTAAGCCAGGAAATCGTCTGGCGCTTAAAAATATCCCTGTTGGTACAAGTGTTTTTAATATTGAACTAAAACCGGAAGGAGGGGGGAAGATTGCTCGCTCTGCCGGTAACAGTGCTGAGGTGTCCGCCAAGGGAAAGAAGCATGTAACGCTAAAGATGCCATCCAGTGAGGTTCGTAAAGTATCTCGCGAATGTTTTGCATCTGTTGGAACCGTTTCTAACCCAGAGCACCGTCAGCGAGTTATTGGTAAGGCAGGGCGTAATCGATGGCTAGGTAAGCGTCCAACAGTACGTGGGCAGGCTATGAACCCGGTGGATCACCCGCATGGTGGTGGAGAAGCTCACCATACCCGTGGTACCAAGCGAGAAAAAACCTACACAGGGCGTCCAGCTGGTAAGGGGCAGAAGACACGGAATCGTAAGAAGTACTCGGACAAACTAATCGTCTCCCGCCGCAAAAGCAAGAAAAAGAAGAAATAAGTGATTTGTTTAGCGTATTATATAAAAAAACCCGGAAGCCGTCAGGCCCCGGGTTGTGTGTTAACTAGTCAATCAACCTCATTATCTGTTATTTGTATTAATTATTCGTAAGCCGACCACTTCACCTAATGGTTCTTCTTGCAATTGCCACCCAAGAGTAGAATACACAGAGTCACGAAAGCAGGTTTGCAGTAATGAGTAGATGCAACTACACTGATTTATCTTTAAACAGTGTTTATAGGAAATAAGTTTTCCTCCAACAATCTCCCAGTCCTCAGCAGAGCCCGGCTTGGTCCAGTCTTCTGGACAAAGATGTATATCTTTGGGTCTTTGAAGCAGGATATGTAATCCATTATCAGCGATTCGTACCAAAGAAAGAACCTCATTACCTGCTAATAGCTGTGCCGGGAACTTGCTGGTGATAGTGATTTGATACATATTGATGAAGTTTTCATCAATATCATGAGTGATCAACTCCTTACCTGGATTGATTCTGTACGCTGCTGCTTCAGCTTTTGGTATTAGTATCCCACCTTTACGTATATCTACTTTACGTTTACCTAACATGTGTGCACTCCTTTTGTTTTGGTTATAAAAAAACGCATCTTTAAAGTAATTATTACTTCAAGTTGCTTCCTGATTAAAATTGTAGCGTAATAATACATTTTTAGCAACTATACGTGTTGACAATTCGCCCGATTTTGCTACCATGCGTGAGCGGTTCAGGTCCCGCATGGGCGGGACTTTTACCTGTAATTATTACCCTATGACACGATCGCTTAAAAAAGGACCATACGTTGACATTAATCTTCAGGAGAAGATTGCTGACACAACTCCAGATAAAGCTGGGGTTATTAAGACGTGGGCACGCAATAGCCAGATTTCGCCAGATATGGTGGGATTTACATTTGGGGTTCATAATGGCCGTGATCATATTGAGGTAACGGTTACAGAGGACATGGTTGGTCACCGACTTGGAGAATTTTCTCCAACTCGAACGTTCTATAAGCATGGTGGTCGTATGCAGAAGAAGCTTGAGGCACAGAAGCAGGAGGCAGAGCGTGGTCAAGCTCAGGCAGCTAAGGAACAGGTCAAAAAAACCTCATAATATAATTTATGAAAGCTAAACTGTCACAATATCATCAGTCCCCACGTAAAGTACGTATTGTTGCTGATGCGTTACGTGGAAAGTCTGTTGACGAAGCACTTCGTAAGCTTCGTTTTCTGACTAAGCGAGCCGCAAAACCAATGGCTAAGCTAATTAACTCAGCTGTTGCAAATGCTGAGGAAAATGATGGTAAACGACGGGAAGAATTGATTGTTTCCAACATAACCGTTGACAAGGGACCCACATTAAAACGTTTTCGTCCACGAGCTCGTGGACGTGCTACGCGCATCAACAAGCGAACAAGTCATATTGCTGTCACTCTTAAGGAGAGTGACGAACTATAGATCTGTATTGTTCCTACGATTCTGCTTATAAAGCTTATATTCAGAATCGTGGGTGCCAATAAATTTATTCACCTACGTATAATTTTCTCACATGACACATACCGTACATCCATACGCACATAGAATAGGAACCCTTCGCGGCTGGAAGTCGCACTGGTTTTCCGAGAATGATCAGTACCGCAAGTATTTCAAGGCGGATACTCTTATTCGTAATTATGTTGAAAAAGAAACACGCACTCATCATGTGAGTTCTATCGAGATGGAACGAAGTGAAGGAAAGCTAAGTGTAATCATTAGAACCAGTCGGCCAGGTCTTGTCATTGGGCGCAATGGTGAGAATGCGCAAGTACTGAAGGCTGGTATTGATAAGCTAATTCGAAAAGAAGATCTCGAAAAGCCGGAGCATATTGCAATTGATGTACAAGAAGTTAGATCACCAGAATCAGATGCTGCAATTGTCGCACAGATGGTACGCAGTGGGCTTGAACGCCGATTCCCATACCGGCGAACTCTAAAGCAGACGGTTGACAAAGTAATGGCAAACCGCGACGTAAAAGGCGTACGGATTTCTATTGCTGGTCGATTAGGTGGTGCTGACATGTCTCGTCAGGAGCAAGTCAAGAAAGGCCCAATTCCATTGCAGACTTTTCGTGCAGATGTTGACTTTGCTCGTGAGACAGCCGGTCTTCCGTATGGAGCTATTGGTGTTCAGGTATGGATCTATCGTGGGGAAGTGTTTGATAAAGATACAAAAAAATAATTATGTTGTTTCCAAAGAAAGTAAAACACCGCAAGTGGCATAAAATGCGAAGAAATCCTGACAAGATCGGGGTGGCTAGTCGTGGCACAAATGTTTCCTTTGGCTCATTTGGAATCAAAACACTTTCTTACGGCCGTATCACTTCAAATCAGATTGAAGCTGCTCGTCGTGCTGCAAAACGTCATGCCGGAAAAACTTCAAAAATGTGGGTACGAATTTTTCCAGATCGTCCATATACTGCAAAGGCACCTGAGGTACCGATGGGATCCGGAAAAGGAGATCTTCAAGGGTATGAAGTAGAAGTACTTCCCGGTCGCATGATTTTTGAAATTGACGGTGTTGACGAGTCAGTAGCCCGTGAAGCTTTTCGTAAAGCAACGAATAAGTTACCAGTAAAAACAAAGTTTGTTGTTCGTCGAAGCTTCTAACCTCTATTATTATGGCTGATTTCAACAAAAAAACAGACAAACAATTGGAGGAATTGCTTGAAGAAAAGCGTGAAGCATTACGAGAGCAACGTTTCTCACTGACTGCTGCAAGCGGTGAGGATGTTCGAGATAGGCGTCAGTATAAAAAAGACATAGCTCGTATTATGACCGAGCTTCGATCACGAAAGCCAGCGTAATATATTTTAATACTATGACTGAAACTGAAAAAAAACGAAACCCAAAAAAACTAAAAGGAACTGTCGTTTCTACTGATATGGATAAGACAGTGGTTGTTATGATTGATCGCTTTGAAAAACATCCAAAGTATCTTAAGTATGTAAAGAAGAAGAGCAAGCAACTTGCTCATGACCCTCAAAATAAAGGATCGGTTGGAGATAAAGTCATAATCGAGGAATCTCGACCAATTTCTAAGAAGAAGCGTTTTATTCTTAAGGAGATACGTAATTAATAAATATGATTCAACCGCAAACACTCGTAAAAATTTGTGATAACGCCGGTGGTAAAATCGGACGGGTGTTTAAGGTACTTGGTTCCTCAAAGAAGCGAACAGCCGAGATTGGAGAAAGAGTAGTACTTTCTGTTCAGGTCGCTGAGCCACGCAAGGACGTGAAGAAAAAAGATGTCTTGCACGCGGTGGTAGTTCGTCAGCGTAAAGCTAAGCGACGTGAAGATGGGTCATATATTCGCTTTGACGATAATGCTGTGGTGTTGATTGATAAAGAGACTGGTCAACCACTAGCCAACCGTGTATTTGGTCCTGTTCCACGTGAATTGAATGATGCGGGTTACAGTAACATTGCTTCTTTAGCTAACGAAGTTGTATAAATTATGCATATTAAGAAAGGAGACAACGTAAAGATTCTTGCTGGAAATGATCGCGGGAAAACCGGGGTGATTAATCGCGTTATTCCTAAAGAAAATCGTGTGGTGGTGGAGGGAATCAATATTCGAAAAAAGCATACCAAGCTTACATCTGACGGCGGCGGCATCATCGAAAAAGCAATGCCTATTAATGCGTCTAATGTTAAGAAAATATCTTAATTATGGCTGAATCACTTCAGGAAAAACAGAAAAAGGCTTTTGATGTTCTGTCCGCTGACTTCGGATACGAAAACAAGATGGAAGTTCCTAAGCTAAAAAAGGTTGTTATAACTACTGGTATTGGCTCATTGTCTGATGCTGATAAAATTGAGTTAATTCGAGATCGTATGGGAAAGATAACAGGTCAGAAGCCGGTTGCAACGAAAGCAAAGCAATCTATTGCAGCTTTCAGTCTTCGTGAGGGCGATGTTGTTGGTTATAAAGTAACTTTACGTGGCGATCAGATGCGTAACTTTATAGATAAGCTGATCCATCTTACGCTCCCGCGCACAAAAGACTTTCGAGGTATTTCCAGAGACACAATTGATGAGATGGGAAATATCACGATTGCAGTCTCAGAACACACGGCTTTTCCAGAAACATCCGATGAGGAGTTAAAGAATGTATTTGGTCTAGGTATTACAATCGTAACTACTGCAAATGATAAGAATGCAGCCGAAGGTTATTTGGAACATATTGGTATTCCTTTTCAGAAAAAGGCAGAGGTCGAGAAATAGCCGCCAGATGCAGTGTCTATTCGTTGACATTACAACCCTCAGCTGTTACTCTAGCAGTCGGTATGAGGGGCCCGTTGTCGGCCTTTTTTGTATCAACACGTAAAACATACTATGGCAAAAACATCAGTAATAGAAAGAAATAAGAAACGACGCCGCATGGTTGAAAAATACCGAGAGAAACGCGAGCGTCTTAAAGAGGAAGGTAACTGGGAAGAGCTGCAAAAGCTCCCAAAGAATTCCTCTCCAACACGAGTGAATAACCGCAGCTTTTTAAGTGGCCGTGCGAAGGGGTTTATGCGTGATTTTGGGATTAACCGTATTGAATTTCGAGAGCTTGCCAATGAGGGTAAGATCCCGGGTATTCGCAAATCATCATGGTAGATTCAGTAGCTGACATGTTAACTCGTCTTCGTAATGCTGGAGCGGCACAGCAGCTTTCTGTTTCGTTGCCGCACAGCAATCTTCTTGAAAGTATTGCTAAGGTTTTAATGCAAGAAGAGTACATTGAGGACGTGTCAGTAAATGATGAAAATGGAAAGCTTCAGCTAGTAATTGATCTCGCTTATGAAGATGATGGTACATCCCATATTGAGCATGTGCGTCGTCTATCAAGGCCATCTCGACGTAGCTATGTAGGAGTTGGTAATATTCCGAAAGTTCGTGGTGGGACTGGCACAGTAATTCTCTCTACACCTGAAGGAATCTTGACGGATGATAAAGCACGTCAGCAACATGTTGGAGGTGAGGTACTGTTTGAAATTTGGTAATTTATCATGAGTAGAATAGGAAAAAAACCAATTGAAATTCCTGAAAACATCACTGTGTCTTTAACAGACGGTGTATTTAAGGTTGAGGGACCAAACGGAATACTCGAAAGAGAGATTAATGACATTATTTCGATTGATATTGCTGATAATGAGATAACAGTGACCCCAAAGAAGAAGACAGTGTTCGCTCGAGCAATGTGGGGAACAGCCGCATCTCATATAAAAAACATGATCTCTGGAGCAACTGAAAACTTTACAAAAAAACTTACATTCTCGGGAATTGGTTATCGTGCAAATGTTTCTGGCGATACACTAACACTTGAAATGGGGTACTCACATGATATTAATCTCGACATTCCAAAAGAGTTGGAGGTGTTAGTTGAGAAAAATACCATTACAGTGGGTGGTCCTGACAAGGAGTTAGTTGGTGCTTTTGCTGCAAATATTCGTGATGTACGAACACCAGAACCATACAAGGGATCTGGAATTAAGTACAGTGACGAGATTATTCGTCGCAAGGAAGGTAAAAAAGCGGTATAGATAATTTTAATATGGGTAATCTTAATCCTAAAACAGCTCGACGGCAGAAACGACACCGACGCATACGCGCGCAGGTGTCTGGCACAGCTGATAAGCCACGTTTGAGTGTATATCGTTCTAACAAGCACATGTATGCACAGCTAATCAATGATGTTACTGGCGAGACTATCGTAGCCGCATCATCACTAGAGCTTCAGCTTGATGAGTCTCTGATAACAGCGGCTGAAATGGTTGGAAAAACAATTGCTGAGCGTGGTGTTGAGGCCGGTATAAAGAAAGTAGTATTTGATCGTGGGGGCTATAATTACACTGGTCGCATTGAGACACTTGCTGATGCTGCTCGTGATAATGGATTAATATTTTAAATATGTCAGAAGATACAAAAACAAAAGAAAAGAAATCCGACGAAACATCAAAGAAAAATGACGCACCAGTAAAGAAAGACGATGCTCGTAGCGGAAAGAAAACAAAGAAGCGACAGCGTCGACGGGGTGGTAGTGGTCGTGATGAGTTTGATGCAGAAATTATTGATGTACGTCGCGTAACTCGTGTGGTTCGTGGTGGTCGTCGTTTTAGTTTTCGCGTAGCCGCAGTGGCCGGTGATCATAAGGGCAAGGTCGGAGTTGGTCTTGGAAAGGCTAACGATATTTCTGATGCGATTGGAAAGGCTATCAATAACGCTAAGAAGAAATCCATCAAAATTAAGTTAACAGATGATAATACTATTCCGTATCCAATTTCAGCGAAGTTTAACGCCTCAGTGGTTGATATGTACCCAGCTCCTGGACGTGGACTTGTATCCGGCTCCTCGGTTCGTGACGTGGTACGATTAGCAGGTATTAAAGATGTCAGCACAAAATTAATTAGTCGTAGCAAAAATAAATTAAATAATGCTCGCTGTGCTATTGAGGCACTTAAGAAAATTGAAGTTAAAGAAGAATAACATATGCAGTTACACGACTTAAAACCAAAAATTAGAGCCAGTAAAAAACGTATTGGACGTGGTGGTCCACACGGTAAGCAGTCTGGTCGTGGTCATAAAGGACAGCTTGCACGAGCTGGAGGTACTCCACGTCCACAGATACGTGATCGTATTAAAAAGATTCCTAAACTACGAGGATACAAACATAATCCAGTTAAAAAGAAAGCTGTGGCTGTAAATGTTTCTCAGATTGAATCGATTGCAAAGAAGGGGGACTGCATCTCTCCGCAATATTTAGTTGCGAAGGGTGTATTGCGAACATTTGGTGCTCAGAATCCGAAGGTTAAAATTCTTGGTAATGGTGACATTTCTACTGCTATTACGGTTGTTCGTTGTGATGTTTCTGATACTGCCAGAGAAAAGATAGAGAAGGCTGGTGGTGAGATTCGGTCTTAAAACGTATGTTTAATACATTTATTAAAAAAGTTAAGATCGCTTTCACGGATCCTGTTATTCGGAAGCGAATTTTATACACACTTGGTGGTTTGTTTCTATTTCGATTACTTGCAACTGTACCAGCGCCGGGTATAGGACAGGCAAACCTTGCTCCATTCTTTGCGGATAATCAGTTTTTAGGTCTTTTAAATATCTTTACTGGAGGTGGTCTTTCGAGTATTTCCATTGTCATGCTTGGAATTGGACCATACATTACAGCTGCTATTACTATGCAGCTACTGACGGTCATGAGTCCTCGTTTGAAATCTATGTATCATGATGAGGGTCAGGCTGGAAAACGCCAATTTACACAGTACTCCCGGCTTTTGACGGTACCACTTGCAGCCGTTCAGTCTTTTGGTTTTTTAACATTACTCCAGCGTCAGGATGTCATTGGTAACCTGGACTGGTTTAGCCTACTCACAAACATTGTGGTTATTACTGCTGGTGCAGTACTGCTAATGTGGATCGGTGAGTTGATTACCGAGTTTGGTGTTGGTAATGGTATTTCACTACTTATTTTTGCTGGTATAGTCGCCCAACTACCAAGCACTATTGATCAACTTATTCTTACGTACACGCCTGATCAATTGCCGCTTTATCTTGGCTTCGTTGCTGTGTCAGCAATTATTGTTTGGGGGATTGTGGTGGTTAGTGAGGGGGCTCGACCAGTTCCAATCACCTATGCCAAGCAGCGAGGACAGGGTAGTGGTGAGGTTTCAACGTATCTGCCACTGAAAGTAAATCAGGCTGGGGTGATGCCGATTATTTTTGCTCTTTCAATAATGTTGTTTCCACAGATGGTGGTAAACTTCCTCGGAGCAGCTCCGAATGCTGGTGGTTTCATTGGATTCCTGCAAAGTATATATCAGAATGATCTTATCTACGCCGGTCTGTACTTCATACTTGTGTTTCTGTTTACATTTTTCTATACAGCCATTACGTTCGAGCCGGATTCTGTGGCAGAAAATCTACAGAAGTCAGGTGCGTTTATTCCGGGTATACGACCAGGAGAATCAACTCGTTTACATATTACGCACATCTTGACGCGTATTACCTTCTCCGGCGCTATTTTTCTTGGTCTAATTGCTATTCTGCCGATTATTATGCAGCAAATAACAGGCGTTACAACGTTGGCAATTGGTGGAACAGCACTACTTATTGTAGTGGCGGTACTGGTTGATCTTATTAAGCGGTTGGATGGACAGATTGCGATGCGTCAGTACTAGGAATATCTATTGCGTTTTTTAATTTGTGAACATTTTTACTCACTTGAGTGTAAGGCGTTAGTCAACTAGTCGCGAGATATATATTCGACCCGTTAAAGTCGCTCTGCATTCCGCAAGTCGGAACGCTGAGCTTTTCTAAAAAAATGTCAACTTGAGTCGCTGGCCATCCGTAATATTTTGATTTAAAAGAAGACCATCTCAGCGATGGTCTTCTTCCATTTAAAATCAACCTAGTTGGGGTTAAATTGTGCTAGTATAAAAATATGTTCACCCAATACCTTATAGCATTTGCAATACTATTTGTTCTTCTCCTGATTCATGATCACGTAACTGATTCCAGAAGTAAAGGTGCCTGGGCTCGCGCCTTCGTGCTCTCTGTTATCTGGGTCGGTGTCGGTGCTGCTGCCCAAGAGTTCGGTATTATTGCATGGTTAATCGGATTTCCGTTGTTAATTATTGCCTTGAAAGGGGTAATGGGGTACTCAATAATTGGAGCATTCTTTTTCACTGTTATGATATCCTTTATCTTTCATGTATTAACCGTTTCCGGACTCGGAATACTATAGTAACTGCTAAGACTTTATCCAGTTTCCATACATGGAAATTACTTCCTTTGTTATATCCTTAATTCCTTTGTTTGTTGTATTGATGACGACATCATAATTATCATGATCGGTGTGATCAATATTATACAGTTTTTTATACCGACGTTTCTCACCTGCAATACGTTCTGCTATCTGACTCTTAGTCTCTTCTATTCCTTCGAGGTTTTCCCCTGACTTTAGGCGAGTTTCTCGGTTATCCTCATGAATTCGGCGAGCCCCTTCATCCAGAGACACTACTAAGTAGACCGCAAAGCTGTCCGGAATAAAGTGAAAGGCTAAACGTGAATCAATAACAATATCTTCTGCATTTGTGAGGTTTTTATTTCGGGCGTCAATAGCTCGATCAATTTCAGGATTATCCTCAGCCTGCTCTAGAAGTTTGGAAAGTGTTATTCCACGTTCAAGAGCAATCTCTCTGGTAAAATCTCCAGACGAGAATCTATCCCAATCAAGTTCTCTGGCCACATCATCAGCAATAGTTGATTTCCCACTTCCTGGCAGTCCACCAATGGTTATGATAGGTTTCTTCATTGCTGCTAGCTTATCATAAGAGCCGACAGATGTAACTTTCTCTAGTTGTGATATCGTATAGCTATGCAACCACAAACATTTGTATTTCTTGGTCCTCAAGGGAGTGGTAAAGGTACTCAGGCCGATCAGATTGTCGAGTATCTACGCGCACAATCAGATAGAGAGACGTACTATTTCGAGACTGGCGCCGCGTTTCGTAAGCTTGCCGAGGCTAACAGCGAGACCAGCTTATACGTACGAGAATCGCTAAATGAAGGTGATATACAGCCCTCATTTCTTGCAGTCCGGCTTTGGGGTGACGGTATGGCAAAGGATCTTCGTAAGGATATGCATCTGGTGATGGATGGTTCTCCACGAACCCTGCTTGAGGCCAGAATGCTGGACGAAGCCTTTGTTTTTTATAATCGAACTCCGGTCAAGGTTATACATCTCACGCTTCCAGAATCAGTGACCTATGAACGTCTAGCTGAGCGTAGTCGTGATGATGACCATAGCCGTGCTATCAATCGTCGTTTAGAAGAGTATAAAGAAAAGACGCTTCCCGTTATAGATTTTTATAGAAATTCTGAAAACTATACGTACGTTCATATTAACGGTGACCAGTCTATAGATAAGATTCAGCAGCAGATTCGTGGCAATATTTAAATTATGATTAAACCAAAAACAAATGAAGAGATAGAAAAGTTGGCAGAAGGAGGACGCCGTTTATCAGGCATCCTTTCCCAACTTACTGATGCATGTAAACCAGGTTTAGCAATAAAGGATCTGGATGTATTAGTGCAGGAAATGATTGCTGATGAGGACAAAGCAGCTTTTTATGATTATCAGCCTCGCGGAGCTCCTCGACCATACCCGTCTCATGTTTGTGTTTCGATCAATGATGCTATTGTTCACGGCATTCCTTCAGAAAGTGATTACGTACTTGCTGATGGTGATATCGTTACGGTTGATATGGGACTGCTTCATGATGGCCTTATTACAGACTCGGCCAAAACAATTGTAGTGGGTACATCTAACAAAGAAAAGGATGAGTTACTAAAGACCTGCCAAGACGCACTATATGCCGGTATTGATGCCATTACTCCGAATGGTCATGTGGGTGATATTTCTGCAGCTATTCAGAATCAAGTTGGAGATACATACAGTATTTTCCGTGAGCTGGTAGGTCACGGGGTAGGTTATAGCGTGCATGAAGATCCTTCGGTGCCAAATTTTGGCAGGGCTGGAACAGGACAGCAGTTGCCGGTTGGAACAGTTATTGCCATTGAACCCATGATAGGGCTCGGTAGCGAAATAATCCTTGCAGACAAAGATGGCTACACCTACCGTACGAATGACGGTAGCCTGTCTGCACACTTTGAACACACGGTAGCCGTAACAGCTACCGGTGCCCGTATATTAAGTCGGTAGTGGTAGGTTTATCTCAGTTCCCGTTTTTTGCGTTATAATGGTTCTAATAACGCATGATTATGTCAGAAAACTTTCCTATTTCACAAAAAAATACTAGCCCTGATGATGATGCCGTCATTTCTATACGTAGAAAGATAAAAGAAGCTAATGGGGGTGATAATACTATTGCAAGTAAAGTTACTGAAGTTGGTGATTTAAAGAATAAAAGTAAAAAAGACAATAAACTAAAAAAGAAGTTAGAGGTAAATGGCGAATCTGATTCGAGTAATAAAATTCCAAGACCACCAACTCCTCCGAAATCTGGCAAAGAATCAGACCCTTATTTGAATAATAGTAATAAAAAAGAAAGAAGTGATGATTTACCGAAACGCCCACGCTCTGAAAAGGATTTAGATAAAAAAACAGGACAATTAAATAAGCGTCATAAAAAAGAAAAATCTGAACGTCCTAATAAAGAAGAAGTAAACAAAAGAGAGGCTCTTCTTTCAAAGATGATTATTCCCAATGACCCTGTTATTTATGACAGCACAATAGATGATTTGGGTAAGGACGGGAAAGGTGCTTGGTTTTATACTGGTGATTCTGGGATTGTCGTAGATAAATCAGGAAAGGGGGTAGATCAAAGAAGTAAGGTAAAGATTGAGTACAAAGAACCTGATGGTAATGTTACAGAAGAAAAGCAGGTAACTTGGTCTGAGTTAACTCCAATATATGATAGTGCTGAAGAGTATGCACAGTCGTTAAAGAAGATTCGCGATACATATGAAAAGGCAGTAGCGGAAAAGAATACCGATTATCAAAAACATCTCACTCTCTTGTTGCAGCAAGTAAGTTATTTTGCTACAGGATTCATCCTTAAGGCCAAAGAAGAAATTCAGTCTAATATCGAGTCGCAAAAAGATCGTTCTAATAAAACTGTTGCTTAATTTTTATATATTATGAACCCAGATAATTCGAAAATTCAAAATCAACCACCAGAACTAATAAATCCTCCTACTGATGAGCGAGTAAGGGGTGTAGGAAGTATGAGAAAAAGCGTTGAAAGAAGAGAGAAAGCACGTAAGGGTCTTGAAGATATTGGAAACCTTTCTGATGAAATTAAGGGATTGGCAGATGAGCTTAATGAAGTTGATAAAATTATAACCAAAGAAGGTGCGTCAAACATTCGAAAGGCAGATTATGAGCAGTGGGGTCTTGATAGCCCTGATGAGGGTACTGACGAGTTACCAGAATCTACAGAACTTACAGATGAATCAAAGGAAGAAAAAGAGTCCGACTCAGAAAATTCTTCTGTGGATGAAGATAACGAAGATATGGATATATCAGAATCATCTGAGGAAGATACTGTGTCTGATACGGATACTGAAAAAGAAAAGCTGGAAGCAGATGCAGAATCAGCAGATACCAAACAGGAGTCAGTCAAGACAGAAAAGCAGCCACGTTCTAAGATGTCTGTAGAGAAGAAGGCATTTAAAAATAAGGTTGAGCAAAAAAACGCTTATGAAGATTTTACACGTCATGATGTAGCTGAGATGATTAAAGCAGGTAAAACCAATGAAGAGATTTGGGAGGCAGCAAAAGAGCACGGCTTCTTCTTCAAATTTGATGGTAGTAGTTATTATCAAAGTGATAACGGTTATTGGCGAAATCGAAGTGCTAAAAACAACACAAGCGGTGGTGTTGGGGAGTCAAAGATAAAAAAGCGAATCACACAACAGATTAAGCATTATCGAGAATTGGATGAATGGTTCGGCGATCTTGAGGATGCGTTTAAAGCAGCAGACATTCTGCATGCTAACAATGTTAAAAGCAGGGCTTATATGAATAAAATGGAGCCGATGTCTATGTACTGGGATGAGATTAAAAATGCTGGTGGTGCTGGGGGTGAAGGTGAAAAATTATCAAATTCTAAGAAAAAAAATATGACTCCAGAGCAACCATCAAAAGAAACAGATAATAAGAGCCAGGAAGAGACTGATACGTCAGCAGAAGAGACTGAGGCTGATGATGCTGAAGAGGTTGAGAGTCAAGAGTCAACTGAGGAGATTCAGGAAGGTGACAGCGTTTACTACATGGAAAAAGAGATGCGTCGCTGGCGTGATCCAAAAGAGATTGATGAGATAAAGATGGTTGAAGGTGAAGGGTATGCAAAATTTGCTGATGAAGACAGCTTGTTTCCATTGTCAAAACTACAAAAATCTGAAAGTATTGATACTGATAAGAAAGATTACCAGCCAGGACCTGGTAATGTGGCCCCATCGTCTGAAGACTTAGATTCAGTCCCGGATGCAAGTGAAGTTGCTCAAGAGGTGGAAGATGAAATGCCTGAGGAGCTTGCAAATATTCCCGATGCAGAAGTCCTTGCTGCAGAAATAGAGAAGATGTCACCTGAAGAGCGTGAGAAAATTGATGGGTTTATACAGAATCTTGGTCATAAGACTGAGCAAGCAAAGGCATGGTTACAAAAGAAAACATATGGTTTTTTTGCTGATAAGCTAGGTGGAGAAGATAGTGACAGCACGATGGGAAAATGGTTCAGCGCTCTTAACGAACGAGCAGCCGCAAAAGAGGCACAGGCTATAGAGGCTCGAAAAGAACGTCAAAACTCTGATAGTAAGACAAAGGAATTTTTCAAGGATAAATGGAAGTTAACGGCCAATGTATTGAAGATAGGTAGCATGTTCTTTTCTCCACATAGGTACTTCATGATGCTCGGTTACGGTATGTCGGCTGGAGGAGAAGCTGGAAAGGAAGTTCGCTTTGATAATGAAGAACTGCTGGAGCAGACTCGTTACAAGGATGCCGAGAAAGCCGCTGAAGAGGCCTGGGCGGTTTATGAGCAGGCAGAAAAGCTGTCCGGTGGTGATGATGAGGTGACTAAAGAGATTCTTCAGGATGCATACACAAAGCATCTACCTGAAAATATCCTGAAGCGTCTTGGTGAGTACGAGGAATTTGAAGATAAGACTGTGCATGATATAGATAAGGCTCATGATGAAGCTCTTCGTATACAAGAAGAGGCTGAAAGTATGGCAGGTGAAAATGAGGTTTCAACGAAAGATATGCAGGCCGCGTTTGAAAAACTATTTGAAGATCCGCAACCAGGTCAAAATACGGCCTTCTGGGGCAAGCTTTACGAAAAACAGATTCTACGTTTGGTTAAAAAAACTCAGAATAAATTTCTTGATATTGAGATGAATGACTCCCTGACTGAGGAAGAGAAAGAGCAAGAGAAGCAGAAGTACCTAAACAAGTGGGGGCGATCCAAGACACTGCAGGATTATGACCGCATGCTGACCGAACAAGGAAAGATTGATAACTGGGCTATGGCAGCTCACGAAGCCCAACGTGCCGGACAAGGGTTTGTTGGTGGTGCTATTGCCTTCACATTCTGGAAGGGGCTTTCTTATTTACCAGATCTATTTACGAGTGGAGACTCGGTTGAGACCACAGCTTCATTCTCCGATATTGGTCCGGAAGTATCTGAAGATTTATCAAGTATTCAAAATGACAGCATTGGTTCAATGGTCGAGGATTCAACAAGCACGGTCTCCGCGGCTGATTCAACAGGCCTGGAACCAATAAATACTGACTCTTTGTCTGCAGCTACTGCAGATTCTACAAGCGTTGAAGCTCAGGGTGAGCTTGGGGAAAATATTAACAGTGCAGAAGACGATACGACGGTAAGTAATAACACGCTCCAAGATAGTCTTAACACCACGTCAGTTGACTCATCGTCAGTTGAAACTGCTTCGCAAGACACAGTGTCTGCGGCTGATTCATCAGGGTTGGAACCAATCAGTACTGATTCCTTGTCAGCAGCTACTACAGATTCTAGTGATGTTGAGGTTACAGAACCTGATGTTGATCCTTCTGAAACAGGAATAGTAGCAGAAAAACCAGAAACGGCTCAGGAAACTATCGGTTTTCAAAAGATTACCATTGATGAGAGAGGGGAAGGGATGATTCATGCCATTGCGGATAAATTGGAGGATGATTTTGATCTTCCTCATGATAAGGCGATGCGTATAGGTAACGAGCTTTATATTAAGGGTGAGCAGAATGGCGGTGTGCAGGAAATGTACAACTTAGTCGGCGAATACTCTAGCTTCTCACTTGATTTTGGTGAAGTGACGTCTGGTGATTTAAATTCACAATCAGCCGAAGATCTTGCGGATAAAATAAACTTTACTCAGGAAGAATTCGACGCTGGTCCATCGGGTGTTAAGGGATTAGAGTTGCCCGAAGAAGAAATAGCCCAAGGTTCAGATAACGTTGGGAATGATAATCCATACTATGGTCAAGAAAATTCTATTGAAACAAGAGATGCTGATGCTGTGACAATTAAGGATGCGAATGAACAAGCTTTTGAGAAACAGGCTCGTGATGCAGGAGTTATTTTTGATAGAGATGTTCCTGAACCAACAAATTCCAATACTCCTGATACTGATATTGAACAATTACGCCAAGAGTTTGAAAAAGAGGGTTTTTCCATTGATCAATCACAGGAGAGTCAAGACACTACTAATATAAATAACATTGATGCGTTACGCACCAATGTGGATCGAATTAAAGTAGATGAGATACAAGCAATGGTAGCGCATATGTCAGCGCAGTCATACGTTGATAGTGATTTTATTGATGTTCCCACAGAACAATTGGAATCACTTGAAAACTTTTTGGAAGATAATAAACGTCGACCAACCTCAGAAATTATTCAGCTCATGCGAGAGGAGTCGCCAGAATCAATTACCGCCTTTGAACGTGTAATGAATCTCGATGACAATGGTGACACTATAAACCGGAAAGCACTTCGTCCGTTATATGAAATGACACAGAAACTTGTTAGCACGCTCTCTCCAGAAGATTTTGCTAATGGAGTTCCTGAGTATGCACGTCACAGTATGGATGTAAGCAAAATAGCAATGCAGAGTTAATGGGTGTAAATGACTAAAGCAATATGCAGCAGACAACTAGAGAAAAATTAGCTCATAATTTCGCATCTCCAGAAGAAGAGATCTCACATCTTCGTGAAGAGATTGATAGTCGTCATGCTGAAACAGGATATGGTAAAAATGAATCCGTATCCGAATCGCAACAAGAGGTGGTGGCTGATTTGGAACGTGATGTTATACGTGAATATACAGACAATGAGTCTGCGTTGTCTCCCGAGTATCGTATGGGTGACCAAAAGGCTGAAGAGATAGTGCTTGATCTTAAACCAGAACCGCATGATAAGCAGATGGATGAACTTCTCAGTATCATGGCTGAAGAAGGCCTTAAAAATACATTGCGTATTGTGAAAGATTTAGATGACCCACACTTGGAAGATGATTTTCATCGTATACTAATTCAGTACGTAAAGGAGGGCTACCCGCTTGATGGAGTAAAGGAGGGAACACCGCGTTTTAAAGCTTTGCATCGGCGATTGTTTGAAGTCGTGCTTACACCTGAAGATGAGGATGATAAGGGACGTGATTTACGTGAATTAATATCAGCAACAGAGCAATTCTATGCTGGAATTCTCTCTCTTAATAATGAGGAAAAACCAGGAGACTTCACTATTTCGATTGAAGTTGCTGTAGAGAACACCAGTGAAGAAGTAAGTTTTTATGTTTGCGTTCCGGATAAAAGGACTGATATGTTTGAAAAACAACTCCTTTCACTTTTTCCTAATGCAGTGGTAAGAGAAACAACTGAAGATTATAATATTTTTAATCATGAAGGTATTTCTGTAGGCTCGCGAGTTCTGGCAGATAATCGTAGTATATTTCCACTAAAGACATATGATGATTTTAACCATGACCCACTCAATGTACTACTGAATGCATTTTCAAAATTAGAACGATCTGGTGAGGGTGCAGCCGTACAAATTGTGCTTCAGCCCGCTGGCGATACGTATTATAAAAAATATACGAAAGCTATAGAGGATATTGAGGATGGTGAAAAGCTTTCTGATGCTATAGATGTCAGCCCATCATTTCTAACTGATATATGGGGAAGTACAAAAGATTTCTTTAGTACTTCAAAAAATAATGATACAGAGGATTTTTCAGGTCCAGGACAGCGTGAGCAGGATGCGATTGAGCGCATTCAAGAAAAAACAGATACGCCAATTCATAACACAAATATACGTCTAGTTTCATCTGCGAACTCTCGTTCTCGGTCTGAAAAAATTCTATTTGATATTGAGGCGGCATTTAGTCAGTTTTCTGAACCTCATGGCAATAGTTTATCATTTGAACGTGTTAAAGAGACCTACAAAAAAAAATACTTTCACCAATTTGTATTCAGAATATTTGATAAAAAATATTTACTACCACTTAACATCAAGGAGATAACATCACTTGTTCATTTTCCGGTGCGGGACCTTAATGATTCACGCGAGTTGAAGCAAGGTAAATCTACCTCCTCACCTCCACCACTTGATATACCTGAAAACGGCTTACTTTTAGGTGTGAATCGCTACCGTGGAAATGAGAAAAATATTTATCTAACCGAAAAGGATCGCATGCGTCACTTTTATGCCATCGGCCAGACCGGTACCGGTAAAACCACACTGCTGCAGAACATGATTTCACAGGATATCCAGGAAGGTCGCGGCTGCTGCTTCATTGATCCACATGGTGACGTGATCAATGATCTGCTGGCAGTGGTTCCACCAGAGCGCTTCAAGGATGTTATCTACTTTGACCCAGCGCACACTGCGCGTCCAATGGGATTGAATATGCTGGAGTACAACACTGATTATCCCGAACAGAAGACCTTTGTGGTTAATGAGATGCTGTCGATTTTCAATAAACTATTTGATATGGGTACGGCCGGTGGCCCGATGTTCGAGCAGTACTTTCGTAATGCCACCATGCTGGTTCTAGAGGATCCGTCCACCGGCTCAACGCTGCTGGAGATTTCTCGCGTGCTGGCTGATAAGGACTTTCGTGAACGTAAGTTATCTAACTCCAACAACCCAATCGTTAATCAGTTCTGGCGCGAGGTGGCCGGCAAGGCGGGTGGGGAGGCGAGCTTGGAGAATATCGTGCCGTACATCACCTCGAAGTTTGATAACTTTCTGTCCAATGAGATTATGCGTCCAATAATTGCCCAGCAGGAGTCTAGCTTCAACTTCCGTAAGGTTATGGATGAGGAGAAGATTCTGCTGGTAAATCTCTCAAAGGGGCGGCTGGGGGATCTCAACGCCAATCTGCTAGGCTTGATTCTTGTTGGAAAGATTTTGATGTCAGCCCTCAGTCGAGTGGATATTCCGGCCGAGGAGCGCAAGCCGTTCTACCTGTATATGGATGAGTTCCAGAACATTGCCACCGACTCTATTGCAACCATTCTTTCCGAGGCTCGAAAGTATCAGCTATCGCTGAATGTGGTGCACCAGTACATCGACCAGCTGCAGGACAGTATCCGTGACGCGGTGTTCGGGAACGTTGGTTCCATGGCAACCTACCGAATCAGCTCAAAGGATGCAGAGGTGATGTCGGAAATGTATGCGCCGGTCTTTTCTCAGCGTGACATCATGAATGTCGACAATTACAACTACTTTGCAAAGATTCTGGCCGACGGTCAGCCCGTCAAGCCGTTCTCGGTCAGTGCGCTGCCACCAACAGAAGGGAACAAGGGGCAGGTTGAGAAGCTGAAGAAAATCTCATATCTCAAGTACGGCCGGGATCGCGAGAAGGTTGAGAAGGAAATTATGGAGAAGTATAAAAATCTCTAAACCACTACGCCGGAGGGTGTATTTTTGGTACGATGTACTCGCTTAACAGAAGTTAATTAATACTATATATCCATGACGCATTTCAAGGAAGAACGGACACTGGTGATTATCAAGCCGGATGGCGTACAGCGCTCACTGATTGGTGAGATTATCAAGCGCTTCGAGCGCGTTGGTCTTAAACTGGCTGCACTGAACTTCACAGTTCCGGAGCCTGACTTGATCGAGAGTCACTACCTTCTTGACCCAAACTGGAAGCGGGTTGTTGGTGAGAAGGCAATTGAATCATATAAGGAAAGCGGCGAAACACCACCATCCGATGATCCAGAAGAGCTTGGTGATAAAGTTTTAACAGGCCTTAAAAAGTACATGAGTTCCGGTCCAGTTGTGGTAATGGTATGGAAAGGAGCGCATGCTGTTCAGTTAGTGCGAAAGCTAGTTGGTAGCACAGAACCACTATCATCTGATATAGGGACAATTCGTGGAGATTTTGTGCTTGATTCCTACAAGATGTCAGATACAGATGGTCGTTCCGTGCGTAATGTTATACATGCATCCGGTACAATCGAGGAGGCAAAGCAGGAAATAGGCCTCTGGCTGACAGAAGGAGATATTATTGACTATGAATTGGTACAAGAAAAGATACTCTATGATGTTAATCTTGATGGAATTCTAGAATAGAAGCTTCATTATTAAGTATGTGGCCCTAGAATAGGCTACAAAGATATCTGTGATATTGACGTGCTGTCAAAGAGTTTATCTACCAGAAAATTACTTGCATCGAAGTATTATTTTGGCGTACAATGAATTCTGAGGCCATGCAACGAAACAAGTCCTCATTTATATCACAAGGGAGCCTCACATCGTGTAGACGTACTGATTCGTTCTGGCGTTTACCACTGCGGGCACCCACTTGGAACAATCGTGGTCTGGTTTCTCTAGTGGTCTCACAAAAGGATGTCTCCACAAAAGGGAGGCATTTTTTATTTATATATGCGCACTAAAATTATAATCATTACCTCGTTGCTGACGGCTATTCTATTGGCTATTCTACACAATCTTGCCATCGGTTTAGGTTGGTACTTTCTGTATTCATGGGTAGATATTCCAATTCATGCTCTTGGCGGTTTCTCGGTCGCTTTGCTTATTTACGCTGTTATGGAAAAAGGCATGCTGTCTAACCAAATAGTAGGGATGGAATCGATGCGCATTTGGAGCCTGTTCGTTATTACGTTTGGCACCTTGCTTGTAAGTATTATTTGGGAGTTACTGGAACTGGTGTTTTACTTAACTAATGACGCAGGGCTTAGTCAGGAAACATTATCTGACATAATTTTCGGTATAGTAGGATCTCTTGCTGCCTGGGTATTTATTCAGTTACTACCAGTAGATAAAATTAACTCGAGTAATTAAAAACCCGCCAAAATTCGGGGTATCGATACATGTGTTTTGAGGGAGGTGATTACTTGATCATTTCAACAACCGCGGTGAATGCTTCAGGTTTACTCTGTGCCATATCAGCTAGAACTTTTCGATCTAGCTCGACATCTGCCTCCTTCAGAAGATGAATAAATCGAGAGTAAGATAATTCATGCTCCTTTACAGCAGCTCCAATAACAATCTGCCACTGACGTCGCATGTCACCTTTCTTTCGTTTGCGGTGTTTATATGAGTTTCGTCCTGCATGTGTGATCGCTTCTTGAGCAGACCGTTTGTGTGACTTTTGTCGTCCACGGTATCCCTTCGTCTTTTTCAAGATATTTTTACGTTTCTGTGTTTTGTTTTTTCCCCGTTTTACTCGTGCCATAGTAAGAAAATAATATGATTAAGCTTCGTGTGGTAAATAACGTGATTTGTCATCTTGTTTAAGTTTGAAGTCTAGCTGCCGACGTCGCTTGTGTTTTTTCTCCCCACGCTCCTTGGCGTTAAAATGGTTTTTTCCAGCACGACGAGACTTCACCTTTTTATTTTTGGTGATCTTCAATCGTTTTTTAAATGATTTGTTGGTTTTTCGAGACATAGTATAAAATTTATTTTGGTTCTAGTATCATGTTTAGTCCTTTTGGGCCCTTGCGTGCTTCTTGAGTCACTTTGTATTCAGTGCTAACAAATTTAAGGAACCGATCAAGCCGCTCTTGGTGAAAGCTTCGACCTAGTCCTTTAGCACGGCCACGTAAGTATAGTTCAAGTTTAACGCGATTCCCATCCTTTAGCCATTTTGAGGCTCGATTAGCCTTCATCTCCAGGTCATTTTCTGAGGTTCCAATCTTAACCTGAACTGTTTTTGTTTCAACCTGTTTTGACTTAGAGTTATCTGTCTTTTTTTGCTGCTCGTACTTATATTTTCCGAAGTCCATAATCTTAGCCACTGGAGGATTAGATTGCGGAGCAATCTCTACTAGGTCTAAATCAGCCTCCCGAGCCATCTCCAATGATTCTTTAAGTGACTTCACTCCAACATTGTCGCCATCCGCATTAATAATGCGTAACTCTTTAGCTCTAATATTTGTGTTTGTACGGGTGTTATTTCTAGCCACGGGCAACGAATTTTATCTCTGTAATCGACACTCTTTATACCATATAGCCGCTTGTTTCGCAATTATATCGTACGCTCAAGCCAACTCAGAAGTATCTGTGTGTCATCTCCTTGTGATTCTGATCCAAGGACAATAATAACTATATTCTGCATACCACTTTTTGTATCGATAGAGAATACAGATAAAAGTGTGTGTCTCGCCCTGTCTGTGTATCCGTTTTTACCTCCTTGATAGCCACTCATGCCAA
>Ga0136601_1000256_pt1 | contig 25403 bp, 29 predicted proteins | sample AntRauMFilla2699_FD_181020 | JGI IMG/M metagenome (GOLD analysis project Ga0136601, IMG submission 181020) | Saline lake microbial communities from Rauer Islands, Antarctica - Metagenome Filla 2 #699 | ecosystem: Environmental > Aquatic > Non-marine Saline and Alkaline > Saline | place...
ACCTCACTTTCGTCGCGGAAAATAATTCTACCTGAAAGCCTCCTAATCATTCCTCCTATAATACAGCATCTCCGCTGACTTCGCAGGACTTGCGTTAATAGGTAAAAGTTTGTAGTATTACGCGCGTATGGCTATAACTAAAGGAGCAAAAAAGGCGATTCGCGTTCACGCACGGAAGCATGTTGTTAACGAGCGTCGCAAGCGAAGCATGAAAGATGCTGAAAAAGACGTTCGAAAGTTGGTGGTGGCGGGGAAAAGAGCTGAAGCTGAGAAGCTTCTCGGAGCAACCTATAAAGCAATTGATAAGGCTGCAAAGGGTGGGATTATCAAGAAGAACACCGCATCACGCAAGAAAAGTCGTCTTTCTAAAGCAATTCAGAAAGTCGCTGCTTAAACGTAACCCGCAAAAAGTTCGCATTGAAACTCCCCAGTTGGGGAGTTTTTGGGTATATATACTAAACTCCTAAGTTTTCTCGGTAGGAATCGAATCTTACAGATTCAGTACCCCAATTGGATATGTTGCTTCAGGAAATCGCAACATATGCTCAATCGGGCTTCGATTCCTACACGGAGACGTCCCACGTCTCCTCTGGGGCACTTTCGTTCGTTTTACTTACTCAAGTGTGCCCCAGGTAGGAATCGAACCTACGTCTAGACGTTAGGAGTGTCTTGTTCTATCCATTGAACTACTGGGGCTCGAAAACACTATACCACAAAGAGGTTTTCGATAAATATCTAAAAAAACGCTCTTCTTAAAATCAAAGAAGTGCGTTTTTTTGAGTCTAAACCCTATGAGAGATACTTACGCAAGGAGCTCTTCAAGCTTCGGCTGATTAAAGCCAACAATAACATTGTCATCAATCATGATAACAGGAACGCCCATTTGTCCTGAAACTTCAATCATTTCTTTTTGTTTTTCAACGTCACCCACGACATTATGCTCAGTGTATTCAACTCCTTTTTCCTTAAAGTACTCTTTAGCAAGATTGCAAAAGTGGCACGTTGGCGTTGAGTAAATAGTAATATTTTTCATTATCTAGAATTACATTATGTGAATAACTCTACGGATTATAGCACGATTGCGATACTTTTTCTTCCTTTACCTCAATCTCTCCCTATTCTCAAATAAATCATTAAAGCGACATCCGGCCTTCCGATTCCGCTAGACACTGAGATAGCTCAGGGGTCTCGGTCCAGCCACACTCACCGTCTACCTGCCTTTCACAGGTAGCGTTGTTGTAGCACCCATACTCCTCTCGCCATTCACAGTTAGATATAGCATCGGGATCCTCAGAGCAAATCTGGCCCGAGCACCCACCAACAAAACAGTCATCGCTTGACGCTGTTGTATTACCCGAACCATCTTTCTGCGTCTGCTGTCCCGCCCCTCCTTCACCTGGCTCCATTTCTAGACTTTCATTTGCCGTGATTTTTATCGGCACAATAAGCTCATCATCATTCTCTGGTAAGTCAGACGGATTATCTCTTCTCAGAATTAATGATGCTGGACCAGTATAGTCGGTTTCTAGTTTTATTTCAGCGCTAAACGAAACAAAGTCCTCTGTCATCCAATCGTCTTCTGCCACAGCATAGTGGAGAAAAAGCTGGTCCCCGTCCTCGCTCAACACTTCAATAGGAAAGCTTGCTTCAAAAAACCAGTACCCGCGAGCTTCCCCAGAAATCTCATACACTTCGTTATGAGAAAGAAAGTCGCCGGGTCTTGGATTGTCTAATCGTATTAGATCATTCTTTTCTAATTCGTTTCCAATATCTCGCGTAAATGTTTCCTCTCCGTTACTACATTGTTCTGGGTATGACTCCATTATAGGAAAACCTGCTTCTGCACATTCTTCAAAATTAGTTACGCGCACGTTTTGCACCGATTGTTCGTCCCGACTCACAAAAATACCAAAAACCACAACGAGCGCAACTAGCGCGACCATTAATCCGATTGTTTTTTTATTCATATATAATGTTGTACTACATGTAGACGTAAAAAGGTAACTATCCTTACCTCAATCGAGAAATCAAGAGCACCACTCGCCGAGAAACACCTTGAGGGGTGTCTTTTGGTGCAATTTGTGAAACTTTTATACGATAGTCCTCATGTACAAACACATCCTCCTCGCCATGAGAAACAGAAACGATAGTACCTGTATCTGTTGAAAGCTGCATCTCGGCATCAAGACAGTCGGTGATACAAGAAGTGTTTTTTTTGATTGCGGTGACAGTTATCGAAAGCCCGCGAAAAGAGGTCGAGCCACCTTCTTTCAGCTCTCGTGCCAGCGTTTCCTCACCTAAAGAAGGAGTGGTGGACTTTTCTTTAATAGAAACCCCTTCTTTTATTGCAGTAAGACCCTGAGCAGCAAGCAGAGAGTCTTTTTCGCTAAAGCTCATTTCAAAAATCTGCGCATTTTCAGCCTTCGAAGAAAAACCGACTGTTACGATTGCAACGATGAGAATAGCAAAGAATGTAGGAACAAGTTGTTTTCTCATTATGATTCTTGATCTGGAAACTTATCGTACAATTTTTGCGCTTCTCCACTTTTTGGCCGAGCTTCATGCTTTTGATGCCCCGCCTGTATCATTTCAAGTAAATCAAAAAGATGCTTATTGCTGTAATTACCGTAAAAGTGGGCGGAAATAAGTTCTGAGTACGGATGAGGAAATCGAGATACTATTTCTTTACTCGTATGTGAAGGCGAAAAAAGATACAGATTCTTTGCCTCAGATTTTTTTATAATATCCGAAATTCTTTTTTCAAAGTTTTTTAAAAATTCTCTAATTTCCTCCTTTGTTTTTTCTTCATTTGCTCCAATTATCACCATTCCTGATGTTCGTGTTTCAAACTTCTCAGGACTTTCGGAATTTCTTTCTTTTGTAGATTCTATCTTTTCAAATAACTGAACTTCCCCATTGTGTGCACGATAAAACTCAGCGTGCTCTTGGCCAGTAACAATAATGAGCACAGGATTATTGTTAAACTGTGGTAATGAATCTCGTATTTTCATATATATATAAGTATATCATCTATAAAACAGACACCCATTTAGGAGAAGGCATTGTTCTTTTCTTGAAGCAACAGAAAGATGCGCCCAAGATCTATTTTTTCATGATTTTCATAAAAAATCGCATCTTCATTTTCAATAATAAGTACTTGAGGAGTTTCATGAATAATGCCAAATTTCATTGCTATTTCGTTTGATATTTCACGCGCATCCTGCACAACAAGCAAGAATACATGCTCCGCTATTTTTTTCTCTGTCGCTATTTTTTTTTGCATTTCTGTGTAGAGCTCTTTTGAAACAGGGCACGTATTACTTATCTTTAATATAAGTACGCGTGCGTCATAGGACATAGCCAGAGCTTTTTGCAAATCGTTCTTTATTTCGATGACATTCATAGTAGTATTTCGCTACATCTTTGAGGCATAGCGAGCGATAAGCGCACCAGAAAAAAGAATGACAAAAAATAAGTAGATCCACAAAAGGATAGCAACGAGAAATCCAGCTGCTCCATATACCACAAGTGATTCCGAAAAAGAAAAGTAAAATCCAAGGAGTCTATTAAGAATGAGCATAAGAATTGATCCAGCAAAACCCCCTATGAAGGCATCTGTCCAACTCACAGTAAACTTTGAAAATAGTCGATAGGTGATACCAAGAAAACCAGTAAGGAGAACAAGGATGATCACTGATGTGAGGACCCGTATCAAAAAAGCAGAAAGACTATATGCGAAAAGTTCTTCGATAAGACCAATCCCAATTGTCAAAAAAAACTGAGAAGCAAACAAGACGCTAATAAATAAAAGAAAAACGACTAAGTATACAAATGAATAGAAATAGATGCGAACGTAATTCTTAACAATATTCTTATCTCTCAGTGAAACTGAAAATAGCTCGAGCAGTGAATTCTGTATCGTACGAAAAAACCGCACTGAGGCATATAATATGATGAGAAAACCGACAACAGCAACCCAGACATTAACAGTTTGATCACTTAGACCAACAACAACCCTATCAAACAGAATGGCTGATTGAGGCCCAAAATACTGAACGAAGAAACGCTCTATACCACTTTCAGCATATGACCCAAAAAAAGTTAAGCTAACAAGAGAAGTAACAAGAACTAAAAGTGGAGAAAGAGCAAAAAGCGCATAGTAGGCTAGAGCAGCGGATTTTTCTCCAACCTTAAAAAAGTTAAAGACGCCGATGGCTCTTGCTATTCTGTTTTTTAACTGAGAAATAACGTTCACATACAAAGCGTATCATAAAAATACACAGCCGGTTATCAACAAAAAAGAGCACCGAAGTGCTCTTGGAAAAACGTAAACCCTGTACGGCAGTACCTTACTCTTCACACCGCATCCAACGATCAAACACGTTTCGCGCCTCGTCTGTTGTAAAACAGTCAGCGATTTTGAGAATGATTTCATCCTCAAGATCTATACGGGACTTTAACTCTTCACAAATCATCTCTTCAAGAGGACAGCTATTGCCATAGTGAGCAAAGCGCCATAGCTCAATATGATTCATCAACGTAAGCTCAATCTGAATGACGGGGCGAAGCGCGTGAGTTGCAACCGGCTTTGCAAAAACACAGAATTCACGAGCAAATTGAATTAATTGCTCTTGGGATAGCTCTTTGGCATCCTCCCTAATCCGTGTAATTAATCCAGAGGTTAACTCGTCGGTTGTGCGATCCACAACAGTCAGAAGCCCTTTTATTCTTGCTGAAAAAGCATTATCAACCATGACCCCTCCTTTGTTCGTCTTTCAAGGTTTTACTATTTTTGAGTCCAAATGTCAAAACAAAACAAGCGCCGAAGCGCTTGTTTAGATTATTCACAAAGGAGAGACTAGTCTCTTTCTTTGATTGGTTGAGCGAAGTCTACTTTGAGAACGCGTCCGCCGAATTCCTGACCATTCCACATATCGAGAGCAGCTTGTGCTTCTTCTGTAGTAGCCATTTCGACAAACCCGAATCCGCGAGATCGTCCTGTCACCTTATCCATAAGGATAGTAGCTGACTGAACTGTTCCTGCTTTCTCAAAGGCTTCCTTTAGTTCTTCATTTGTTGAAGTCCAAGGAATTCCGCCCACATATAGTTTGTTACCCATTTGTTCTATGAAATTAACTCTTGCGTAAGTCGACTCACTTCTAGAGGAGATTTCAAGGAAACCAAACACTCAAGAAACTTACTTGCCACTAGTATACAAAGCTTTTGGGAAATGGCAAGGACTGAAGTGTTGACAAATGACAAATATGTGGTTACTTTTAATTCAGAGAAAGGAGGTGGACCATATGGAGCGATACGTGCGAGTACTCTTCGCTTTCATTACTTTCACAGCGTTTTCATTCGGTTTAGCACAGAACTACCTCTCGTGCTCTCTTCAAAACGAACAGTCGGTCTCTTTTTCAGACCTGACTGAACCGGTTATTGGGTTTACCGAGACTGTCGTACTGTATGGCAAGGTGTACTCTGGATGGTACATTGTGGAATCAGACTTTGCACCACTACTACCATTCAAGGCGTTTTTCGTGGAAGATGTTTACATAGATGGGCTTGAAATTGGAGAACGATTTGAGACACCAAGACTACTTTGGGGAGAAAAGGAGTATATAGACTACCAAAACATACTCCAAGCATATGAAGACCTCGTGGCACATGCTCCAATCTGTGTTCCTTAGTCAAACATAAACGCCAGTCACGTAAGTGATATGGCGTTTTTTATTATACTCGCGATAAAACAAGTGCACCAAACAAACCTCCGTTATCTACAAGTTCTGCCTCTCGCACTTCAGGAAGTTCGTTAAAGATATTCGTTATCTCTGAAAGATGCTTCTGTACAAGATCGAGAGAAATTGAGGGTTCTCCAATTATCATTGGCCCACCAAGAACAATAACATCCGGTGACCAGTGAACTGTCGTATTATAAAGGCCAAGAGCAAGCACGCGAGCTGCATCTTCCCATGCCTCTCTCTCATTAACTTCATAAGGTTTCTTTTGATAGCGCTCTTCAAAACTTCGACCGGAAACCATATCTTCTAGCGTCTGTTTGTTATCTATAGAGAGAATTTGATGCCCCGGCTCAAACCCAAACGTGCTTTCGTCAATTTTTCCGGCAACTATTCGGGCACCACCGACGCCGGTACTTACGGTCATATAGACAACGATTCGTCGGTTCTTTCCAGCACCAAAAACAGCCTCGCCAAGCCCAACAACCGAAGCATCGTTTTTGACGTTTATCGGGTATCCATTTTCTTCCGCAAGATTTTCAAAGTTGACCCCAATCCAGCCCTTAAGATTCGACGAATTGATAATCTGATAATTTTTTAACACTGCAGCTATTCCACCGTGTATCCCTTCGATAGCATCTCCGCGAGCAAGCTCTCGAGCAAGCTCAAAAAGTACACGGACACCCTCTGCGCCGTCTTTGGGGGTTTCTACTTTTATCGGTTCTGAAAATTCAGAGTCGCTTATCTTTCGCGCAACCCTCATTTTTGTCCCCCCGATATCAAAAAGAATATGTACCATAGATATATAAATGTATATTAAGAAGTCTTATCTCTAAGTTTACCATGTAGAGGGGCGTCGAGAATATTCTTTTTTTAAATGTAGCCAACAAGCATATTTTGTTGTCAAGTGTTTGAACATTTTCTTAAATTGACACCTTCGCCTTTCCCACATACCATTTAAGATGCTTAATTCCAAAAAGGGGGTGTTGAGCATTTTTATTTTATTTTGTACTTACTAGTACTCAAAGCAATGGCTAAAAAAGAAAATCAAAAGAATATTATTTTGTTTATTGGTACGTCAGGTTCGGCAAAAAAACGCATACCAGAAATTAAGAAGAGAAAGGGCGAAAGATTTCGTTATGCTATTCTTCTTAACTCAACGGGCGCACTGACTGAAGCACGAAAAAACTCACTCGCTATGTTTGAGATTATTCTACAAACGAATTTCAAATCAAGAAAGTCCATTGCGCAAACTCTCAAGCCCTATGAAGATGAGATAATTGCAGTAACTTGTCACCCTGAATCACGTATTCCAGATCTCGCAAAAATTATACCTCACCTCCCCTACATTGAAACTCCAACAAGCGAATCCCTGATGTGGTCAGTGGATAAACTTGAAATGCGTCGTAGATTCGCTGCTTACGCCCCAGAAATAACTCCAAAACATCTCGTCGTGAATGACACTACAAAAGCAAGCATCGCTCAAATTGAAAAAAGAGTGGGTTTTCCTTTGGTAATTAAACCAACGGGACTTGCTGCAAGCATTTTGGTTAATCTTGTCTACCACACAGAAGAGCTCGAAACAGCACTTAGAAAAGTGTTTCGTAGAGTAAATAAAATAAACGAATCATACAAAGATGATCCTGCAAAGGTTCTCGTTGAGCAGTTCATGGAAGGAGAAATGTATTCGCTTGATGCATACGTTGACGCTAAAGGAAAAATGTATTTTTGCCCTATGGTGCATATAAAAACAGGAAAATCTATTGGATTTGACGATTTTTTTGCCTATCGCACAATTACGCCAACACAGCTGAGTAATGAAAGTATTGAGGGGGCTCACAAAGCAGCTACAAAGGCAATCCGGGCACTCGGACTTCGTAGCTCAACTGCGCACGTAGAATTTATCCGGACTGAAGGGCGTGGTTGGAATATCATTGAAGTCGGGCCGCGCATTGGTGGCTTTCGAGACGAAATGTATAACCTCTCTTTTGGAATCAATCATGTTCTAAATGATATCTATATTCGTATCGCGCAAAAGCCTATAGTACGAAAAAGAAGAAAGGGATATACAGCGGTGTTTAAGTTTTTTGCGGAGAAAGAAGGCACGATAACAGCAATCAAAGGTCGACAGTCAGTGCAAAAACTTAAATCATTTCATACCATAGACGTAAAGAAAGAAATTGGAGATAGGGCGACTTTTGCAAAAAATGGCGGGAAGAGTGTGTTTAATATTACTCTTTTTAACCCTGATCGCTCAAAACTTTTTGCTGACATACGCCGTATGGAGCAAATGATTAAAATTGAAGTATAGCTTAAGACTTTCTACAAGACTGAAAGTTTTTTAAGAAACAATACGTGGGCCTCGTTTGCCGGATCATACTTTCCTCGCATGAGCTGTTCTTCGGTAAGTATCCCCTTACTAATAATTTCCTTTATACGAAGATAGCCTTCCAGGTAGACAAGCTGTCTTCGGGAGCAGACACCCTTGGTTTGACCTGTGGCTCCCCGAAAAAGCTTTACTGTTTTTCCCCATGCATAGTGCTTTGAAGACTTAACTTCAGTGAGAAAATACCTTCCTTTCATACTTTTAAAAATAAGCTCACAGACATTATATATTTCCTGAAAGCTTCTTTTCCTACCATCAACTCCAAGTATAAGCGCGGTTAGAAGATAACTTTTAAGAGAGCTGTTTATTGCGCCCTCGTATACCTGTTTTTCATAGTACTTAGCTAACCCCTCTTCACCCCAAAGAAATCCGCCGAGACCTACACCGAGCAGAGCCAGCTTGGTCGCCTCCCCGTGTTCCCTCCTGCGAACATGAACTCCGAGTTCATGTTCGGCAAGTGCAAGAGCTTGTGGACGCGTAAGTCTTCTCCCTCGCGGAATAACAACTCTTTTATTTTTGTGGCGTACACTTATTGAATTGCTTCTACCCCATAGATCGATTTCAATACGCCAGTCCGACAAACCATATTCCTTTCTTTTTAATTCAAAGAGTTTCTTTATACCCCGAGCAGTCAATATCTTTTCCTGCGCACCCGAGACCTCAACAAGGTGAAACTCGTGCACAGAATCAACATGAAATCTGCTTTTTACCTCATCAAGATACGCATGCAATTCTTTTGCCGCGTCTCGAACGTTCCCGCGCGATGTCTCAATAACTTTTTCAAGCGCAGAACAGTATGCCCTTATGACAGCTATTCCTATTTCTAGAGAAATGCTTCCGTACCGTTCCTGCATAAGCTCATCGTAGCGAGCATCGTCCTTTCTTTGTATTGATTCGATGATATTGCAATCATTAATCTTATGTTCAATTTTTACGCCATACATTTTCTTAAGAGCAGCATTATCTTCTTGTTCTTCTATCTGTTTCTTAAGTTCTCTTAGGTCATTTCTCCGCGCTTCGTAAGGATAATGAGCGAGCGACTGATAGACAAAGGTGGGATTCTCAATCTCTCCTTTAAAAAAGCGGTGCTTTTCTTGCATTCGGTTGTCTGCCCGAAAACTACTCAATCCTGGCATCGCTGAGAGCTTTTGATATTCTTCAAACCACCGTGAGTCAATATACGAATGAGCATGTTTATTCATAAAAAGTATTGGTTGGTCAGAAATTAAACTATTATAGTATCTTACTAACTAAGAATGCATTTGTCCTTAAGTGTATAATGATCATATGAAAAAGGATACGAGCAATGCACGAGACAAGCTTTCAGAAGAAGCCTATCATTCAACACAAGAAAAAGGCACCGACGCACCCTTTTCAGGTAAGTATGTTCAGAACGACAAGCAAGGCAGGTATCACTGTGTTGTTTGTGGGAACCTTTTATTTAAATCGGATGCTAAGTACGACTCTAACTCAGGTTGGCCAAGCTTCTACGATCTCGCACAAGACGGAGCAGTAGAAATTAAACCTGATTTTTCGCAGAACATGCATCGCGATGAGGTGGTGTGTGCCGAGTGCGGAGCACACCTTGGACACCTCTTTTCAGATGGCCCCATAGATAAAACAGGCTTGCGTTATTGTATTAACTCTTCAGGTCTCAGTTTTGAAAAAAAAGAAAAGTCTTCTTAACGTAACTGCCAAATAAGCACTCGTTCCTTGTCGTTGTACACCTGACGCAAGCTGTGTTTTGATTCCATCCATCTAAACGTTTTGTCCGAAAAATAACCTACATGCGTTGGGTCCTTTGTGTAGTACCACGTTTTGAAATCTGTAGTACTTTTGTGCCGTTCGGTCATTATTCCTAGGTATCCACCCTGCTCTATCAGCGAAAAGATGGTTTTAAGTTCTTTAGCAGGATTGTGGAAATGCTCAAAAACCTCAATTGAAGTAACAGCGTCATACGTCTCCTCATCTGAGAAAAGCGGTGAAAAGAAAGGATCATATGTTTGCACATCAAATCCTTTTTGTCGCAGAAGCTCTGCAAATACAGGTTCCGGCCCAGAACCATAATCAAGCACTGCATCACCCCGTTTTAAAAATGTTTCAAGTGGCAAGAGGAGGCGCCTAAGAAACGTAAGATACCCCTCATCATCTATGCAATTTTCATGAAAAGAGTATCGTTTTTTTTCTTCCTCTGATTTTAAAAAAGAGGATTTAGAAACGTAGACATAGTCACACTGAGGACATCGGTGTAGTTCTCTACCAAGCGCATCCTGCCCGGCTCCATGCGACGTACCTACACAGAGTCTACATTGTGAACCTTTAACCATCACAGTTTAAGCAATATCCTGGATAATCTGCAGGTTCGTTAATATGGGGACGGCAGTTTCCTTCAACGCAGTAGTAGACAGCGCTATTGATATCAAAGTTTTGCGCCCACGCTTCTTTTGGAAAAGGACAGTTTGCTGGATCGGTTTCACCTATTGGGCAAAAACGTATACTGAACTGAATAATTCGCTTCCCTGGAACATCGGGGTCCTCCCAGTTATCCCAATCATAGACAGATCCGGGCCAAGGCGCATCAGGCCAGTGTTCACCTGCGAGGTAATTCTCAAGGCCGTTTGGAAGACTTCGGCTTACATCATCTGGGTACCCACCATTATCAATTTGATAAAGCACAAGTGCGCTCGTAAGTGACCGAAATTCAAGCTGTGCTCTTGCGGTGTAGGCTTTGTCTCTCCCTGTTAGAAGAGACCCGAGAACGACTCCACTGAGCACCGCAATAATACCGATGACAATAAGTAATTCCATCAACGTAAAGCCTCTGTTTTTTTTCTTTTTTTTGTGCCTGTACATTGAGTTTATTGTAACAATAATACATGAACAAATAACAAAAATCACACAGAATGTGATTTTTGTTATAAGTAAACTCGTCTTTTACTTATTCTTCCACTTCAGGACTACTTTCTTCTGGAGTTTCTGTTCCCCCTTCTTCACTTACAGGGGCTTGTTCGAGCCCACCCTCGGGAATATCAGTGATGTCTTGGGGTGCTGTTTCTTGGATTTGCTGCCCCTCTGTCTCGATATTGGGTATATCTACATATATTTCAATCCTTGCGTTAGAGCGAAGATCTTCGATAAGCGGACCGACAGCTACACCAAGTTTTTGTAATTCAAACTGTTCTCGGTTTGCACTGCTAAATTCTTCGAATGTCGGAACTTCAGACTCGACTCCCTCCACTCCTGTTTCTGCTCCTGCAAAATTTAGATCATATACCTCCTGCAATTCTTCATCGGTAACTGTGTACTCTTCTTCAGGTATTACAGAACGAGCATACGCAATAATGGTAAGTTGATTCCGTATGTTCTGCTTCAGCTCACTTTCCGTTATTCCTGCTTCAGCAAGATCTGCTTTATAACTTGCCTCGTCTGGATAACTTTCTTGCTGTAAGCGTAACTCTGACTCAACCTCAGCGTCGCTGATCTCAACACCAGCAGCGCCTGCTGCTTGCAAAAAGAGTCTTTCATTTACAAGCTCGTCTATCGCAACGTTTCGTATCTGCGCCTGTGTTTCTGCATCTTCAACGGACCCTTCGCCTCCACCCATGCTCAACTGGAGTTCGTACTGTCTTTCAATTTGTTCCACCCTTGCATTATATTCTGCTCGCGTAATCACTTCTTCGTTTACTTTCGCAGCAGCGCCGATTGAACCAAGCATGTCCCTTCCGAACCATACACCGAGCACAACAATGGCAATAAGTGCAAGGAACACAAGAAGTCCTTTTTTCGAACCTCCTGCCGACTGTTTCTTTTCTTTAGTTTCCGTTTCCACCATTTTTTCCTCCATACTTTTTATAAATTCCTAACTGATATAGCTCATATTGTAGCAAACTCTCGCTTATTGTGACACGAACAGATTGGTTGAGTAAAAATAAACTCTTTATATTGTATTGCTTTTTTTCTGCAAATACCTTTGGTGATATTCTTCAGCTGGATAAAAAACTGCAAGGGGTTCAATTTCTGTGACAATATTTTTATATACACCCTCTCGCTCGAATTCTTCTTTAACATCTTCTGCAACTCTTTTCTGTTCTTCGTTAAGATAAAAAACCGCAGAGCGATACTGGGTGCCACTATCTGCACCTTGTCTATTAAGAGTCGTGGGGTTATGTAATCCAAAAAAAATACGTGTAAGTTCTTCGTACGTTATTGTTGTTCTGTCGAAAAGCACTTCGACAGTTTCAGCATGACCCGTATCCCCACCACACACTTGTTCATACGTAGGAGACTCTGCGTTTCCACCACTAAAACCAACGCGCGTATCGAGGACCCCTTTAGTTTTTAATAGAGCCTCCTCTATACCCCAAAAACATCCGGCAGCAAAATATGCTTTTTCTTGATTTGTATCCATATCCAAACTATACGTGTTTCAGTTAAAAACGACAAAACTCTCCTACTGAAGGAGAGTTTTTGAAGATAGCATCTGCACAGAATGCTATCGGCGCTTTACCGCTTTTTTGACGGTTCGCTTTACTTTCTTCGGCTTCGGAGCTGCTTTCTTTACGCGCTTTACCGCTTTTTTGACGGTTCGCTTTACTTTCTTCGGCTTCGGAGCTGCTTTCTTTACGCGCTTTACCGCTTTCTTTGTGGCTTTTTTTGCCTTCTTAGTAGTGGTGCGGGCTGCACGCTTCACAGTCTTTCGAGCTTTACTCGCTACCTTCCGAGGCTTTGCTTTTACTTTTGCTTTTGGCATTGTTGTGTGTGTGAAAAATTTGTATGAACAAAATTTATCGACCTACTGAAATTGTATCAGTTTTTAACATATTAATGTGTACAAAAAAAAATACTTGGGGATAAATAAGAAATTATTTCACTTTCTGTAATTCTTTTTTTACTTTTTTAAAATCAGGAATGGATTGTTCAATGAGTTTCCAAAATTTTTCTGAATGGTTGAATTCTTTTAGATGACAAAGTTCATGTACAACAACATAGTCTATCAATTCATCAGATAAAAATATTAATTTGTAATTAAAGTTTAAGTTACCCTTTGTGGAACAACTACCCCATCGTGTTGTCATATTTTTAATACGAATTTCTTTAAACGAATAGTTGTATGTCTTATTCCAGCGCTCTATCTTTGATTTAATAAGCATTTTTGCTTTTTCCTTATGCAAAAGATAGTGTTCGTGTGAATGTATGCCAATATCAAAGTTCTGGTTTTTTTCATGAGTATGTAATTGTTCTTGTATCCATTTGTTTTGACTCTGAACAAATAGTTCTGCACGCTGTTTACTCACAAAGTATGGTTTTGTAATGAGAACGGTGCGGTCTGGTCGCACGGTAATCCGAATATGTTTTGAGTGTTTGTAATTTCTAAAAATATACATGATACTTTTTTACAAGCGTTGCTTTCTACTTATTACAAAACAATACGAATACGCTCACAGAAAAGTTGGAGGGGTGCTCTCTCATATGCGTCTTATGTATCAAGAGAACTAAAAAAATGTATGAGGTTTTCAATATGGGTATCGAGGTCAAGGCCCAACTTCTCTACTCCCAAATAAATAGTATCCCTATCTATCTTCGCCGCAAACGCTTTTTCCTTGAGTCGTTTTTTAATTGAACTTACTTTCATATCAGTGTAGGGAATAGGATTAATCTGCTTATACGCATAGAAGATTCCGCTGATTTCATCACAAGCAAGGATTGTTGCGTCAAGTTTTGTTTCGGGCTTTCGCTTAAAATTATTATATCCGTACGCATGGGCTTCTACTGCATTAATCAGTTCATCAGGATAGTTCCACTCTTTAAACCACAAAAGAGATGGGCCTGGGTGCAAATCAGGGTGTTGTTCAAAATCTACATCGTGAAGGAGTCCGGTTATATACCACAGATCAACATCTTCACCGAGTAGCGAGGCATAGCCACCCATAGCTGTCGCTACCATGCGCGCATGAAGCAATTGGTACTCATCGCTCACGTGTTCTTGTAAGATTTTTTCTGCTTCGGTTCGATTAGGAAGAGTCATGTGAGATAGTATATCATTTTGATAGGCCGAGACCGAACCTCTAAAACTAAAATATTATGCGTGAAGTGAAAACCGTTCAAAGTAAATATTTTCTTGCTTCACACCGTTTTTCAAAAGAAACGCACTGATAGTGTTAACCATTTGTACCGGGCCACAGAGATAGATTTCACGCTCTGTAAGATCGGGCACTAATCGTTTAACTTTTTCTTCATCAATGTATCCCCTCTCATCTAACGACCCCTGCCCTTGACTTAATACATGTATCACTCGTATCTGGTATTTTTCACTCAGCACATCAAGCTCTTCTTTGAACACAACTTCTTTCCTCGTCCTACTTCCATAGAGAAGTAGGACGTCTTTTCCAAGTGCTCCCATCTCTTCTGCAAGTGTTCTCAGTGGAGTTATTCCAATCCCTCCAGCTAATAAAAGTACTTTTGATGACGTTTCTTTCCTGTTTGTAAAAACACCATAAGGCCCCTCAATAAAAACAGGAGTGCCGCTGGGAATATCTTTTACTCGCTCCGTAAAGTCACCGAGTTCTCTCACGCTGATTCGTAATTCATTTGAGTCGTGTGGTTGTGACAAAGAAAACGGATGGGCTTCAAACCAAAAACTTTTTAATAGAAATCTTACTCTCATAAACTGACCTGGTTTTATAGAAAATGTATTCATTTTTTTTCCTGTGATATATACAGAAACGACACTAGGCGTTTCGCGGACTATTCGCGAAACAATAAAACGGTGTTTTTGAAATAGCCAAACTGGTCGTATGATGCGAAACAAAAGATGACTTATAAATACAAGTGAATATAACGCAATCCAGTAGATATAAAACGTTCGATGAAGAAGGAGTGTGCCTCCGTTTACGAGCTGATGCGGAAAAGATAAAAAAATTGCAAGATACACAAGCAGGTGGACTATATACCAGGTTTCGTATTTTATTTTTGAACGCACAATGTAAACCGAAAGTCCTGCAACGACAACAAAAAGGAGTGCCGCAACATATGCAAAAAAAACATACTCACCGCTTTCTAAAAAACGTATAAATTGTACGAGAGGCTCACGTCGAGCTACCAAACTATATCCACCAACAAGAAGTATGGGGTGTGTGAGAAGAAATAAAATTCCCACTTTTCCGAAAGTGTGGTGGATACGAGTAAGCGTGTCGAGTCCAAAATAACCCTCAAGAAATGGATTACGCCCAACAAGAAAAAACTGAACAAGAATGAAATAAGCGGCAATCAGGCCCGTTAATCTTCCGAGGACAATTAATGATTCTGGAAAACCTTGCGCCAAAAGATCTTGTGCACCGAAAAACCAAAAAGAGAGGATTATGATCCAGTTTACCCAGAACAATCCTCTCCAAATGTTTTTCATTTTTTACTTTACTTTTTTACTCTACTGTAAGCGTTCCGACCATACCCAATTCTCGGTGGTTTCCTACTGAACAGTAATACTCATATGTTCCAGAATCTCCAGCAATAAATTCAATTACTTCTTCTTCACCGACTTGAAGAATCTCCGTTGCTACACCAAATTCATCAAGCACCCAGTCGTGCGGCATTGCTCCTCCATTTACAAACGTAATTCGCACAGTATCACCTTCATTAACCGTTAGGTTTGTTTTTGAGAATGAATACTCTTCACCAGTAATTGTAAGCTCTTTTATCTCTAAATCAGAATCCCCCGCTACATCAGTATCAAACAGCGCACTTTCTTCCTCTGGCATTTCATCATCCAGAATAGAGTCCTCCGATACTTCATTATCAATAATTATTTCTTCTTCTGGGTTTGAATTACCTCGCGAATTTACAAACCAAACGCCTCCAATAATCAAGACCCCTATTACGAACACTATAATTCCTTTTTGCATATGCAAAATTGTATCATATATGAATATCGTTCAGGAACGATATTTTATAAAGAAATACAAACAAAAACTCCACATAATGTGGAGTTTTTGTTTGTATACTGAACTTAGTCTGGAGATTGTTAATCTGTTGTTACTCCGTCAAAATGTTCGTCGTCTGCCTCTGCTTCTTCTTTTGTTTTATGCAGTACGCCATCTCTGTGATGTGGCGGCATGTATATCGTATACAGCTTGAGCGGAACAGTTCCAGTGTTTATTATGTTGTGCTTTATCCCTTGAGGAACAATCACAGAAGTCCCGTCTTTTACGACTTCAGTATCATCACCGAGAACCACCTCTCCCTCACCTTGTTCAACGCGAAAAAACTGATCCACATCTTCGTGAATTTCTTCACCAATGTCTTCTCCGGGGACAAGTGACATTACAACAAGTTGTGAATGTGTTGATGTGTAAAGCACTTTTCTAAAAGCAACGTTATCAAGCGTTTCATTTTCTATATTTTTTATATATCCTTTCATATAGTTTAATTATAACATTTTAATAAGAGCATCCAAAGGTACTCTATAAATTTCAGTGCCCTCAAGAAAACTCTTACGCGACAAAACCCGCTCACGGCAGCAGGTTGTGTCTCAGAAGAGCTGGGTCAGTACAACCCGCTCACTATAAAGAGACGCGCAGGTAGAACTCTTCTTACAAAAGCATCTACTTTTTAGGAACCCATTCGTCGCTGTCACTTTTTTCGTAGGAATTTTTTTACAGCTGACCAAGCAACCCTGTGAGCTGTCTCTTCTTGAGCAGTGCCCCATTACTAAGGTCTGCTCTCTTATCTTTTCCAGACGTACTTTGCTAAGCGCCAGCCGTATTTTGCAAAAACGATGATAATGAAAAGATAGAGAATATATGGAAGAACAGCAAAAAGAAAACCGAGTACGTTAATTGTTGCGTCTTGGAGTGCTTTATTTATGGTCAGGAAGAATTGTTCGATTGCCCTCTGCCATGAATCTCCCATTTCTTCAAGATTAATAAACCTGCGCTCAACAACAGTTACGCTAAAACGAGTGTAGTCTAGTCCATCAAGCGCCTCTGCTTGAGCACGCGACAATCGATCAAGCTCTGCACTGATATTGATACGCTCCTGTGTTAGTCGTTCAATAACCTGAATTCTACTATTAATAATACCGGCGAGCGTCTCGGCGTCACCTGCACTGGTCGCAAGCGTTGTAATTTCACTATACGCCAGAAGCGCACTTTCAAGAGTCTCATTAATAGACTGCTGTTTTGCTTCAAGTATTTCTCTCTCACTCGTGAAATCTTCAACTTGTTTTTTTATGGTTCGAGTATTTTCTGAAAGATTTCGAGGGTCCAAATCTTCAATAACTCCCAGTATTTCAGACGCTCTTTCTCGCTCTACTTTAAATGAGTAATTACAATAATCATTAGCTTCCTCTGCATGCTCAAAAATAACATGGTTCAGACCCTTTAACTGAAAAATGACACGGCACGTACTTTCAATATTTCGTGTTTGTATTTGGGCCCAATAGCTAGTCACCTCGTAGTCTTCAGCGTCCCCGCCGACAGTGCCGTCTCCTCCCGGAGTAGTCGGAGAGATGTTCCTCTGAGAAAATCGCGCCTCTGAGGAAGAGGGGTGTCCCGTTTCTATGTTTTCTCCATAATCATATCCCTCCTTATATGAATCAAGAGAAAGATTCGAGGCAAACCCGCCGCCAGTCTGGCGAAACATGTTTCCTAAAGAGGCACTAAATAACGTAATAACAAAAGAAAGAACAATGAGAGACAGAAATACAAAACCGATTATCTTTAAAAGTCGAAACTTGTTTTCCTTAAGCGCTTTTACTATGTCCATATACCTAAAGTATACCAGCAATGTTTCACGCTTATTTCTCACACGTGAACAACATAAAGTTTTTATAACACTCAGCACGATGTGGTCCTTAGAAGATAGAGAAATTGACCCTAAGCGATGTGCCGGGCGGGTATATGCTAAGCAAAAGAGAGCTCAAAAGTAATCTCTCTTTTTCTCTTGTGTTATTAGTAACGTGGCACGAATAAAATGCGTTATACTAAAGTCATGTGAGCGAACAACTACTTCCTCACCTTATTAGCACTGTTTATAAATCTTACGATACTAATGTATATGAACTATACACAATCAGTGTCAAGAATATTTCTTGCACTATTTATAATGTTTTTTATGGTTTTTGGTATAAGCACAACCAGCGCAAAAGCCCAAGAAACAATTGAGTCAGATCGAATAGCCGAACTCATAGACCGCATTCAGGAACTACAAGCACAAGTGAAAGCTCTGCAGGAGCAATACGCTGGCTTGCAAACTGAAATCCAAGAAGTCATGCAGCTCACCCGAACTCTTTCTACAGGAATGTCTGGCGAGGATGTAGAGGAGCTTCAGGAACTTCTTGCAACTGACACAGAATTGTATCCAGAAGGACTCGTTACTGGATTTTACGGACCGATGACCGAACGTGCCATCGAGAGGTTGCAAGCACGATTTGGAATTGAGCAAGTCGGAAATGTTGGACCCATAACGCAACGAACTCTTAATGAGCTTTTTAAGAACTATAGAAAAGAACAGAAAAATATCTTCAAAGCTATTTCAGTTGAAGTAGAAGATGGTGAGGATGATGATGAAGTAGACTTCACAGAATACCAACCAGGAGTAACCAATGTTCTTATCTGTCACGGACCGCGTGGCAATGAAAGTAAGAAACACACGATAGCTGTTGGAGGTCCTGCAGTTCAAGTTCATATTGAAGGGCATGGAGACTCATTCGGTAGTTGTGACGGTGACGAAGACGGAGATGAAGACAGTGACGAGGATGACGGTGACGATGACGATGACGATGACGATGACGGAGATGATGACGGAGATGACGATGAGAGTGAAGAAACAACTAAGGGCGAAGCACTAGACGCGATTGGTGATGCTGAAGCTGCTATTGGCGCAGCGCAAGAGGCTATTGACGACGCACTAGATAGTGGCTTGGACGTCGGCGTTGCTGAGCAACTTCTCGAGGATGCAGAAGTTCAACTCGCTGATGCAAACGAAGCTTTTGACGACGCACTGTACGAAGACGCGGAAGAACTTGCAGATGATGCAGAAGATACTGCAGACGAAGCAAGAGAAGAAGCTGAAGACACAGAATAGAGTGAGTTGTTAAAAGTTACTCAGTAGATACAAAAAAACACACCCCGAGAGGAGTGTGTTTTTTTGTTGCGGTTTTACAGACTTGCGAAGAATTGCATAGGAAGCGTATATACGTACGTCACGTACGCAAGAACAATCATCACGGCAATGAGAAGGATGCCGGCGGCGACACTTTGTGGATGTCGACGATGTGCAGTACGATAGACCATTAACCCCAATGAAAAGAGTACGAAACCTGCAATAACTCCGTAAACACTCTGAAGAATGAGTGTTGGATGAAGGGAAAACCACCGAAGAAAACCCGACCGCTGCTCAACGGGTTCATTTTGATTGCCCTCTCCACCCACTTGAGTTTCTTCTGTCTCAGACTTACGCAGATCATCTTGTGTCTCATTCGTTTGAGCAAGCAAAAGCGGTTCGGTATTATTATTCGTTGTTTCTTCTATAGAAATAGTTTCTTCTCCAACGGGCGTATTCTCTGTTTCTTCTGGAGACCGAGACTCTGCACTTTGAACAACTCCTTCAGACTCACTTCTCTCTATGATGATTTCTTCTTCTGCTTCTATTTCTGCTTCTTCCGAGGCGAGAAATACACTATTTTCTTCAGACGTTTCAGAAATAGATTCTGACGTTGGTGCGCTCTCAGTAAAAGCTGGGGTCCCGAACAGTTGCACCACAAACACAGCCTCTTTTCCTTTATAAGTACCAACTGCTGTTGCTATACCCGTTTGCGTAAAGTTAGAATCGAGAATGTTAACTCGATGCCCCTCTGAGTTCATCCACGCCTCAACAACATCTGCTGATTCCGTAAAGTTGATCGCGAGATTTTCTCCCGCATGTATAAAGGTATATCCCACACTTTCAAACCACACCCACGGCGTCACCCCATCTGGACTCACGTGGTCAAAATACCCTCGAGTTACCATATCATTCGCCTTGAGCTGAGCGGCATCCTTAAGTAAGGAACTCGTCTCTAGTACGCTAAGTCCGTAGTCAGTCCGATCATCGTTCGTAAGCGAAACCAGCACTCCAGGTAACACAGCTGCAATAAACTGCCCGTTACCTCGTATTCGACTGGTCTCAAAAACGGAACTGGCAAACACAATAAGCACGACGAGAAATAAGAGGAGAAGCGACGCAAATCGCATGATATGAGGCTTATGTTCATTACCTTCGTGAGGAATGAGGTAGTCTTCGAAGGATTTTTTCATACAGTATTATTGTATCATTTTCACTCATCGGTCCCGGGAGAAACAAGGACGGCCGTAACCACAAGTCGATCCTTGTAGGTACCCTCTTCACCGAGCCACAGATCATCATCGCACGTTATGAGATTAATTGTTGGTTCATCATGTGGACCATATATTTCTTCAAGTGGCGCCGTTCGAAAATCGTAGGTGTTTTTGGCAACAACCCTAAACACGAGCTCTTGTCCATCTTCGCCCGTAATACTAAACGTATCCTCCAATTGTATATCCTCAAGGTTTTGAAATATAGTTGGTAACCCGAAGCGGCTGTTAACATGCCCTGCGAACACGGCGCTCCCCATCTCGCCTGGTTTAAAACCAGGCTCATACCAGCCAACCTCTAGAAGTTCTTCTGGTACAGCCATATTACCGTCTTGATCAACTCCAACGGGTACAATTTCAGCGGACACTGCTATAGTCGGCATCGTGATTTCACGTGGAATTATCGCGAGGGACTCGACTCTCGCTTCTTCAGAACTGTCTTCGTCTTGCCCCGGCAAAAACGTATTTCTTTCTACGATTGTGTACAGCAGAATAGTACCCGCCAAAAGAAGAATGGTGGTGAGAAGTATTCTTTTTAGTTGTGACTGCATAAGAATATTTTTCATGCTTTTAGTATAAAACAAAACATCACCAGAGTGGTGATGTTTTGTTATGTATCCGCATTCGAATTATCGATTCTTTTTTCGAAGCGTGTACTTTCGCCTTGACGTAAGCGCGTACAAAGAGAATCCCGTCATGTTCGTTGATGCTCTTTGAACTAATTCAGCAACTGGGGCAACTCCGGCATTTGGAAGTCCTGGGTAACTGATAGATGCTCCCCTAACCTCTCCCTCTGTATCGTCATCTCCGTCATCAGTGTCGTTGTTAAACGTTGTGAGTTTTGCGCCTGCAAATTGACCTGGTGTGCGAGAACTAACAGGTGCTGTTTCCTCACCACCCTCTTCTTCACTTTCACCTTCATCGTCGTCTCCGTCATCTACGCCACTTTCCTCTTCTTCGCCTTCGTTTACAAAGTCACAGATTTCACTTTGTGTTCCTGTTCCTTCTTCAAAGGTAAATTCACAGTGGTCAGTTGACCGACTATCTGGACCAATCTGTGTCCATCCGCCCTGACTCTCTTCAAAGACAAAGTAATTGCCCTCACTAAGGTCATCAAACGAGTAGTTTCCGCCTTCGTCAGTAATCTCTGACATTAATCCGTCTAGTTCATAAATCTTAACGGTCAGCGTTCCGTCATTGTCTGTTCGTGGAGTATCGTTAATTGTGAAATTAACTGACGTACCATCGCCCTCTATGAACGTGTAGTAAGTATGAGCAGTGTTGTATGTTCCCCAGTCAAGAGCTGCTCCATCAACCCACAAATCAAGCTTGTCAACGTATGTATCGGCATAATCAGTCCAGTCTCCTAGATCACTACTGTACTCTGCGTCAGCCCGACGATTAGAGTTTCCAAACTTATAGTCATCACTGACCTGGACAAGGTACATTTCTTCATCAGTAAGTTCTGATGAATCTGTTCCGGTGTTTGACTCTGAATCAACACTGAGTGTTTCCATCTCATCCTCGAGGTCAAGAAGGTTAATTGTCCACCCCTCTCCATCACTCTCTACACTCGAAACAACTTCTGTTTTGTTTCCTGTGATTGAGAAATCATCAGTAGGTTCTTCTGGATTAACCGGATTAGGTACGCACTCAAATGAGGTGTTATCAAGGAATGTACCATTTGAGTTTGACGTTCCACCATCACTAAATGCAATGGTTGTGGTGGCACCGGTAGCCTCAAACGAATATGAGAAGGTATTCCAATCTGTATCTGCATTTCCGGTTCCATCGGCTGAATGAGACTTAACCTCAACCCCATCAATCCACACTTTTAGAGTGTTTTCAGCGGTTGCTGTTCCTGGTCGTGGTGAGAAATCATAGCTAAGAGTATACGTTTCACCATCAACAGTATCTACCGTTTGGCTAATTTTTGTTGAAGCACTTTCTCCATTAAGCGGTTCACCTGGACCGTCATAGTCACTATCGAGTTCTATATACTGGTCTCCTTCAGAGGCAAGCCATGCGTTCACTCCTGCGTGTAATTCAGCATTGGCATCATCTGGTGCACCGGCTGGAGTTATCCAGTCAACAAGCCACTCGAGCCCTGAGAAGCCTGAGGCAAAGATATCCCAACCAGCATTATCGCCTACTACGGGATTTTCAAATCCTGGGTTTTCAAGCAAGTTATCGCCTGCAATACACAGTATTGGTTCTTCGTCTGTATCACAAGCAAGAACCTCAATTCCAGCTAGATCAAATCCGTCCGTGTCGTCACTAAACAAATCCTTATCTGAGATATCTACCAACTTTATAAACCTAACAGGGTCTGTGTAGCTACTATCAGCAAGGTCAAAGGTTGTATCGAGTTGTGCTGTTCCAAGTAAAGTGAAGTTCACTCCATCTGGCGATACAGAGACCTCTGCTTGTTCAGGATACATAGCAAAGCTTGGGTTTCCGTAGCTTGTTTCATACACTTTTATGTCGTCTCCTGGTGCGTCAACAAACGGTTGATTGAATTCGAGTACTATTTCCCCACCAAATCCAAGTGACACATAGTCAATGTCTGTATCAGCATCATCTTCTTCGCCAAGAGCTTCGTTTTCATCAGAACGATCGTCTGAAACGTCTCCTTCATCCTTTCTGTCGCCCTGATCAAATGATTCTACTGAGTCTGCCCAGCGATCTACATCATCGATCTCACATCGGCCAATTCCTGGTTCTGTTGGCTTGTCTTTGAGCGCATTGAATCCTACGCAGTAATAATCGTTGCCAACCTCGAGATCATCTACGCGGTCATAGTTGTCGTAGTGCAATCCGTCGGTACTACAGTACACTTCTGCTGATATGTTCTCGTCTGTATTGACTCCCGTAAACGGTACATAGTCATCGTCAAACACTTCTCGTACCCACACGAACTCGTCGTCTCCGAAACTAGTTTCTGGAACAGTTGTTGAACTGCCAAAAGTGGTCCACGTTCCCTCTTCGCTAAAACTGTCTCCTGGGTTCTCGGTGTCACTTGATGCCCACTGAAAATCCCAGTCTTCGATTGAACACTTTCCATCACTGTCATCAACCCACTTCTGTGCGGTATCTGCTGTTATATCATCATGGTCTCCGTCTCCCCAGTTTGGAAGATCAGCTTCGTCCTCACACACCACTTTTGTAGCATAGAGGTTTGCTGAATCTGGCACTTCGCTTTGAACCTCTTTGAGTTGGTTCAACACAACGAGGACACGCACATCATCGCCCTCATTAAGAACGATATGACCGTCTCTTACGTCTTCATTTTCGTCGAATACACCAAGCTGGCTTGTATTGGTCGCTTGCCCTTGATACCCATCGTGATAAAGAGGAGCTTTATACAACTCTGGATTCTTATGAATTGACTCTTCGCTGTAGTAATAATCCCCTTCGTGTGCATTGTTGAACTGACTTTTCTGACATTCCGCATCTCCACCGTCAATATCATCAATGTCACTGAAGAGACTTGTGTTGTAACTCAACGCACCGTTGAAATTGATAGTTGGATTCATCGGACTATCAGCAAAGTCAATCGTATATTTTTGTGAGTTATCATCCCCAGCAATCAGATTTCCCTCTGAATCAAGAAGGGTTTTACATACCCAGATTTCTTCCTTATCTGGCTCCTGATCATTTGTTGCTTCTGCAACCTGGGGCATTAACAGACCCATGCCCGAAGTAGACGCGAACATGCCGAGCGCAGCAATAACTGAAAAAACTTTTCTTAACCTATTCTGTTTATATTTCATAAATGTTGTTTATAGTTGTAATAGAATACGCACTCGTTACTATAGTGAAATCACTACGGTCATTATTTATAAGCGCGAAATTAGTAAGCGCGAATACACAAAAAGACGTAGCCACACACCCGCGGTGGTTCAGTTGTTATGACGAATAACACACCTATCGCTTACAAAAAAGAACATGCTGTAAAACGCTGGCATGCACAGTGCCTTTTACTTCCGGAGGTCCTGCGTTTTGAAGGACTACAATATTTGCATCTTACACTCTTGTACCTGATCAGTCAATATCGCTACCTAAAAGGCTAAAAATGGAAACGACACAAAGCAGGCCCTGGTTTCCCTTTTTTAAAAAGGCGTACGTGTCGTTTATAGCGACCACGCACACAGAAGCTTTATAGGGCGGTACTTCTGCTCTTTTGCCAAAAACTCAATGTGGTACAGTAAACATATTGTGAGTGTTATTGACGAAGCAGAGAAGAAAGCGCTCGAGGTCCTGAGGAGTCTCTCAACTGATAAGGGTTTTGTGGCTTCAACAATAGATCGAGATAACTATTATCGCATCTGGGGAAGAGATGGAGTGGTTTCGATCCTTGCTGCGCTTGCAACCGGTGAAGAGGACCTCATTAAAACCTCAAAAAAGACACTCGAAACACTTACCCGCTTCCAGGATCGAACAGGGCGTATCGTAAGCAACGTATCCCTTGATGGAGAGAAAATAAGTTACGGCACCACGGTTGGACGAATAGATTCCACCCTGTGGTACGTAATAGGAATGGTGCGCTATGCGAACATGACAGGTGACCGAGCACTCCTCGACACATACAAAGAAAATGTAGAGCGAGCATTACTGTATCTTGAATGCCTCGAGCTCAATGGGCGAGGGCTTCTCTATATTCCCCAAGGCGCAGATTGGGCTGATGAATATTCGCAAGAAGGCTACGTGCTCTTTGATCAACTTCTCTATCTCATCGCCCTCACACTCTACGGCAAATACTCGAGCAAGGCATACTATACAGAAAAAGCAGTCCGCTTGAGAGATATCATACGTATTAATTATGTCCCCAAAGAGGAACATGAAGAAAATTCGCTGGTATACCATAAGACTCTATACACAAAGATGATTGAGTCGTATATTCCCCCAACC
>Ga0136601_1000257_pt1 | contig 25392 bp, 26 predicted proteins | sample AntRauMFilla2699_FD_181020 | JGI IMG/M metagenome (GOLD analysis project Ga0136601, IMG submission 181020) | Saline lake microbial communities from Rauer Islands, Antarctica - Metagenome Filla 2 #699 | ecosystem: Environmental > Aquatic > Non-marine Saline and Alkaline > Saline | place...
TTTAGAATAAGTTAAATTATTTTCAAATAAATATTCATCATTATTATAAATTATCTTTGTTTCTTTATTATCTTCTTTAATCGATAATTTGGATTGTTCTTTAATCGATAATTCCGGTTGTTCTTTGATCGATAATTTGGATTGTTCTTTGATCGATAATTCAGGTTGTTCTTGGATCGATAATTCAGGTTGTTCTTGTATCGATAATTCAGGTTGTTCTTTGTCAAATGTTTTAGAATATTCTTGTAAATTCTCTTGAGATTTTGAAGTTATAATATTTTCGTTAGTTTTATTAAATATATTAAATGAATTTTTATAAATTGTATTTAATATATTCATAATTTATTAATTTATTTATAAAAATATTATTATAAATTTTAAATGATTAATTAATTAAGTTTTTAATTTTTGGTTGTAATTTAGATACGTAATTTAGTGTAGAATTATCGGAACTAATAAATAATTCATAAAAGAATACTTCTTTTGGTTTTGATTTATACAAACTTGAATTTTTACTTATTTGAACATTTTCTGCATATAATGTATTATAATTTTTATTTTTTAACATAGCGATATTTAAACGATAGCCAAAATATAAACAAAATAATATTTTATTATTTAATGATTCATTTTTATCAATCATAAGTTTAATATCGAAGGTATCAAAATTAAAATTTTCAAACTTAGATCGTAATTGTTGATTTAATCTTTTTGCGTCAATATGTGATTTTCTTATAGATTTTAAATTAATAAAATTTTCATTAGCCCATGAATGTAATTTTTCATTATTTTTTTTTCTATATTCTTTATCATAACTATTAAAAAGTTTAATTAATGATAAATGGTCACCAGTACTACTAACAAATTTATTAATTTTAGTATTAAATTTATTTTGTAAATTTTTTAAAGCTTTTTTGTATTCTGAAGGTGAATTATATTTTTTATTTTTTAATAGTTTTTCTGGTGTTATAAAATAATTATTAAAACTATTTTGATTTTGAATCATAGTATAAATTATTATTAATTCATTTTTACAAAATAGATGATATCCGACAACCAAAGCGATACCAATTTCTGGTTCAACATTTAATTCACTTACAAATTTACCTAATAATGATATTTTATCATTTTCAATTAATCCTAATTGTTTTAATGTTGTAATAGCATTTTTTTGATATTGTTTTTTAGGAGGTTCTATTAATTCACTATATATTGATTCTAATTTAGAAACTGTTTTAATTCTTTCTAAATTTAAAAATCTTAATGTTTCTGTTGTAATATTTGATAATAATATATCTGCTTCTGGATATTCGTCCATTGATTCATAATAATCTTTAGTATATAAATGATAACACACACCTGAATTAGTTCTTCCTGTTCTTCCTTTTCTTTGTTTTACTTGTGCTTTTGTAATAGGTTCTAATTCTAAACGAGAGGCTCTTAAAACAGGATCATAAGAACTTTTTAATTCAACACCACTATCAATAACATATTGAATACCATCAATAGTTAATGAAGATTCCGCCACATTTGTCGCAATAACAATTTTTCTACAATAATCACCAACATCTTTATATTTAGTTTTATCTTGAGCTAATTCTTGATTATCTTTATTCATACCTGAAAATACACCCACACAATAAACACCATCTTTACATTTTTCAATATTATAAGTTTTTTCATTAGTTTTTAATTCATTCGCGATTTTAGTACAAGCTTGTAATGTTTCATTACTTGAAGATACAAACATTAAAATATCTCCAGGTTTATCTTCTTTTAATAAATTTAATATAATTCGAATACCTTCATTTAATATATTCTTTGGATCAAGAAGTTTATCTAAATATATAGATTCAATATCAAAATTTGTTTTTTCTCCAACATCAATCATTTTAAATTTATAATTGGAAAAATAAGAACTAAAAATTTTAGAATTAACTGTCGCACTCATAATTATAACTTTAAATTCTGGTCTTTTATTTAGTGTCTCTTTTAATAAATATAATAAAAAATCAATTTGTATTTTTCTTTCATGTGCTTCATCTATTATTACACAATCAAAATCACTTAATAAAGGATCATTTAATAAACGTGCCACAATTGTTCCATCTGTAGCGTATAATAATTTATTATTTGATGAACGCATTTTTTTATCTGAACCTTTAAATTGATAACCAACATGATCACCCAATTTTATATCTAATGTTTTTGCCGAGAATTCACTTGCACTTTTTGCTATTATTTGTTTTGGTAATGTTATCGCTATTTTTTTCTTATAATCAAAAGCATGTAATGCAAATTTTGGTAATAAAACTGTTTTACCGGATCCTGTTCCTGATACTATTAATAATACTTGATTATTTTTTATAGATTCTATTATATTTGTTGCCTCTTGATATGCTGGAAATTTTGACCATAATAATGCTAATTTCTTATATTCATCACTATATGGTTCATTTGTTAATGGATTATTATTAATACCTTCTGGATCTAAAATACCAATCTTATTCATATAAATTATATATCTATTTTAATTATTATAATTATATAATAATTAAAATTATTCTTGTAATTAATCAACGGATTCTTCATCAACTATAATTGTATCATCATAATCGGTATCATCAGGATCATTTATTTTTTTAATAGGACGGGGAAAAATACTTTCCGGCTTATAATCTTCTGAATCCGAATCATCATTTAAATTAATTTTTGGTTTGAAATTTTTATAACATACTTCATGATTATTTTCAATTTTACTTTTAATTTTAATTTTAATTTTAGTATTCGATTTAGTTTTAGTATTCGTTTTAGTGTTCAATTTAGTTTTATCCTTTGTATTAGATTTAGCTTTAGGTTTAGTATTAGATTTAGTATTAGATTTAGTATTAGATTTAGTATTAGATTTAGTATTAGATTTAGGTTTAGATGTAGTATTTAATTTTGAATCCATAATAATATTATTTTATTATAATCTTTTATTTTATAAGTAAATATGAATTCAATTTTTATTTGTAATATAATATGTATAAAAAATCATAAATAAAGCATAATATCTATCATTATTTATTTGATATTTTTTTTTAATATTTAAAAACGCATTACTATTAATATAATTTAAAATTTGTTTATCAAAAAGTTTATTTAATAAATCATAATGTTCGATTATATAATTGTTAATAAGATCCATTTTTAATAATTAAAATAATCTATTCTATAACTCTAAAAATTGTATTAATAATAAAAAAAACATTATTAGTATTTTTTTCTAAAATGAATGTTTCGGTAAATTTTTGTTCTAATAAATTATTATTTATTTTTACAGTACCATAAACATTTACTAATAGACCATATTCACCGATTGGTTGTGAATCTATTTTTTTAATAATATGATCAAATTTAAATATTCCTAAAAATAATTTAATTTTATTAGAATAATCTTTAAAACTCATAAATTCTTCTTCACAAAATGTAAAAACAGAATTTTTTTTATAATATTGTTCTAACTTACTAAAATCATTATCACATAAATTATAATAATTGTCAGAAAATCTTTTACCTAATTTTATATAATTTTTTTTAACATTATATTCATCATTTGTATTTGTATTATTTAGAAGTGTATTATTTAAAATACTATTTAACATATTTATTATTTAATCTAATTTTATTAACAAAAAAACGCATTTTTATTTTTGTGAATTTAGTATTTTTTTAATACATTCTAATTGAACTAAATCATTTGTTCTATTTTGAACATTTCGAATATTTTTATTATCTTTTGAAATATGTTCTTTTGTATATAATAATATATTTAAATTATTAATAAAGTCATAATATGAGATTGTAGAAGGATTATAATAATGATTAGCTAATAAACTTTTTGATAATTTATCATTATTATTAGATATTGTACAAATGTTATAAGCATCTTCTTTATTATGTATTCCATCTAATATAATTTTTAAATTATTAAATTTATCCATATCTTATTTTTATAATTAATAAACGAACTTTTATATTATTTTAAAAATATAATAAATATATTTTATAATAATATAAAATATGGATATCAATATTTGCACAGACGAAATTAATAATGATTTTTTTAATAATAAATGTTCTTCAGAGCTTTCAGAAGAACTTTCAGATATGTTAAAATCAAAAAATTCTTCAATAAAATCTAAACAAGAACGTGATTTAGATTGTTTAATATCAAATTGTTCAGATTCTTATAAATATAAAAAAAATTGTTCAAAACCAACTAAATTTAATAGTCAGACTGATTTAAAATTAAAAAATGATCTTTATAAAATTCTTGATTTAGTTAATAATTTAGATTGTGAAATTAAACAAACTAAAAAATTATGCTATTCTTTAAAACAAGATGCACTTGTTAAACATAGTCATAATCCTACTGATTTAGATGATAAAGTATATGAATATATACATTGTCAAATTAATCAAAAAATGGATACCATTTTAGATACTATGAATAATAAATTCGAAGATATCGAAAAAAGAATTAGTAAGCTTTTTAAAGGGTTTGTTGCAACTGCAAAAATTTAATTTATTTTGTTTTTGATTTAGATTTAGATTTAGATTTTATTTCATTTTGTTCTTCCTTTGGTTTTTCTTTTCTTATATTTTTATAAGGTGTATCTTTTGATGATAAAAATTGTCCCGTTTTTGTATCTCGTTTAATATATTTATTTGTTTTCTCATTATAAACTTGTGTTCTATTTGAAACAACACCAGATCGATAAGATAAACCAGTATTTTTAGCCATTTTAAATTTAAAATAACTAAAAATTATATTTGTTATTAATATCTATTTCAATTTTTTATACTTGTTTTATATTGATTCTCGAACAATTGATTAATTTCTTGACGATTTAATTTATTAATAAATTCAAGAAATATTTTTTGTTTTTTTAAATCAAACTTTTTATTTAATCGATCCATTATATGTTTATTATTATAATATTTTATTTAGATAATTTTTTATAATAAAAAATTGATTTTTATTTAAATTTAATTATAAATATTATTTATAATTAAAATTAAATCATGGATCAAATCCCCGTTTTTGATAAAGAAATAGAAACACATAATGAATATCTTGATAGATTAACTATTTATAATAATAAACAAATTCAAAATAAATATAATTTAATTCTAAAATTTATAAATAAATGGATTAAATCTGATATGAAATCTTTAACAGATTTTAGATATATTAATGAAAAAACTTTATTTGAAAGTCCTAAATATAATAGAGAAATATTAAAAGAATTTTGTCCTAAATTTAAAACTACATTTTTTATTGATACCGATATTAATGAAAATACAGATGATAAAGATATTAGCACTATTATGATTATTACTATCTTTAATAAAATATTATCAAATATTAATTATAGATTAATTCTAACACAACGTACAAAAAATTATTCTATTAAAATGAAATAAATTAATCCAGTTTGTTTATTTTATTATTTTCTATTTTAAATAATTTTGAACGATTGCCTACACTTTTTAATTCTATTGTATCATTATCTAAATTTAAAATTAATCTAAATGGAGGCTCTTCGATAAACGATGTTCTAAATACTAAATTATTTTTTTCAAATATTAAAGTTTCATATATAGGTTCAATATCACCATTTTTTCTTTTATTTATTTTAATTTCGTTTATTTGATTAGATGAAAAATAACATTTATTTTCAAGTGTTTCATAATATTCATCTCCAAAAAATCCATCAGGATTATAATCATATTCAATATATTGATTATAATAATCATCTTCTTTATAATATTCATTATGTATTTCAGGATCTTCATCATCTAATAATTTTATAGATTCCGCAACTTCTTTTTTTAAAGAATTTTCATAGAATTTTAATAAATTGATTTTTGTTTCTTCATTATCTTTATTATCTTCAATTAAAGAATAATTACCGTCTTCAAAAATTAATAAATTATTCTTATCAATATTTATTTGTTTTATATTTAATGTTTGGTTTTTAAAATATAGATTTCCACAATTATCAAATTCAAATTTATCCATTATTATATTTTTTATTTATTATAATTAAATTAGTAAATTTAATTATAATAAAATCAATTTTTATTTATAATATTATAATATTAATGTTAGGTTGGTTATTTTATGACAATATTCATTCTATATTTTTTATATTATTTTTAGTATTAGTTACACGTATTATTATAGAATATTTAGATATGATTTTAGTTCATTTCAATAAAGAAAATTATAATATTACAACTCGTGAAATAGTTTTAAAAAATACTATTTTTGAAACACTTGATATAGAATTAAAAGAAATAGAAAATAAAATAAATAAAATATCAATAAATGATATTAAAAAATCTTTATTAGGTGATAATAATATTTATAATAAAATAATATCAAAACAAGAATTAGTATCTTTATCATATCGTATAAATAAATTTAATGAATTGTTATTTGATAAAACTAATTTATTCAATAGAAAAATAAATATCGAATATATTGAAGAATTAAAATTAACTTATGAAGAAAAACAAGATTTAAAACAAAGAATTTTATCAATACTCAAAATTTTAAAACTTATTCTTAATAACTGTTAGAATATTCGATATTATAAAACTTATTATTATTTAGAATATTGAACAAGTTTTGAAAATATATTTAATAATTGTAAAAACTCATCACCCCCTTCAATTATATATTTTTCACTTTCTGATAAACATAGTGATAATTTTGATTTTGCACAATCACTTAAATCTGGTGAAAATATTACACGTTTTATTAATGAATATAATATATTATGAATTGGATATCCTTTTGATATAATTGTTTTAGTTAATTTTAATATAATCTGTGGTGAAGTTTTTTTAATTTTTATTGTATTATTCCATATCAATGATAAATCTTTTTTAGTTATATGATTCGCTGCATCATAAACATCATCACAAGATAATTCTTTATTTTTATAATCAGAAACATAACCTATATTTTGTAAAAAAGTAATAGCTTTTCTCATATCACCTTCTGCTATTTCTACAATTGTTTCAATAATATTATCTTTTAATTTTAAATTTTCCTTTTTACTAATATCTTTTATTTTATTTATCATTGCTTGTGTTTCTAATGGTTTAAATCTAAATTTTACACACCTTGAAGCTATTGGCTCAATAATCTTATTTATATAATTACAAATAAAACAAAAACGTGTAATAGATGAATAATCTTCCATCACTTTACGTAAAGCACTTTGTGCGTCTGTTGTCATAGCATCTGCTTCATCTAAAATAATAATTTTATATGCGGGACATAAATGACCTTTTGTTTTTTTTGTACTAATTGCCGTTTTTGCATCTCTTACTATTTTTTCACGAACTATATTAATACCTCTTTCATCTGATGCATTTAATTCAAATACACGGCTTTTATATAATTCTTTACCATATAATTCTTTTGCTAATGCAAGTATCGTAGATGTTTTACCTGTACCTGGAGGACCATATAATAATAAATGTGGCAAATCTCCTGTTTCTAATGTTTGATTTAACATATTAATAATTTCTGTTTGATATACTACATCTTTTAATTTTGAAGGACGATATTTATCAACCCATGGTTTTGTATCCCTTTTATTCGTTTTGATATTTTTAGTTGGTTTATTATATTCTCCAAAAATATTAAGATTATTCATTTTTACTTATAATAAAATTTTATTATTTTACATATATTATATATTGTTTTCAATTATTTTTATTTAAAAATAATTAAAAAAAGATTAAATCAATGTCATATTCTTTATATTTTTTAACTAATTCTAGATCATTATTATAACTTGCATATTTAAATATATATAATTTTTTTAAAAATTTATATTTTTTTTTAAACTCTTTGATATCACAGTCTATTAATAAACAATTATTAATTTTTAATTCAATTATATTTTCAGGTAATTCTATAGTGTCTAAATTTATATTTGCATATAAAGTTAATTCTAATTTTCTTAAATTAGGTGGATAACTATTAAATTCTCTATCAGTTGTTAATTCTAATAATGATTTTGGAAATTTTAGGAATTTATTATTATAATTGTAAATTTCGAATGTTTCTAAATATTCTAATTTTTCTAAATTATCTAAATCTTGTAGTGGATTTATTATATTACTATTATCATAATGTAATTTTAAGTTTTTTATTTTTTTGGGGAAATATAAACAATCAATTGGATAATTAATAAAATTTAATTCGATATCGGTTATATTTTTATTTATTTTAAAAAAATCAGTCTCACCTTTAAAAATATATTTATCTTTTAAAAAATTTGTTGATAATGATAATTTATATATTTCATTTTTCATATTTAATTCTTGTAAATATTTATCATATGTGTTTTTTATAGTTACAATATTATTATTATATTCTTTCAAATCAATTGAATTATTTTTATTAGCAAATAAATTTATTATATTTTCATATTCTTCTTTTGTTAATTTATTTTTTAAACAATGTAAATATTCAACTTCATTTTTATATTCATCTGCATTTTTAATATGCTCTTTTTCTAATACATTTAAATCAACTGTTTGAAATAATTTTTTATTAACTTTATTTAAATATAGATATTTGAACATGTTAATAATTTTTATAAAGATGATAATATTTTAATTTATTATTAATTATTTTAATCAATTTTTTTATTAAAAATTGATTAAAATATTTAATAATAAATTAAAATTATTAATTAGATCAAATATGGTTTTAATTGGTATTGTTGGTAATAAAGGACATGGTAAAGATACTATTGGTGATTATTTAGTTTCTGAATATAAATTTAATAAAGTTTCTTTTGCTACACCATTAAAAAATATTTGTAAAGAATTATTTAATTTTAATCACGAACAGTTATATGGTGATAAAAAAGAAGTTATTGATAAAGAATGGAATATAACTCCTCGTGAAGTGATGCAATTTATAGGAACAGATTTAATTAGAAATCAAATTTCTACTATTATACCAAATGTTAAAAATGATTTTTGGATTATTAAATTATTAAAAAGTATAAAAGATAATAAAAATTATGTAATTTGTGATGTAAGATTTCAAAATGAAATAGATCATATAAAAAAATCAGGTGGATTTATTATTAAAGTAATAAGACCAGAAATAAAAGAAAATCAATTAAATAATCATCAAAGCGAAAATATAAGTAATTTACAAAATATAGATTATATTATAAAAAATATAGAATTACAAAAATTATATAATAAGATTGATATTTTAATAAAAAATAATAATATTTATGATCAAATCAAAAATAATAATATTCGATGATTAAATAAGATGTGATTAAAAATAATAATTAATTTATTTATAAAAAATATAAAATATAAAATGTCTCAAGATAATATTTCTAAAAGTATTGAACAAGTCGTTGATAAAATTTCTAAACATTCTACAAATAATACTGTTTCAAATACAGTTGCTAAAATTGTTAAACCTAGTCCCGTTCCTGTTCCACAAATTAAATCTAAAAGTAAATCTAAAAGCAAATCTAAAACTAAAACATCAAAACCTACTGTTATTGTAGATACTGATCAACTTGTTAAAACTACTGATACATTTACTATTATGGGACGTCAAATACCAAAACGTATTGTTTATCTTGTAGTTGTTATTTTAGTATGTGTTATTGGTTATTATATTTATAAAACATACTATACAACACCAAAACCTGAAAAACCAGAACAACTTGATCAATTAGATCAATTAAATCAATTAGATCAAATGCAAGCACATCAACAACAAATGCACAAAATGCAACAAATGCAACAAATGCAACAATCTCAACAACCTCAAGAAATTCAAATTACACGCGAACAATTAAATGAATTAATAAAACAAAATGAACTTTATGAACAACAATTAGAACAAAAAAAACTTAATAGTAAAATTCAAGAAGTATCTAAAAGACAACAAACATTTGTTCCAACACAAGAAGATATTAAAGAAGTTGATGAAAATGAAGAAAGTGGTGGTACAGAATAAAAAATATTAAATTTAATTTATTTATTAAAATAAATTAAATTTTTTTACATTTGCTTACATTTGCTTACATTTGCTTACATTTGCTTACATTGCGGTGGTTCTTCATCATCGTTATCTGTTTGATTATTTGAATAAGTAGAATAATCATCTGGTTTTATAGATGTTGTAGAAATATATTTTTCTTTATTAGTATAATCTTTTATGGGGGCTTTTTTTTTACCAATAATTTCAAAAATTTTATCTTTTTGTTCTTTTGTTAGTTTAGTATCTTTAATTGTATATTTAACAAATATATCACCATATTTAGAACTATCATTAAAATAAGGGAGTCCTTTATTTTTAATAATTCTAATAGAACCATCTTTAATAATATCATTTTCAACAAGTAATAAAGTTTTATTATTAAAGAATTTTTCTTCAGCTATAAATCCACATAATGAATCAGCTAATGAAATTTCTTTTTCTAAAAATAAATCTGCAGGATTTTGTTTACCATTAAAATTAAAATTTCTTTTAAAAATATGATGTTCTTTTGTATGAACATTAATATAAACGTTACCTCTTGAATTATTTGTTTCATGACCTTCATTTTTAATTACTATTTTAGTATTTTGATTTGCTCCACAAGGAATTTGAACGACCTTTTTAAAAGTTTCTTGTTTAAATGCATTTTGATTTATTCCTGTTCCATTACATACATTACATGTAGATTGATTAATATGCATATTGTTACCAATTTGTTGTTTTGATATACGTGTTCCTGAACCATTACAAACATTACATTTTGTTGATGAACTTATTGAATTTTGTTTTTTAGTTCTTCTTCTATATTGAACTTCTTTTTTAACACCATTAAAAATTTCTTCTAATGTTAATTCAACAGTTATATTAATAACTTCTTCTTGATTTTGTTGTCTAAAACCACCAAAACCACCAAATCCAGTTCTAGCACTAAACATTGAAAATAAATCTTCAGGAGACATACCTTGAGGATTCATTCCACCTTGATTATTTAAACCATCTTTACCAAAACGATCATATGTTTGTTTTTTTTCAGGATCAGATAAAACTTCATAAGCTTCAGAAACCTCTTTAAATTTATCAACAGCCTTTTTATCAGTATTTTTATCAGGATGATAACGAAGAGCTAATTTACGATAAGCTTTTTTAATCTCACTTTGAGATGCAGTTTTTGATACTCCTAATGTTTTATAATATTCGTCGTTCATTGTGCTTAAAAATTTAGAATATTTACTTTATTAAATTTATAATTATATAATTTTAATAAATCAATTTTTTTTAAGATTTTTATTAATTATTATTTTTAATATTATTATAATATTGAATAAATTTATTAACATTATTAATAATATTTTTATAATTTTTTTCTTGGGTTATTGATAATTCTAAAAATTTTATTAATTTATTTAATTCTGGTTTTTTTAATTCTAAATCAATTAACTTAGGATCTATAATTATAGCATTTTTATAATATTCTTTTGTTATTGACCATGTTTTAATATAATCTTTTGGTATTGTATATTTATTATCAATAGAAATCATTTCAATCAAATAAGGTATAATTAATTGTGATAAATCTAATAAATTATTTTTTAATAATAATTTTCTTAATTGATTATTAATTTTATTAGTTTTTAATAAATATTTTTGTGATTGATCAATAAATAATTTAAATATCTTCGAATATTTATTATTATATTCTATTAATAATAAAAATGTAATTATTTTTTTAAAGTTTTCAATATATTTTATATTTGTAATATTCTTATTTTGTAATATTTTTAATATTATTTTTTTTTCAATATTATTAGTATTTTTAAATTTTTCTTGTAATTTTTTTATAGATTCTTTATTAAAATTTTTTATTAAATGTTTTTCTTCTTTTAAATCTTCAACATTTAATGTTAAATTTACAAAATTATATTTTATAATATATGATATTATGATATCAAATAAATAATTTTGTATATCTATTAATTCATTTTTATATTTTTCATATGTTTTATAAATTTGAACTGGTCCAAATCCTTTTATTGATTGTGAATAATCAGTTCCTAATAAAATACAAATATCAATAAATTCATCTTGTGTATAATTTAATTTTTTTAATAATGTTTCTAAATTTATACATTTTATATTTCGTTTTTTTGAATATTCATAAAATATATATGGACATCCAAAAGTTAAAATATCAGTATCTTCACTTACTGTGCCGTATATTTTTGAATTATTTGATTGAGCTAAAATTGCACATTGCGAGTCTGCTTCTTCTGGTGCTTGAACCCAAGGTAATCCCATCAAATCTAATAATTTTTGTATCGAACGAATAATTTTTGTTGTTAAACCAAATGTTTTTTTATATAATGATATTTTTTTTTCTTCGTTTATTTTTTTATTATTCGATTGATTTTGTAATTCTTGTTCCGCTTTCTGTTTTTTTAAATTTCTTTGTTCATTAGTATAAGTTTTAATATGTGGTTGTTTTCCATCAAATATAAATACGGGTATAACATTATTCGATAAATATGATAAAATTTTATAAAATAAAGCAACACTTATTAATATTGATTCATCGACTACAACATTTTGTTGATTATTTCTAATACCAATAGCTATTTGATATATTATTAATGATGCATCAACAGCTAAATATTTATTTTTAATTTCAGTAAATTTATATGATTCAATCGCATCAGATGCATATTGTTTTATAAATTGTTTAAGTTTTTTAACTCCCATTCAATTATAAGATTATAATTTATAATTTTATAATTAATTTTTATAAATTAATTATAAAATTATCAATTTTTATCATTTATTATATTTGATTATATAGTTATTATATCATATTTAAAATTATTTTTATTATGTTTTTTCGAATAACATATTAATAAATTATTATTTATTATACTTAATCCATTCGGCTCATTACAAAAATTTTCAGGACGATAATATTTCGTACATTCGCATTCAGTTTCACATTCACAACAATTTTCAATAGGTGTTGTTTGACGAATCGCATCAATATTAAATGAAAATTTTTGTAAAGTTGAATACCATTTTAATTTTAATATAAAACCACCAATATCTTTACAGTTTTGATAAGAAGTTGATAAATATAATTGATTATTTAATTTATCAAAACATATTTGATTTAATTTTAAATCAAAAGCTTTTTTATGTTCAATTGATTGTCCTATAATATATTGTTTAACATTATAATTAAATTCTATTTTAAAAGTTTTTTGATCAACCTTTAATTCATCATTATTTTTAAAAAGTTTTACAGAAATAATTAAAGATACATCTTTTGAACAATCTTTTGTTTCTATTTGATTAATTGAAAATAATAATAGATCATTGATTGTTTCTATTCCAGAAACAGTTAAATTTGTTATTACACCATAACCAGTATTTAACATTATACATTTAATTAATTCATCTCTAATAGTTCTTGAATCATCATAATAAACAGTTATTTTATCATCAATATTTAAATAACGTATTTTATTAATATTAGACCAATATAAAATTGTATTTTGACCTTCTTTACAATTTTTAAAAGAAGTTGTTAAAAGTGTATAATTTTTAAATGTTGTAATACCTCGTAGATCATATAATTTTAATATAGGTGTTTGAGTATAATAAACTGGACCTTGTTCAATATTTATAAAGGATTCTCTAATAGTATGATATTGATATTTAAATAATGAAGAATATTTTGCATTTTTATTTTTACATATAAATAAAATATCACAAACTTTTGTTTGATTATTTATTCCTAAAGCTCGACATCCTGTAATTTCACACTTAATATTACTTTTTTGACATCTTCCACAATTACAAAATTCTGTAATCCAATCTAATTGTCCTGTTTTAATTATATTTACCATTATAATATAATATTATATAATTATAATTATAATTATATAAGATTATTTTAAATTATTCCATTTCAATAATATCTTTTATTGCAAAACTTTCTTTTAATTCAATTTCTCCCGAATCTGATAATTTTTCTAAACGATCTATAATTGAATTAAAACTTGTAATATTTCTAAAACGAATTTTCTTAATACTTGTTAATAATAATTCACATATTAAATATATTGCATATAAATTCTTATTTTTAATATTTATTAATAATTTTACTAAACATCCATAAAGAATTTTATCATCTAATACATTGTATGTATATAATTCTCCAAAGAAATTCATACAACCATATAATTCATCTTTGAAATTAAAACCATTCTTTTTTATATCTTCTTCTGTTTTTAAATTTAGAATCTTATCAAATGTTACTTGACATTTATTTAATAATAAATCTCTAAAATAAATCTTTTTATCATTTTTTAAAATATAACATAATGATAAACTGCTACATAATTTAGCATAATTGGAACAAAATTTACCCTCTTTTAATGATTTATTAAAAATTATATCTACAAAATCAATTATTTGTTGTTCTTGTTTAATTTCTAAAGATAAAATCTCTTTTATAATACTATCATAATTTGAATTAGATATTTTATTTAATGATGATTTAAATTTTAATACAATACGTTCGTTTTCATTTGTATTACTTGATTGATGTAAAATCCAACTCACTTTCATTTTATTTTTATTTTTCCATGTATTCATATATTTATTCTTGTATTGTTTCACTTTAGATTTATATAATCGAATATGTTCTAATAATTCATCAGGTGGTGATAAATTTACATTTCTATAATCTACAAATTCCTCAAATGTAAATTTTAAATTATTTTGTTCCATTATAATATATATTTTTTCTATATTTATTTAAGCGTATTTATTTTATTAATCAAATTTTTTATTTAATAAAAAATCAAATTTTTTATTTAATATTTATTAAATAAAAAATAAATAAAATTTAAGCGATCATTTTAGCTTTTATTGTACCGTGGTGATTATAGTCAATTAATTTGAAATCATCATAAGTTAAATTTTCTAAATATTCTAATTTATCATTTAATTTATTATTTGAATGATTATATTTTTTTAATATTTCTAATTTAGGAAATTCTTTTGGTGTTCTCATTATTTGCTTTAAAACTTGTTCTCGATGAGCTTCATAAATATGTGTATCACCAAATGACATTATTAAACGTCCTGGTTTTAATCCTGTAATTTCACATAATAAATATACTAATAATGAATGTGATGAAATATTAAATGGTAATCCTAAAAATGAATCTACGGATCGTTGATACATATGAGATTCTAAATGACCATTACGAACATAAAATTGAACAATAATAGAATGACAAGGTGCTAAAACACTTTCTTTAACTTTAGAAGGATCAAAAGCCGTTATCATAATACGTCTTGAAGTTTGATCATTTTGTAATTGGTCAATAACATTTTTTAATTGATCAAACCCTTTATTTTTATAATCAGAATTCATACCTTTATAATCAGCTCCAAAAAATCTCCAATTCCAGCCATACATAGGACCAAGATCACCTTGTTCATAATCTAAATTACGACTATCTAAAAATTCTCTTGTAGTATTTGGTTCCCAAATTTTAACTTTTTTATCAACTAAATGATTAGAATTAGTATCTCCTCTAATAAAAAATAATAATTCTTCTACAATACCACGCCAATAAACACGTTTAGTTGTTAATAATGGTAATTGATCTTTTAGATTAAACTCTAAATGTGTTCCAAATATTGAAAATGTTCGAGCATTTCTTGTCTCACGTCCAATAGAATCTTCTAATAATATTTTTCTTAATAAATTTAAATAATTATTTTCATCTTTTGTAGTTGGTTGATGATGTTCGATAATAAAATTATGTGTTTTATATTTTATAAAATCTAATTTTGTATTATCTTCATATTCTGTTTTTATTCTAATTTGATCATAATTATAAAAGTTTAATAATTGTGTTAGAGGAAATATATTATCACATTCATAATCATTATTAATTTTTGTTATATATACTTCATCAACTAACTTTGATAATATCGCATTTAGATATAATTGTCGACCACCAATAACCCATTGTTTTTTATTTGGATATTTTAAAACACTTTCTTCAAATGATCGTGCTAAATATGTATTTTCATAATCTTTAATTTCATCTTCGTGCATTGTTGTTGATACAATTATATTTATTCTATTTTTTAATGGACGATGTTCGTCGGGTATTGTTTCCCATGTATTACGTCCCATAATAACAACAGAATTATTTGTTAAATTTTTAAAAAATTGTAAGTCTTTCTTAAAAAACCAAGGAATTTGATTGTTTTTTGAAATACCATTAGATTTATCTATTGCAACAATAAGATTTAGCATATATTATAATAATAAGTATTTATTAATATTTTATTATTATATATTTTTATCAATTTTTTAATATTTATTATCCCCAAATTCTATCATCTCGATTACCTCCATAAATTCGTCCCTCTTTATTAAAATAATAAGCTTTTCCTTGTCCTAATGTTATATGATATCCATCACCACTATTTTGAGGACCTAATAATAAATAATTTTTGGAATGATGTTTTGATATTAATTTTAATACATCTCCATGACCTTGTGGATTTACTGTTTCAAATGTAATTTTATTATTTAATTAAACCTGTTTTAATACCATTTTTAACCCATAATTTATCATGTACATCAACATTTTTATTAAAATTAGTATGTTCGTTTACATCCAAAGTACCGGATACATTTAAATCGCCATTAATATAAATTTTACCACCTGTATTATTAGCTTTATCTAAATTAATAAATATTCCTCTAATATAAGTTCCTCCTTTATTTTGATGATTAAAATGTGTATTGAAAATACCACCTCCATTAACAATTACTAATTCATTATTTACAGTTGTTAACCCGTGTAATGTAGTATTACCAGTTACTTCTAATTCATTCTTTACAGTTGTTAACCCGTTTAATGTAGTATTACCAGTTACTTCTAATTCAGAAACCTTTAATTTACCCTCTTTATACATTGAAGCTAAAGATTGTAAAGCCTCATATGTAACACCAGAAACATTAGCCATACCTTCTATTACTGGATCTTTTTTAATAAAATTATAAATCATTAATAAACTTATAATTGTTAAAATTACAGCTATATATAAATCTAATGTAAATTTCATTTATTTATTATATTATATAATAAATAAATAAATAAAATTAATCTTTTTTTCTAAAAATATAAAATCTATTTAATCGTGTTATAGAAAAACTAGCCTGATTAATATTATCTTCTTGATTATAAAATTCAGACACATTTGATAAAAAATTACGAGTTTCTTTAACATTTTCATATTTAATATAATTATTAAAATATTCTCTATGGATTTCAAATTGATTATCAAATAAATCTGTTTCTACTAATTCTAAACCACATCGTTCTAATAATTCTTTTTCTAAAAATCTACGTTCAACTAAATATTCAGTTAAATAAACATCTTCATGTGAAATAAAAGCATTATGAACATCTATAGAATTTCCAATACCAATTACTTTATTTTTATCTATATTATCATATTTTTTTTTAATTTCAAATAATTTTTTCTTTTCACCTTTATTATTTGTATAATATGTAATAAAATTATCTTCATCACCCAATGTTTCAACAATACGTGAAGCATCAAAACATGATGTTAAAAAATAACCCCCTTTCTTTAATGTTTGATTTAAATTTGTACAGAAATTTTCCCATTTTATTTTACTTTCTAAAAAGTAATGGATCGCGAACTGACAATTTACTCTATCAAATTTCTTTTGTTTTGATGGTTCTTTTGAAAAGAATTCTTCCATTAATTTATTTGAATTTGGTGATCTATAACCGAGTGCCTTATTTTGAGCTTCATTATTTAATGGTACTGTTGCGTCTGCATGAATAAAAACCATACGAGGAAATCCAGGTTTAGATTTACTTAATTGTTTATAACGACTTAATGCTCCGTCTATTTGTGATTCGATACCATTTAAATCAACATCAATACCAACTAATAATTTTACTTTAGCATAATAAAATTTCATAATATCACCACCTCTACCACAAGCTAAATCTAAAACTTCTAAATGTCTATTATCAACATATTCAGGATTACAATTAGTATAAATAACTATACTTTTAATCCAATTGTGAAAATTTCTCATAGGTTTAGCTAAATTAGTTTTCATTTGATAATATACATTTTCTTTATATTCTGAAATAATTAATTTATGATCAATTTTACTTCGTAAAGTATTATTATATTTATAAAACATATTATCTTTTGAAAGTGTTACAATATCTTCAAATAATAGAGGGTTAATAATATTTCTCCAAATTTTATTAGCGGTATCAAAATAATTACCATATTTTTTACCATATCTACGAATACTTTCTGTTTTATCAAAACGTGTTTTAATTGGAACCCATCTAAATTCTTCAGGAATCTCTGGATTATTATCATAATAAAATTCAACTACTGTTTTATCTTCTATTAAATCACCTTTAATATCTCTAATATTATTATCTTTTAAAAATAAATTAGCGATATATTTTTTATCTCTCTCTTGGAATAAAACTGGTTTTTCAATACCTCTTAAATTCTTTCCAACATATAAATTACATATTTTATATGGTTGTCCATCTATAAATTCATCTCTTGAATTATCATAAACTGTTAATATTTCCCCTGTTTCACGATCTCTCTCAAATTTAATATAAAAATCAATTGTATTTTGTGTTGGTGGTTTCCATTTATAATCTAAATATTTAGAATCTTTAACTGATACAACATATTGTTGATCTAATGGATTATAAATTAATCCATCTAATGAATATAATGTATTTGTTTTATCATATAAATATTTCTCCCATAATAATTTAGAATATTTAAAAATTTCATTATCTTGAATTCCTTCACAAAACATAAAATATTTTTTTCTAATTAATGGGTATTGTTTTTCATATCGAACATCATCATATAGATTTTTTAAAAATTTATCCATTTCATTTTGATGAAATTTTAAGATTGGTTCCATTTTATATTCTCCTGAATATTTTTTAAATTCATGTCCTTTTTGTTTATTGAATATAAAACAGTTTTTAATTATATCTTCTAATTCATCTTGACGTTTTTGAAAAGAACTTTCATTTCTTAAATCTTTTGAACTTTTTATTAAACAATCAAATGCCATAAATATATGTCTATTATGTTTTGGTAAAAATATATATTCTCCATCAATTATTGATAAATCATATTTTGAAGTTTTTAATTCAATTCCTAAATTCACTACTTCTAAATTATCTGTTATTTTATATACTCGTTTATCAATAATTATTAAAAATACTCTATCACCATCTGCTTTATCAGTTATCGCATAGCGATTCTGTATTTTATCTACTACATGTTGTAATTCTAATGTATAAACACGACGCCCATATAATGCACTTTCACTTTCTTTTATTGATAAAAGATCTCTATATTGTTGAATAACTTTTGTTGCTGTTGTTTGATCAATTATAAAATTACTTTGTTGAAATATTTTTAAAAATATTGTTGATTCTTTATAAATAATATCTAAATGTTCTTTCTTTGGTTTTGTATTTTGATATTCTAATTCTAATTCATATGTTGAATATGTTTGTTCTAATTTATTAATATTTTTTGTTGTCTTTGTATTTGTTAAATCTCCTTGAATTATTGTTTTTTTATCTTTTACAAAGATTAATGATACGCGTTGTTTATAACGAAATGTAATTGAATTTCGTGATTGCTCACTTATAGATTGTAATAATTTAATTTCATCTTTAGTAATAGTTTCTTCTTTACTCATTCTAACTCTAAAATTAAGATTATCAACATCATAAATATTATTTTTATTTTTTGTTTTTTTTAAAATAATAATATCTTTATCGCCTTTTAAATATTTTGATAATAAAACTTTAAATATTACATGATTATTGCGTGTATTTATTGGTGGAATATATTTATTGATTGACTCTAAATTTAATATTGTAATACGATAAGTAATTAAATCGGTGTAAGAATAATTTATATCTAATGATGTTAATTTTTCTAATTTTGTAGTTTTATCTATTTTATTACGCTTATTAAAATATTCAAGCATATCTAAATATTTTTTCATTGGCATAAAATTACGATCACCTTTATAATTATAAAACATTAATTCAAATTCATCATTTTCTTGGAGTTTATTAAATATTTTATCAATACCTGTTTTATCTTGAGTTGAAAAAAAATTACTTATATTTTCGGAATTCATTTATACTAATATATACTAATAACAACGATATTAATTTTAAGTTTATATTTTTCAATTTTATTAAAATTATTATATTAAATATAAATTATAAAAAATTGAATTGTTTTGATTTAAAATTAAATTTAATTTAGATACTTAATTATATATAATAATGGACCAAACTAATTACAATTATATTGTTTATAAATTACAAAAAGAAAAAGAAGATATTTTTAAAACTGATATTAATCCTCAATTTGCAAAAAATATAAGTTATCCTAAATTCTCTTTGGGATTTCATCATTATATTCATCAGTCAAAAGATAAAATGGAAATTGTTGAAGAATTTAAAGGTAAAAAACAAGTTTATCGTGTTGTTAATCCTTTTGAACATGATGTTGATAATTATGATAAATCAATTAAAAATCAAACAATAAATTTCTTACAAATTCAAAAACAACCTAATATTTTAACCAGAGCTTTTTATAAATTATGGGAAATGATTCTTATGTTCGATTTAATTCCCACAGATATTGATAAATTTGTTTCTTCTCATTTAGCTGAAGGTCCTGGTTCTTTTATACAAGCTACGATTGCTTATAGAGATACTTATTCTAAAAAAAGTAAAAATGATAAATATTATGCTATCACTTTACATAGTGAAGAAAAACATGTTCCAGCACTCCATAAAGAATTTATTAAATATTATGAAAAAGAAAAACCACAACGATTATTTCAACATAAAACTTATCCAATAGCTCAAAGTGGAGGTTCTCGAACTAAATGTAATGGTGATTTAACTAATTTAAAAACTATTAAAATGTATCGAGGTGGTATGAATCAAAAAGCTAATTTAGTTACAGCTGATGGTGGATTTAATTGGAAACATGAAAATACACAAGAACAAGAAGCTTTCTTATTAATTATTGGACAAATTATAACAGCTTTAAATGTTCAAGAAAAAAATGGACATTTCGTTTTAAAATTATTTGAAACTTTTACAGATATTACTTCTAAATTATTATATGTTTTGACTCAATTTTATAAAGAAGTTTATATTACAAAACCTTTTACAAGTAGAAAATCAAATTCAGAAAAATATGTTATTTGTAAATTTTTTAATAATGATTCCAAAAATGTTAAAAATTTAGAAAAAGTTCTTAAATTAGCTAAAAAAAATAAAGATCTTAATTTAATATCTATTTTTGATACATTTATTATTAATGATAATTTTAAAAATACTATTATTAATTTTAATACACATTTATCTAATATTCAATATAAAGCAGTTAATGAAACTATTACTTTTATTAATAATAAAAATTATTATGGTGATGATTATCAAACTAAAAGAAAAGACCAGATTAAAGCTAATGATTTCTGGACTAATAAATTCTTAATTAAACCTTCTGATTATAAAAAAAATAAAGATTCTTTAATTAAAGATATTCAATCATTAATTAAATCTTAATTAAAAATGATCAATCATTAATTAAATCTTAATTAAATTAATTTTAAAATTAAAATTAATTTAAATTAAAACTCTAAATAGTTTTCCATTCATTAGAATCAGAAGAATATTCTTTCTTTAATGTATTTGTCCAGTTTCCAGAATTGGGTTCTCCTAACATTCGTTTTTCATTTTTAGCAAAATCATATAATAATACTTGAGCTTCGCTTAAACGATTTGCTATTTCCATTGAATTACGATTAACTATTATAACTTTTGTTACATCTTCCATTTTTGTCCCCTCAGGTAGCTCTGCTGTCCACCATCCACTCGCCCCAATTGTATGTGTTAATGTTAGTGGATTATTATCAAGTGCATTATTTGCTAAAAAGGTATCACTATGTTTTGTTGATTGTTCTGGATTTGTTAATGTTAATTTTGTATCACCTTTATAAACTTCTATTTCTGCAATACTTAAAACGGTAAATTGTCGAGATACAACAACTATATTTATTTTACGATTTGTATTAGTCCATTTTAAAACATCTTCTTTTAGATTTATCTCTAAAAATTTCTGAAATGCTATGGATTCTGGTAATTTTGGTAATATTAATTCATGTTCGTCGTTTGATAATTTTATTTCTGCATCTATTGAACGATATTGCCACCCATCGAGACGATTGTAAAATTTTATTTTTGTTATATCATTTAATTGTACATCTTCAGGTAGTTTAGCGGTAAATGTTGAACCAGTAACTTCTTCAGAACTATGGGTTATTGATGTTTTATTACGTTCATAATCTCCATCTGTTACACCATCAATAGCATAACGAGGAAATAAACTATATGTATTATTAGTTATTTTTGCATCGGTTAATTCTAATTTTGTATCACCAGTATAAACCTCTATTTCAGCAAAGTTTAAAACTTTATTTGTTATACTTATTGTTAAGTTTTTAGCTTTTTGTAATTCAGTTAATTCTACTGGTGTATTTTCTGTTGCTCCAGTTTCTCCAGTTTCTCCAGTTTCTTCTGTTTCTTCTGTTTCTCCAGTTTCTCCAGTTTCTTCTGTTTCTCCAGTTTCTCCAGTTTCTCCAGTTTCTCCAGCTTCATCGACGGCATCTACATCTTTATTTAATGTAGTATAAAAATAATACCCACCAGAGACAGCACAAATTAAAACTAAAAGACAGATTATTAAAAATATAATTTTTTTAGACATTTTTTTATTATATAATTTTATATAATAAAAAAATAATAAATTTAATTATTTAAAAGATTTTTTTGATTCTTTATATCGATTTAATGATTCTTGACGATTAGTTTTATAATCGACAATAGGTTTAGGATAATCGATATCGTAATTTTTATATTTTGTAGACCAGTTAAGAATATCTTTTGGAGGAACATCTTTTAATTCGGGTATCCATTTTTTAATATATGTACACTCTTTATCAAATCTTTTAATTTGACTCTCTTCGCTCATAATTCTAAAATAAACTTGTGAATGAGGAGCTGTTCCAACAACCCAAAACCAATTACCATCATTATTACTGCGAAGATGATCGACTAACATTTTAGAAAAATATTTTTCACCCAATCTCCAATCTAATAATAATATTCTACTTAATAATGTTGCACTAACCATACGAACACGATTATGCATAAACCCCGTTTCGTTCATTTCTCTCATACCTGCGTCACTTAATGGATAACCTGTTCGACCATTAATCCAAGCTTCAAAATGTGTTTTATTTTGCGACCATTTAATATTTTTTAAATCATCAATTAAACTTCGTTCTTTATACATATCTGGAAAATTAATACCAAGTTCTGTATAAAAACAAAACCAATATAATTGATCAATTATATCATTATTTTTACCTAATTCTTTTATAAAACATTCGTAACATTCTCTTAAACTAACACAACCAAATCGAATATATGCACTTAAAAATGTATTTCCTTCACTTGGAATATCTCTTTTTTTATTATATTGTTTCATTTTAGGAACAACGTTTTTAAATATATCTAAAGCTAATTTACGACCACCATTAACTTTAATATTATTATTTTTATTATAAAATGAATTTATTTTAGTTTTATCAATAATATGTTTTGTTATAATACGTTGTTTTGAAAACTTATATTCATTATTTTTTAAATTTTGTGGTTTTGGTATATTAAATAATTCTTTTGCTTTATTTTTATAATGAGTAAATGTTGTATAAGGCTTTTGATCATTTGATAATACTTTATTTTTTGGATAAAGCATTATATCTTCTATTGAATTAAAAATTATATCATTATCTAAACAAAAATCTTTTATTTGTTCATCACGTTCAATACTATATGGTGTATAATCTTCACATACATAAATAGCATCAATATCTTTCTCTTTTATTATTTTTTTTAAAACTTTTATATTTTGTCCATAATATACGCCCAATATACCATTTTTATCTTGAATCTGTTCTTGTAAATCTTCTATAGATTCAACTAAAAATTGAACTGCATTGTTTGATTTATATATATTTTTTTTATCATCAATTTGATCTGGGGAAAATATAAATATTGGATATACATTTGAGCTATTTTTACAACATTCATTTAACCCATAATTATCATAAATTCTATAATCGCGACGAAATATAAATAAGGAATTTGTAAATTTTTTCATTAATAATAATATATTTATTATTATTAATTTATATTTTTATTAAATCTTTTTCATCTTTTTTTTTAATACTTCTTTATCTTTTTGTAGTTTTTTTATCTGATCTTTTGATAATATTGGATGAATATATTTCTCTTCTAATTCATCTCCTATTGTTTCCTCCGCTTTATCAATTGTTGTATGTCCTTGTTTTACTTTATTTAATTGCTCTAACATTGAACATAGAGGAATAATATCATCACCATTTATTATTTTTTGAAATAAACTATAATATTTATCACTAAAAATTGGAAATTTTAACATACAAGTTTCTCGATATTTTTCATTATCGGTTTTTTTTAATTGAATATTCTCATCAGTTGTTATAAATCTCATTATTGAACTTATATCTTCAACTAATTTTGGAATATCTGGAAGATTTGTAATATCAAAATTTTCATTTGAATATGCTCGACCCATATCTTCTTCTGTTAACACAATACCGTCTTTTGATTCACGAGCCTCTTTTTCTGATACGTAATTAGTTGATTTCATTTTTGTATTTAATATTTTTATAATTGTATTTATTTAAATACAATTATAATATAAATTTTATTTTGTTTCAAGAATTTTTTCATATAATTCTTTCTTTGTTAATTTCTTCTTCCCACATGATAGTTTTATATTTAATTTTTTAGCTATTGTTTGTAATTCAATAACCTTCATTTTCATCGATACATTTATTTCATCTTCAAAATCATCATCAGAAGAATCGCTTATTTCATCAAAATTATTTACTTTCTTTATATTTTGATTATTTAATTTAGTAATATTTATTTCTGGTTTATCTTTCGATTTTGTTTTATCTTTCGATTTTGTTTTATCTTTCGATTTTGTTTTATCTTTCGATTTTGTTTTATCTTTCGATTTTGTTTTAT
>Ga0136601_1000258_pt1 | contig 25328 bp, 19 predicted proteins | sample AntRauMFilla2699_FD_181020 | JGI IMG/M metagenome (GOLD analysis project Ga0136601, IMG submission 181020) | Saline lake microbial communities from Rauer Islands, Antarctica - Metagenome Filla 2 #699 | ecosystem: Environmental > Aquatic > Non-marine Saline and Alkaline > Saline | place...
TCCTACTACACCACTACTCCATTATACAGCTATACGAGAAACAATAAACTAAAAACAGTAAACTATTCACGACTCACACAACTAAGGAACTCAGAAACTAGTCTTCTACAAACTCTCCATGATATCAGCCAACTTAGCGTTAAGGTCATTGATGGCATTGGCGTAGCGCTGGTCCCAGTCGGAAAGTTGGTCTTTGTTTTCCATTTCGATTTGGTACTGCAGACCTGGTAAAATCCAGGAAGCGTAACCGCTGAACGGATCTGAGGAAGCGTAAAGCGATTTGTACCAGTCTCCGTAAGGCATGCCTTTGGGGTCCAAAAAGCTTTTTTCTAGCGCGAGCAGCTGAGCATTCAGTTGGTTCTTTTGGCGTTTGGATATGTTCCCGGTGGAGAGGAGTTTCTCGAGGGCTTTCGCCACTGAGCTAGTGGAGAGTTTTAAGCTGGATATCGCTTGGCTTGAAGCTGTAAACCCAGTAAAATCAGAATAAAAAGACTTTACCTGCTGAGTCGCATTTTCAAAATGGAGTTCCAAATCTGTGGCATACCGCTCTATATCATAGGGAATAAGCTCGGCATTGGCCAATCTTAAACTCAAGATACCCATCAGTTTTTCGACCATAGGTCCCATCTGAAATTCGGGATCTACGAAATTCTCATAATAATAAAAGTCATCGTAATTGGTATGGTATAAGGTAGGTCCGCCGGCTCCACCACTTAAAGAGGGCACGCCGGCAAACATATAAAAGGCAATATGATCTGAGCCCCCGCCCAGATTTCCAATATTGGGCTCTGGCTTCTCACCCGCCCAATGCTCATAAACGCTTTCCTCTGTGTAGGGATAATCTACCGCTTTGGAAGCTTCTAAAATAAGAGTCTTAAGGCTTGGTGCTGAAGAGGCTCCAAAATTTTTCCCAGATACAGCTCCATCTAAATTAATATAAGCCACCGCTTTGGCCTTTAGCTCATCCTTCATCTGCTCCACCCATTCGCTAGAGCCAATCACCCCATGTTCCTCGGCATCCCAATGGGCAATCATAATCGACCGATTGGGTCTATGACCAGCTTCGGCTAAACGCCCTAATGATTCTGATAAGCTCAACAGCATGGCAGTTCCCGAATTAGGATCTGTCGCTCCAAAAGCCCAGGCATCGTAATGGCAGCCTAAAATCACCCATTCGTCTGGTTGTTCTTTGCCTTTTAAAGTAGCAACAACATTATAAATCTTGGTCATTTTTTTGGGTTGGTCCACTTTGAGTCTCACTTTCAGATCCTTTCCACCGTCTACTCTATAGGTATAAGGCAAACCGCCTTGCCAAGTTTGAGGAACCACCTCGCCTTTCATATATTTAAAAATAGACTCTGCGGCTCCATAACCAATAGGCGTGACAGGAATAGTATGCAGTCCTGCATCCTCTGGCGCCAAACGCTCTGGAGTGTCCTTATGGTCTAGTGGTAAGGCGGGTTGGTAGGGCGTCAACGGATCTCCAGTCCAGCCGGCGGTGAGCAAAGAGCCACGTTGGATGGCACTAGGGTTGTAATACACGCCTTCGGGGAAGGTTAAGCCTTTGGTAAACCCAGAATCTTTAGGATCGGTGTAGATAATAAGTCCGACTGCTCCATGAGCTTCGGCAAATTTGGCTTTATACCCACGGAAGTTGCCACCGTATCTAGCAATAACGATCTTACCCTTAACCGATACACCGAGTTCTTCAAGCTTTTCAAAATCGGCTTTGGTGCCATAATTGGCATAAATCACCTCAGCAGTCACGTCTCCACTTCCTGAGTAGGCATTCCAGCCTTTTACAAGATTGTCATTTTGCGAATAGGGATCTTCTGCCAGCGCTTCTTCTTTCTGATCGAGTATTTTAGATACTGGCGACACCACTTCTACCAATGAGGTTCCAGGACCGCTACTCATATATACTTCGTAAGGATAGGTGTCTACAGACCAGCCAGCCTTATCCATAGTTGCAACCATATAATCCCTTACCTTTTCGTTGGCGGGCGTCCCAGCGATGTGGGGCTCTTGAGTTAAGGTTTTTAGGTGGGTTTTAAAGTCAGCCGGCTTCACCTGATTTAAAAAATCGGTTTCCTGCTGAGCTTGAGTTTCGGCAGAGGCTGGCGTAAAGCCTGTATAGGTTTGTGCGTTTAAGCTAGCACTAACCAATAGAACTATAATAAAATATCGCATGGGTTATAGGGTTTAATGATACCACTGTGAATTTAGATAATTTTTAGACTCTTGATTGGGGTAGAAGTTAAAAATTTGGGGTCCTCTTATTTTTAGTCCGGTTTGCATAGCTATTGAAGAGTTATGTCTTAAAATAAACTGACTTCCACTATATTTGATTACAAAAGATAAAAAATGAATCAACTACCATTTTCTCCTGATATCAATAACAATGCATTAGCTAGTATTTTTAACTATACTTCAGCAACTTATAAGTTTTATTGGTTTTTAGCTATTGTCGAGGAAGTTGAAAGTGGTAATAAAGAAATTCAGAAGGATAGATTATTTGCACGTATGATTTCGAATGCTTGGTATCCAGTAAAGTATTTTAGATTATCATTCGGAAGTCAAGACCACATTTCTCAACTCATAAACGATTTCTTTAATTCTACCTCTATAAAAGTTAGTGATGATAAAGCAGAGATAAGAAAGTGCTTAATTGAAACTAAAGACATCACTATTTTAAATAAGCTTTATCACCTCGATAAAAATGTTCCACATAAGTTTCTAAGCCCTTGGTTTAAAGGATCTAAAAAGACAATTTACGAATCCTCACAACTAGATTTTCAAAATTCAATTTATCACCTTTTTAAAAATCGTATTATAGTCAATGATAATTGGTTCGACTATATTCGCTTAAATGCCAAAGTAATCAAAGACTTTATTTATTGGAATTTGGCTTTATTTATTCAAGCTAGAAACCCTAGTACCCCAGATGTTATTAATAAACTGATAAAGCCAGCTAAACGAAATAGTTTAACCAAACAGCGAAACAAATTTTGGAATATTTATCTTGAAAAAAGACCTGAGACTAAATGCATTTTCACCAATGAGCCATTGAACCCGAAAAACTATCACGTTGACCATTTTGTGCCTTATTCATTTGTCTCTCATGATTTGATTTGGAACTTAATTCCCATAAATTCAAATTTTAATACCTCTAAAAGCAATAAACTTCCATTAGTTAAAAAATATTTTGATAGCTTTTATAAGTTACAAAATGATGCTATACAAGTATTTGGAAAATCGATGCCAAAAAATTTTAAAGAAGAATATTTATCAGTTTTCCCTAATTTTGAAGATAATGAGCAAATAAATTATAGCCAATACAAAGACGTTATAAGTCCGCTTATCACTGTTGCTCACAATAATGGATTTGAATATTTAAATTAAGTTATGGCATCCAAAAATCAATTTTCTCATTGCACAGCCAAAGAAAGAGATAAGATGTCTTTTCCTAGCAAGCTTTTATTGGATAAAAAATTGATTGTAGGCGATACTCTCGATTTTGGGTGTGGCTTTGGGAAAGACGTTGAAGAATTAAAAAAAAGAGGTCTAAATATTTCTGGTTACGATCCTGAATATTTCCCCAACTACCCCACCAAAACTTATGATACTATACTGTGTCATTATGTCCTAAATGTTATCCAAAGTCAAGACCAAGCAAAAGTTTTGTTTGAAATTTCCAAACTTCTAAAGTTTGGAGGAAAAGCCTATTTCAGCGTAAGGAGAGATGTTAAAAATGCAGGATTTAGAACTCATTTTATCCACAAGGTTAAAACTTTCCAGACCAATGTTATACTTCCCTTCAAAACAGTTTTTAAAAATGATAATGTTGAAATCTACGAATACCAACATCATTGTTTTTTAAATCAAAATAATTCTGAAGTTAGTCCTTTTTTTGAAAGACTTGAACCTAAAGATCAAGCGGGCGAATTAGCGAGTTGTTTTGCTTTTCGTGACAAATTTCCTGTTTCAGAAGGTCACACACTGGTAATTCCTAAAAGAAAAGTCTCCGATTATTTTGAACTTAGTTTTAGAGAGCAATCTGCATGCTGGTTTTTAGTGAATTTGATTAAAGCAGATTTACAAAACAAATTCAATCCAGATGGGTATAATATAGGTATTAATGTTAATGAAGCTAGTGGTCAAACTATTCCACATGTTCACATTCATATTATTCCGCGTTATAAAGGTGATGTTGAAAATCCTGCCGGAGGTGTTAGAGGGGTTATTCCAAGTGAGAAGGAGTATTGAGTTAAATAAAAAAACAGTAATTATTTATTCAAAATAATTATAAACATAGTGAGTCTATATTCAAAAATATAATTAAATTTTATTTATGGTACTCTCAAAACAATATGAGTTACATAATGATGCTAGAAGTTTATTTTATTCTATTGTTTTGAGTTAATTTAAACATAGTTTTTTTTGTTTATTAAATTTAATTACAGGCTTATAAAACTTTAAATCGTGAAACCTGCATCTTGTAATCGAGATAGATGTCTCTTAATATTTTTTTCATGGAAATCGTTTAAAGTTTTAAGACCATAGGCAAAATCTGCAATGTATTGCAATTCCCTAGCTGACAAAACTTTCGCTTTAGTATCCCAGACTACCATTTTCGTAAGTAAATCGCTATTAATATTATTGTTCGATTTAGGTTTTGGAATTCTTGAAGCTTCAGGAACTTCGTCAAAGAAATTTGGAGAATTTGTCAAAATACTTTCAATTATCTTTATTGCATCTTTTCTTTGGCTTTCAGACAATACTTTATTTAAGCGAAGCGAAGATTGAATATTAATGGCTCTGTCTTTTAAGTGTTGTGTCATATTCTGAACTTCTGATCCTATTTTGCTTATTTCAATCCATTTTGTAATTGGTATAGATTTTAAAAAATCTAATTCAGCTTGAATTAGTTGATTGTTAACTTCATCCTCTGTTATTTTTTTTCGCTTTTCAGAAGATTTGTTTTCTAAGTCTGATTTTAAGCTCTCTAGGTCAATCCCAAGATCTTCATTCTTTATTGCATTCCAACATTCCTCCTTTTTCGCCCACTCACCATATAATGAGCCAGGCGCTTCAGTTTTTATAAACTCTTCAACTTTTTTCATCAACTCATTTAACTTGAGTTTTAAAACTTCGCTCAGAGTTTGTTCTTTCCATATTTTATATAAGTCAAGTTTGTAATCGAGTTTATAACCTAGCCACCCTAACGAATAGGGCACTGTTATGTATCGCATATCACCAATTGCATTTGATTTCACACCATACGTTTTTTCAGCAGTCTTAAATAATATTGATTTTGCAATAGCATCTTCAAACCAAATATTATCAGGCTTAGTTATAAAAGTATAATTCAAAAATTGCGCATAATTTTTTTGACTTCCTCGCACAACAATATGAGGTCCTACAGCGAGCTTCTTGCCGTTATAAACTTCTTCATAGGTATTTATATATTTAGCCAGTGTTTCCTTAGTAAACATTTGACTTCTTGGATTCTGCTTATCAAATTGCTTCTTTTTAGATAGTGTAAGTCCAAATCTATTTCGCTCATTTCTATATTGTCCTCTTGAACGTTCAAAAAACCATCGTGTTTGGTTTGTTTCTCCAGATATTGGCGGCGCCCAAATTGTTCTTGAAAGCTTTTCCAACAAAACATGATTCTCTCTATTCGAACTTAAGTCAGAAGCTGAAACTTTATTCTGAGTATTCGCATACTCTGCAATACGTCCAACTATTTCAGAAAAGTTCATAAATTCTTCGCGGGTTATTGGGTTTTGCATGATTTATACTTAAATTCAAATTATTTAAAGAATTATCCCACGGACATTTTAGCAGATGCACTCCATACATATAGTGGAATAGGCTCATTTAATAGCCAGTTTATACTCATTGGTTTAGTGCCGTAGTAATCTTGAATATTTCCTTCACCGATAAATACGTATCCCATTGTGTTATTAAATTCATCTTTTGCCTTTTCTCTAACAAAAAGTAAAATCTTTTTATTTAGATTCTTGTGATTAATATAGGTCAAACCTTTTCCTTGATCTGAGCGTGTCTGATTTTGAGATTGCCAATGAAAAAGCGTTTCACTCACTGCGTAATCATTGTACATTGTGGTTGGAGAAAAATCTTCTTCTGATTTGATTAAATCAATAAATAGAAGCTCTGTATTAAAATTTTTATTTTCTGCTACGCCTTCTCGATTGGATGATTTATTTTGAAATGTGCTTAATCCAAAAGCAGCTAGAACTTGATCTCGAGTATACCTTGAATGCAACTTTAGTGGTTGTTTATAGGGTAGTTCAATATCTAATTCTTTAAAATTTATTTTGTCGAGAAGTATTTCTAAAACCTCAATTATTTCTTCAACTAAAACTGTGTTTTTCCCAACACTTTGAATACTAATTTCTAATGATTCAAAATGGTTTTCGACTTTCCATACATCATAATGCAGCATCAGAAGCATTATTCTTTCTTCATCATTAAAAGATTTGAAATCAGGATTAAAATTTTGCCTTGCAACTTTTAATATGAATTGAAAGTAACTTGTAGAATTAGTTGAGAGCCATTTTTTTAATATCGTTGAAACTATCTCTTTTTCATCGGTATAATTAAAGTCATCTCTTTTTCCTGCCAATTGAAGCAATCTATTCCAGCTTCCTCTTCTATATATTGCTTGTAGATTTATGTTATTGAACGAAATGAAATTAGCCAATGTTAACCGTAAAGTCGTTTGGTGTTCAAAGTTTTTAATCTTCTGAATTAAATGTCTTTTATGTAAAGAAGTTGCGGCAATGATATTATCAAGAATATTTTTCTTTGCCTTTTCTTCCAGAACAATCGAACATCCTAATGGCAGATGTGGAAAATTATCTTCAATTTCTTTTTGAACTGGTATGATAGTTTTACCTATTAATGCTCGGAATTTGTTTTCAAAATTATATTCAGGTCTCGCATTAGCCACAAAATCCAGCACAGATAAACATTCTTTTCCTTCAGACAATCTTAAACCCCTTCCAAGTTGTTGCAGAAATACCGTTAAACTTTCTGTTGGTCTCAGAAACAAAACCGTATCAATTTCAGGTATGTCTACTCCTTCATTAAATATATCTACCACAAATAAATAGTTGATTTCTTTATTACGAAACCTCCTTCTTATATCGTCTCTTTCTTTTGAATTTTCACTGGTTAAGTAATGTGCTTTTAAATTGGCTAACGTAAATTTCTCGGCCATATACTTTGCGTGTTCAATGGTTACACAGAACCCTAAGGCCCTAACATCATTTATGTCTCTTAAATACTTATTGGCATTGTGAATGATTTCACCTACTCGCCTATCATTCGACAAATACAACTTAGTCAATTCACTAGGCATGTATTTTCCATTCTCCCATTTAACTTTAGATAAATCAACACTATCTGAAATTCCAAAATATTGAAAAGGACATAATAGCTTTCTATTTAATGCTTCTGGCAACCTTATTTCAGCAGCAATTTTATCACAAAAATCATCCAGAATATTTTCATTGTCCATTCTTTCTGGAGTGGCAGTCAATCCTAAAAGAACGGAAGGTTTAAAGTAGTTTATAATTGGTCTATAACTTGAAGCGGATATATGATGAACCTCATCAACGATGATATAATCATAATAATCAGGGCTTAAAGACAATTCATCTATTCTATTTTTTAAAGTTTGGACAGAAGCAAATACAAAATCATATTTGTCTGGTTCAAATCCATTCCCCCATAGTTCCCCAAAATTATTATCTTTTAAAACACCTTGAAATGTTGAACGTGCCTGTTCCAGGATTTCTTTTCTATGCGCAACATATAATAGTTTAGCTGTTTTATTTACTTGTTTAAAACTCTTATAATCGAAAGCTGAAATAACTGTTTTACCCGTCCCAGTAGCTGCGACCAATAAGTTTTTATGTCTATGGTGAACAGTTCGTTCCACATCTAACTGTTCTAGTATCTCTTTTTGGTATGGATAAGGCTTTAAATCAAAAAACGTCAAGTTATTGAAGCTTTTTTGTGGCATTTTACCCGTTTTTAGAGAAGTTATAAGTTTTTCAGAATGAATATCATCATTAAATAGTTCAAATTCATTATTCTCCCAATAAGCATCAAAGGTTTTTTGAAATTTATCAATTATATGGCTGACCTCTTTTGTAGTAATTTTTAGATTCCATTCTAAACCGTCAGTAAGAGCAGTCCTTGAAAAATTAGAAGAACCAATATAACCCGTATGAAAGCCTGTATTTCTATAAAACAAATAAGCTTTAGCATGTAGTCTTTCATTTCCTGTATTATAGGATATTTTAACTTCTGTATTTGACAAACTCGATAGAAGTTGAATAGCTTTATAATCTGTAGCTCCCATATAGGTCGTAGAAATGACTCTCAACTTTCCGCCTCTCTCTGTGAACTCTCTTAATTCTTTCTCAAGAATTATAATTCCTTTCCATTTAATAAAAGACACCAATAAGTCAACTCTATCAGAAGAAAGAATTTCTTTTTTTAATTCGCTTTCTAAAGACAATCCTACGTTTCCGCCAGTAAATAATTCACTATGTGTCAATCGAGTATATGGAGTGATTTCTTTTAAGTGCAATTCTAAATCTGAAAAATGTGCATCAGTTTTTGCAAATACTGCTTTAAGAATTCTACCTTCTGTTTCAACAAGATCATCATCAATTAGATCAATACTAATTTCGTCTTTTAGAACCTGAATAATTTTATTTGCAATCTTAATCTGATTGTCAATCGCATGTTCACCTTTAACTAAAGATAGTGCATAGCCAATAGTGCTGTTTAGATGTTTAGATAAGACTTGTGCAGCTTCTTCTTTGTCTAAAGCAACTTCTTTAATATAGTATTGACGTGCTTCAAGCTCCTCAAGTTTTGAGGCTACTAATTTGGTTATTAATTGTTCGTAAATACCTTCAATCATTATAAAAGTGCTTTTAGTTTTTCAATAACAGGTATATCGGCTTCTGCTAAATCATAGTTATTTAGGTTTTCAAATTCAACGAATTCATAATCTTTATGTTCCAAAAGTTCGATTTCACCAGCAACATAATTACACAGATAAGCTATTAATTCTATTTTGAAAGTTCCATAATCGTGCACATGCGAGGAAATTCTATTTACAGGAAGAATTTCAATATTCAATTCTTCTTTAATTTCTCTGACAATGGATTGCTTCTCATTTTCTCCTTCTTCTAATTTACCGCCAGGAAACTCCCATTTTAAAGGTAGCTTCATTTTCTCGCTTCGCTGAGCGATAAGTATTCGCTTTTCCTTTAAAATTATAGCACAAACTACTTGAATCATTTTTATTAGGCTTTTTGTTTAGAATGGATTCTAAATTTATTGAAGATGATTGGATTAAAATGGGGTTAAATTTAAACCATCAATCACTTCCCAATAAAAAACTCTTGGTCTAAACCCTTCTTCTCCAAAATGATTAAGTAAACCAAACCCAGAAGCTTCTTATCTTCAACATCTTCTTGATTAAAATTCCTCTTTTGAATATCAAAACGCTTTCTGTTCCCGTATTTATGCAAAATGGTATCAATATTTTTAGGAATGAAAAACGATGATTTTCCAATAATTTTTTTGTATTCATTCAAATAAATACCAATCCCGGCGATATCAAAGTCGCCAAAATGCAGGTAGTCATTAGAAATTGAATTCATCCACTTTATAAAATCCTTATTTTGGTTTTGTGGATAACGAGACACAAATAATGGAGTAATGTGCTCAAACAAGTATTTCTGCTGTCTGATTTGACTGAAGTTCTTGGAGTTCTCAACTCCTACAATAGTTACGTTTTTAGGGATTTTAAAGCTTTCGTAGTCGGAAATAAAAAGAAAGCTGCCTGGACTAGGGTTGATGATTAGCTTTTCATTGTTTAGTTCTGCTTTTATAGGTTGATAGCTATTAACTAGAAATCCTTTAAATACTCTTTCTTTAGAATTTTTAGAATCGGTTGTGATTTTCACAAAATCTCCTCGAGATGATTCTGTGTTTTCTAAAGCTGTGATATAATTGTTCAAATCATTAATTTGCAATTGATTTTCTAAATAAATATGCAAGTCTTTTTCATTGATTAGCTCCAAAGTCTTTCTGTGTTTTCCTTTGCGAAAAATGATGTTTTCGAATACTAAATCATCAATTAATTTACTTTTTGCTGAACTCGCAGGAATGGAATCACCCGTGATGAGTTGGACCAATACCTTTGCTATTTTTAATGTTAACTTCATTAATTCAGAACTTTAGAATTGACTTTCACCAATCGGTTTATTTTCGTATTGTATTTCTTGGAATCCAATTTTGATTGCTCTTTGGCTAATTTATAGGTGTATTTGTAATCCGTTGGGTTTTGACTAGTTGGTGAACCGTTAATCAATAAAATGTTTCTTTCATTCGCAAATCTTAAGATTCCTTTTACATTATTGGGATGGAGCCTTCCTATCTCATCCATCATACAATGCAATTTAAAATCTTTGAATTTCTTTGAAGCGCTGTCCTTAAAAACATTGAGAAGCAAAATATTTATCATGGCTTTTACCAAAACGTCTGTTCCTTCACTTCCAACATTTGATAGTTTTTCTACCCAGCCAGAATCGTTATCATTTTCTACAATTTTGAACTGCAAATCGAAAGACTCTGAAAGCGTAAGTGTTGAACTTTTGTATTTCTCAATCGCTTTAACCAGTTCCTTTAGAAGTTCCACTGCTTTTTGATTTTTGGATTCACTGGCATCCGAAGTGAAAAGACTGGCTTCCCCTAAAACCATACTATTCTCATCATTAAACTCCTGGATTTTAATCAATAATCTTACTATCGGATTTGAACTTGCTAAGGTTCTAATTTCCATCTCTTTGATGGCTTCCACAAAGTTTTTACTACTGAAATCATCATTTATTTTTTTAATGATTTTCTCGATATCTCCTTTTTTGGAGTTTAATTCAGTTGTTTCTCGACCTATCAACTGAATAATATGAGCAAACCGTTCATTTACCCTTTTTTCGAATTCATTAATTTTATCTTCTTCAATAAATTCTTTTAATTCTGATGCAAAATTTAGGAAATCCGCATCACTATTCAAATCAGTTTTAAAATAGAAGGTATTTTCGTTGGTGAAATTGCCGTTGAAAGCATTGACATTTTGTTGTAATCCCTTGAAGTTCTCAATTCCTTTGTAATACTTCCCTTTAATCTCTGAAATAATAGATTTGGCTGTTTTCAGGTCTTTATCTTCTACCATCGACTCAGAAAAATAAGTTTGAATATTTATAAAAGCATCAGATTTCTTGAATTCAATAAACTCTTCTTCGTCTGCCTTGAATTCGTTTATTTTTGATTGAATACCATCAACTATAGCTTTCTGTTCTTGATGTTTTTTTTCGAGTTTGACTACTTCCGTTTTGTGTGTTTCTATAATTAAATTTTGCTTTTTTTCGAAAGTTACTTTCTCCGCTTTTAATTCTGGAACGCGATCAAAAAGCTCTCTTTTATCCTTCTTGTATTCTATGACAAGCGCTTCATTTCTTTTGATGTAATCAATTGCATTTTCAACATCCATTAATGTATTTTCAATAACGGAAATTCTATTGGTGTCGGCTCCTTTATTTTCGAGTTTTGAAGTTTCTTCTTTTCTCAACTCCTGAACTCTTTTCTCCGATTCTTCTTTATGATTTGAAATAGAAAGCTGTATTTCATCTATTTTAGTCTTACTTAAATCTTGCAACCTTAAAACTTCGGCATTTCTTTCATTTTCTTTTAAAGTTATTTTACGCTTTATCCCTTTCTTAATTCGATCTAGATGTTCCTGCGCTTTTAATTTCTGAACCGTCACTTCATTCAAAGCATTTTCAATCTCTTCTAGAATAGATTTTTTTTCTGATAAAGATTTCTCTAGCCATTCATTTAATTCAACTAGATTTTTCTTTAGCTTTTGATCTGACTGAGCTATAATGTATTCGTTTTCTGCAATAGCTTCCTTAAAGATTTTCAACTTTTTCTTAAACTTCACTTTTAGCTTTTGTAAGAAATCTTTCTTTTCTTCATTTAATTGAAGATGTGATTTTTTAAGTTTATCTATTTCTGTTTTATAACCTCCAATTTCATTACTGTATTCTTCAACAGTTTTTATGCGATTGGTTAACCCGTTTAAATTCAACTCCACCCCAAAGAAAGTATCTGAATTTGTGTTGACCAATTTAGGATTCAATTGAGAATTAAAAAGAACACTTTCTTCATCAATTACTTTACCAATAGTTTCTTCCCAATTGGGTACGGTATCATTTAACCATCCATAAAATGAAGATTTACTTTGAGCAATTTTATTCTCTATCGACTGGATTTGATTAGAATATTTCTGTTTCTCTTTATTAACCTCATCAACTTTCAATTCTGTTGATCTCTCTATTTCTTTTTCTTCAAGTTCCCATTGCTTTCTCAAGGTATTTACTTCATTCTTTGAGTTAAGAATAATGCTATTTGAGTTTGAAATTTCATTTTCAATAGCTTTTTGATCTTCTTTAGACTTTTCAATTTCAGCCCTATAAAAAACTTGGTGTTTTAACTCTGATTTCTTTCTTTTAAGAGCGTTTATCTTTTCAATTATTCCATTTACGTCATTAACAGCATTTTCTTTTTCTAATTGATTGTCACTTTTAACTTTATCAATTAACTTTTCGTGGGTTTGAAAAATGTCATCTTTGCGATCTCCAGTTTCACTCTTAATCCTATTAATTTCTGCGTTTTGATGATTCGTTAGTTCTAGATGCTGATTTTGAACTTGTGAAATTAACGCTTCATATTTTTGACTGATTTGACCAAAAGCAGATTTCAGCAAACTCTTTTCTTCTCCCAAATTTTTAAATTCTCTTTCTAAGGCTTCTCTTTCAGCAACTTTTTGAATTAGTTCATGGATATTTCGATTGCTATATTCAGTTTGTTTTTTTGCTGCTTTGGAGAGTTCTTTCTTTACATAATCAATATCGGAAATTAATTTCTGTTCTCTTTTTAAATGAAGAACTTTTAAGTTCTCCTTCTTTTTATAAAGCTCTGTAAAAGCATTATTTTCCTTTGAAAAATTAGAAATTAGCAATGGTTTTTCTTTTTCTATAAAATCCATTCTAGACCTTAATCCATAAGCCAGTTGTTTCTTCTCTCTATTCAAATAACTATACGTACGGTATTTTTCAATAACCCTATCTGCTTGATGACGAACAATTATCTGACCTTTTTTATTTTTCTTGAACCAGATTCTGATATCATTAATTTCATTTTCAAACTTCCTTAAATGTCCTTTGGAATAATTTTCAATATCAATCGTGAATTCATCTTCACTCAAAGAATTGATGATCGTATCTTTAATAAACTTTGCCTCCAAATTTGAGTTTAAAAGAACGTTTTGAATGGTTCTGGGAATATTCTGGTATTGTTTACTCTCTATAAGTGCATATTTTCTAAAATCAGGTTTTAAACCTTTATTGTCTCCATAAATAATCCTACGGAACTCTTCATAGCTGGATACAATAGAAGTGTAATGAATCCCTTTCCCTAAAGCACTCCGAATTTTATCCCAGCTTTCAAATGCTCGGTTGCTTTCATCAATAAACAATTCTCTTTTATAGCTGGAATTAAAAAATCGAAAAGCTACTTTACCATTCACTTTGTAAGCCAATACACAAAAAGGGACACCATCTTTTTCAACTTCATAAATAATGTATGAGTTTTGATATGGAAAGTAATAATCGTCAAATCCTTTCTTCTCTCTTGGTATTCCTAATTTGGATTTATTTGCATTATAAAAGAATAAAATAGCGCGCAACAAAGTACTTTTCCCAACTCCTTGCGTCCCTATCAAATGAACATTTCCATCCAATTCAATCTCAGCATATTGAACTGTTGCACTATTTATAAATACAATTTTATTTAGGTATCTCATTTTCTATTTCTTCTGGAATATTAATGGCCGTAATAATGTCTTTTAAGTAATTGAAAGAAGTCAGCACTTTGTAAGTTTCGGATATTTCATCTTGTAGCGTGATAAAATTATCTCTTTCTAACCTTTCAATTATCTTTTTAATTCTGTCTGAATGACTCTTTTTATCGCCAGTTATTTTTTTGAGACTATCGAGTTTTAACGATAAATCTGCATTATTTTTTAGTTGATTACTAATGTCAGATGGCGTGAACCTAAAACCCACGTCAAAAGAAGAATCAAATGTTTTAAAGAAATCCAAAATATCAATCCAAGTAAAGGCTTTTTCTAGCTTCCTATCTAAATCGACTTTTTTTTCTTCTCTACTAAAATAGAAATACTCGTTCCCATGTTCCAGTATGTAATTGATCTCAAAAAAATAGGCATACAAATCTTCAAAGGTATTTTCATCTTCTAAAACCCTGTAAAGTGTTTGTATTTCTTCGTTTGGACTATTGGAACAGATGAACTGACCTCTGCGTAGGACATCGAAAATTTCTGAAGTGTATTTTGTTATCATAAGTCTTATTTGGGGTAAACTAGGGCAAATTCGACACCATTAGTTATTTGAAAATCTTCTTCTACTCTTAACTCTCTTTCGTATTGCGAGGTGATTTGACAAAAGATGGTGACTCGCTCATCAAAGTCGACCTGTTTCAAAAAATCATAATTCATGATGAAGTTGAATAAATTATCGCTTGTTGCTAAGAATTGATTTCTCACCTCCTCTAAGTTAATCATTACCTCTTCTTCAATATTGTTTTCTAGATATTCTGAAGAAATTTGACTTGCTATTTCTGGTTGAAACCGTGTTCTGTCTTTGTGTGTTCTTGCAATTCTTTTAATCACTTCAAACACTTTTTCATTTTCTCTTATAAATTCAAGCGACAAATTCAAAGGTTCAGGTATTCTCTTTTCAAAAATGACCTGATTTTTATGAGCAATCAATTGTTTAATATCTGTTTCTGCTTCAATAGTAAAGTGATCTTTTAAATACTTTAATTTTCTCAGCTTTTCTATGAATTTTCCTTGGTGCTTGATTTGATTAAGATAATCAATTATCTGTTTTTCTATTTCAATTAAGTTGTGTGAACATTCTCTAAGCTGAAATTTCATATCAACAATTACTCTCTTTAATTCTTCATCTAAAGCTCTATTGAAAAAAGTAAGTTCTTCTTGATCAATCAAAAGCAATGTTTGGATAATCAGTTTTTCAACTAAATTTCTTTTTTGATCTAAATTTTCAAGTTTTAGTTGCTTGTTCTTATAGTTCGCTTCATTTTTGAAAGTATTCTCAATATTTCTTCGAATATCTACTACACTTCTGAGGGTTATAATTCCAATTTTTCTGAATGTTTTTTTGATAAACTTTAAATAACTGTACCTTCTGGTTTCATTATTCTCATTCAGAAAGTAGCCGATATTTTCTTTGATGTTCTTGATATTCTCATCGATGTAGGAAAGGTTTATTTCTTCGTTTACATCCAATATCTGTTCAAAAAAATCTAAGAATTGGTCATCAAGTTCCAAACAGCCGCCATTTTCTCTTATGACTGTTCTTTCTATCAAGAAATCAATTCGATTTTCGTCATTATCCACCAACTCAATAGCATCGCTATACTTATAATCAATAGCTTTTCTTTTGCTAAACATTTCAGCAATTAATTTTTCCTCTCTTTTTAGAGTGGAAACTAATTCTTTTATGTCATTGAAAGTGTTCATCTTTTTATTTTACTAGAGTAGCCGAAAAACTGCTCTTTTAGATTTTAAAGTGCTGTTTTTCCTTTTGGAAAAAAAAATGTGATGTTTGAAAGTCTTAAATTTAGAAATAATCACTCCTTTTTTCAATTTTAAAAATACATTTTAATTTGAAAAAGACATGAACGCCACAACAAAAAAATCTGTTTTTGCTATTTCTGTTATAAAAAATAAAGTTAGGGTTTTGGAACATGAATGGTACAGTGTTAATGGTCTGTTTTTACAGTTTCTCTTATAGATAATAAAGGAAACGTTTGGAATGAAAAATGGTATGAAGGTTATGGCGTATTTGGCGGTAAAGATTTCTTTGTATTGGTTGCCGAAATGAATGGTAAAACCTCAAGAGAAGATGGCATAGAATTATATCATGAAGGAGATGAGACATCTCTTTTATTCCCAAACCTTGTTCAAAATGACTTGGGTTGGAAATGGAAAAACAAAAAACCAAAAGAATGTCCACACCAAGGTCATTTTTATTAAGACAATAAATTACCTCATCCACTTCATCCAACTCACGCCGACTTCAGGCGAGTTAAAAGGTTCTAGAATTTATAAACATTTAAGAGAACTTCCCCAAGAGATCCCAAATTTTAGGTGAACGGGAGTGTTTTAAGCTTATCATCTAATAGCTTTTAGGGTTGGCGTGAGCAAAATCAAAAGAGAAAATACGTATGCCTTGCAATGGCCTTTTTAAAAAAATGTAAAATAAACTTGACATTATCAGTTATTAGATTACATTTGTAAAGTCTTATTGACATAATGTAAACTATTAACGACTTTTTCTATGAAAACCAAGAAACAACAGATTTTAAATTTAGCGGGCTGGACGTGGTCTTGGGTCGCTACGCTAGCCCTAGCCACCTTTGGTCCTCAATTTATTTGGGACGACCACCAACTGCTCACTATTCTCTTTGTGGGGTTGAACTTTGCCAATGGTATTGCCATGGTTATTGCCAACCGCCATTTCTTTAATAGCCTAGATGAGCTGCAACGTAAAATACAGCTTGAGGCTTTGGGGATTACTTTGGGTTTAACCGTTATCATCGGGATTACCTATTCGCTGCTAGACACGACCAATCTGATTGGTGCAGATGCTGAAATTGGTTTTCTAGTGGGCATAATTGGTATTATTTATTTTTTGAGTACGCTCATTATTGGAAGACGCTACGCATGAAAAACAAACTCAAAGTATTACGCGCAGAGCATAACCTTACCCAGGAGCAGCTGGCAAAAGCGGTGGAGGTGTCCCGACAAACCATAAATGCGATTGAAAAGGAAAAATTTGATCCCAGTTTGATGCTGGCCATCAAGCTGGCGAGGCTCTTTAAAACCGAAATTGAGTCTATTTTTATCTATGCTAAGGAATAACCCCCCCCTAGCCTTTTCCCGAATTTTGTGTTAGTTGCCTTTTAAGCTTGACTACAAAATTGACCAGAAGTAAACAGACAAAACACTATAGAACCATACCCATAGATTAGTTGTTAACTTTAATTGATACTTGAATTGTAAAAATTATTTTTGTACTCTAAAGCTTCACTATGGATTTTTCTAATATTAAACTTATTGTTACTGATATGGACGGTACGCTCTTAAATGAAAAAAATGAGGTAAGCCCTCGATTTTTTCAACAATTTGAGGAGCTTAAAAAACATGATATTCATTTTGTAGCAGCAAGTGGTAGGCAGTACCAAAGTATTTTAAGCAAACTCGATCCCATTAAAAATGAGATTAGTATTATTGGTGAAAACGGAGGTATCATGCAACACGCCAATGAAACTAAAGTTTTACTAAAGTTAACTGATAGCGATGTGCAACACTGTATCTCTCTCCTTAGGCTTGTAAAAGATTGCTTTATTGTACTCTGTGGTAGAAAAAGCGCCTACATTGAAAGTTCTAGCGCCAAGTTTATGACTCAACTTAAAACCTATTATAGCGAAGTTGAACAGGTTGAGGATTTGACCCAGGTTACAGACGACGATTTTGTAAAAATAGCAGTATATCATTTTGAATCTTCAGAAGCTTATATCTATCCACAGGTTCAAAATCTAATAGATAGTTATCAAGTCGTTGTTTCAGGGCAGAATTGGCTGGATATATCTCATATTAAATCCAATAAAGCGTATGCCTTAAAAATGATACAAAACGACTTGGGCGTTACCCTAAATGAAACCATGGTGTTTGGAGATTATAATAACGATATTGGTATGTTAAAATTGGCACGTCTCAGTTTTGCCATGAAAAATGCCCATCCCAACGTCTTACAAATCGCCAACTATCAAACCAAAAGTAACACAGAAGAAGGTGTTGAAGATATTCTGGAGAAATTATTAAAATCTAAACTCCCGACTTCATGAGGTTGGAAATCATACCCAACTACTCATCCCTTTAAAACAAGATCGAGTCTGTTTGAAACTCTGCCAAAAAATTAACCACTCCTCCCCTAGCTTTATCTTTAATTTGGTATCAGTTGCTTTTTAAGCTTAAGTGCTAAATTGACCAGCAACAAACACATAAAACCTACGACCAAGCCGATTAACAATTCCGTTACCAAGGAGGGCAAGAAAGGAATAAGATTATGAAAAAAATCTATATTGTGTGCAAAGATACCTCCAGACACCAGCAATAAGGCTATGGTTATTTGTATACTAAGAGAGATATTTTATTTCGTCCCAAATATTTACTGAATTTGGGACGAAATAAATGAAATGGAAAGACTGGTTGTAGAAAAAGAGATTGCTAAGGCTCTGAAAAAAAATAAAAAAGGAAGTATACTTTTTGTGGATGATTTCTTAGATTATGGTAATCCTGAAAGTATAAAGAAAGCTCTGTTACGACTAAAACAGAAAGGCCTTTTAGTGCGTTTGGCTCATGGAATATATCTATTCCCAAAAATAGATAAAGAGCTTGGTCTACTGTTTCCATCAACCGAAGATATTGCTAAAGCGATTGCAAGACGTGACAGGGCAAGGATTGTCCCAACTGGTGTACACGCCTTAAATAAATTAGGATTATCATCACAAGTTCCTATGAAAGTGGTTTACTTGACCGATGCTGCTGCAAGAAGTGTTAAAGTTGGTAAACGAACCATCTCTTTTAAAAAGGCGAGCCCGAAAAATTTATTGGCACAAGGTGAAATTAGCAGCTTGGTAATTCAGGCACTCAAAACCATTGGACAAAAAAAATTGGATAACGACACATTAAAAAGAATTCATCTCATTCTTGAAAATGAAAAAGAAGAAAACATAGTAGATGATGCTAAACTTGCGCCAGCTTGGATAAAAAAAATATTAACCCAATCTATTAAATGAATACTCATTGGCTAACATTATCAAAAGATAGAAGAATTAAAATTCTGAACCAGACAACAGAACTTACTGGTTTACCAGCAGTGGCCATCGAAAAGGACTGGTGGGTTACCTTAGTATTGAATGCTGTTTATTCTCTACCATACAGTGAAAATATTGTTTTTAAAGGTGGTACATCATTAAGCAAGGGATGGGGTTTGATAGAACGCTTTTCAGAAGATATAGACTTAGCAATTGACCGAAAGTTTTTTGGTTATGAAGGAGACATTAGCAAAACTCAAATTAAAAAACTATGAAAAAAATCCTGTGAATTCATATCGACTCAATTTTTCGAAGATTTAACAACAGTATTAATTGAAAGTAAGGCCATAGATGCCTGTAAATTGATTGCTCAACCAGTCATTGATTCGGATAAAGACCCTCAAACCATAGAAATTCATTATGATTCTGTTTTGGATACATCAGACTATTTACCGCAGCGGATTTTAATAGAAGTAAGTTCCCGTTCTTTAATGGAACCCACTGAGAATAGAGAAATCAAATCCATTATAAGTGAGAGCTTCCCAAAGCAAAACTTCGCTTCAAAATCTATTATAATTCCGACAGTTCTTCCGCAAAGAACATTTTTGGAAAAAGTGTTTTTAATTCACGAAGAGTTTTCACAAAAACCTGAAAAGATGAGAGTTGACCGACTATCAAGACATCTTTATGATTTGGAAAAACTTATGGACACAGAGCACGGAAGCAAAGCATTGAAAAATGTAGAACTTTACAACACTATAATTGCTCATAGGGAAAAGTTCAACACAATTAGAGGAATTGACTATGCTAATCACATCCCAAGTCAAATTAAAATCGTTCCACCCAATGCTATAATAAAGGATTATGAGAATGACTATGAGGCAATGACAAACTTTATGATTTACGGAAATACGTTACCGTTTGAAAAGTTGAATAATAGATTATTAGAATTACAAAAGAGAATAAATAAAATAAGCGAGCAATAAAAATCATACCCAACTACTCATCCCTTTAAAACAAGATCGAGTCTGTTTGAAACTCTGCCAAAAAATTAACCACTCCTCCTCTAGCCTTATCCTTAATTTTAAGTCAGTTGCTTTTTAAGCTTAAGTGCCAAATTGACCAGCAACAAACACATAAAACCAACAACCAAGCCGATTAACAATTCCGTCACCAAGGAGGGTAAGAAAGGAATAAGATTATGAAAAAAATCTATATTGTGTGCAAAAATACCTCCAGACACCAGCAATAAGGCTATGGTTCCAATCACCGTTAAGCTTTTGATGACTTTGGGCAATGCCGCTACTAAAACGCCACCGAGTTTTGCTTTAAAGCTTTTTTCGTCAGTGCTGTTTTTGATGAGTTTATACCCAGCATCGTCCATCCGAATTATAAGGGCAACGATGCCGTAAACTCCAACGGTTGCAATAAGAGCTATTATTGTCACTACAGGGATTTGTATGCTCAAACCTTCCTTAGACACGGTCCCCAGAGCAATAATGATGATTTCTACCGAGAGAATAAAGTCGGTTACAATCGCCGATTTGATGCGCTCTTTTTCCAAGGCCATGACCTCACTTTTAGATTTGGCACTTTTGAGCTCTTCTTTTTTGGAATGCGGGTGTGGAACTATAAAGTGATAGATTTTCTCTGCGCCTTCATAAGCCAAATACAAACCTCCCAACAGGAGAGCAATCGTAATCGCTATAGGCAAAAAGGCACTCAGTAAAAAAGCAACCGGTAGGATAATCACTTTATTGAGTAAAGAGCCTTTGGTAATAGACCATAAGACGGGGATCTCCCGTGAGGAGACAAAACCAGAGGCTTTTTCTGCATTCACGGCGAGGTCGTCACCCAAAATTCCAGCTGTTTTTTTGGCGGCCACTTTACTCATAACGGCCACATCGTCCATGAGCGCAGCAATATCATCTAAAATGGCAAAGAATCCTGAAGCCATACACTGTTTTATTTTAAGTTATTAGGTATGCCGAAATTAGTTTTTTTAAAAAGTTCCTAACTCCATTTTGAAAAAAAAGTTAAGACCGACATGGAAAAAAAAAGACCTCTTTTTTATCTAAAGCTAGAGCTCTTGATTAAAAGACATTGGTAAATCAACAAAAGAGCTAGCATTCATTCCACACTCTGTGGATAAAGTCCACAGGTTTAGGTCTTGGCTGTATCCAAACTAGCTGAAAACCCTACAAACTTAGACACGGTATATAAATTGGGTATAGATGATAAAATTATTAGTCATGGACGCAGATTTAAACATTGCCCAAACCTCATCGAGACCTTCATTTTCAAAATTATTTTCGATAAAATCACTCTCCTCCAGAGATATCCTCATTTTTACAGCAACATTTATAGTGCTTGTAGGTGCTTTGATTACAGTTATTCAATTGCAACCTGCCTTTGAACAACTTCACCTAGAGAGAATCAATACGTTTTGGGGAAGACTTCTTGTTTACGTATCCATTGCATTACTTGCTTTTAAGATTAGTTTTTTGGGCTTTATCTTTTTTCTGCGTTTAAAGTACCGCCCGGTTCAATCTGTATCCAATGAAAAATTGCCAGTGCTTACGGTCATTGTCCCTGCTTACAATGAGGGCAAGTTGGTTTGGAAAACCCTGCACAGCTTGGCAGGTAGTCATTATCCTGAACATAAAGTTCAAATCATCTCTATAGATGACGGGAGTCAAGACGATACCTGGGCTTGGATGCAAAAGGCAAAACGAGAACTTGGGGATCGCTTATCGATTTTTCAACAGCCCAAAAACATGGGTAAACGTCATGCCTTATACCGAGGCTTTAAGCTAGGTACGGGAGATGTATTTGTTACCGTCGATAGTGATTCTATCGTGAAAACGGATACGCTTCGAAATTTGGTTTCTCCATTTACGGTAGATTCCAAATGTGGCGCGGTAGCGGGTAATGTGCGAGTCCTTAACAATGAGAAAGCGATGATCCCTCGGATGCTAAACGTGAGTTTTGCCTTTAGTTTTGAGTTTATCCGTTCAGCACAAAGTCAGCTGGGGTCTGTCCTTTGTACGCCTGGAGCTTTAGCGGCGTATAGAAGAGATGCTGTGCTTAATTGCTTGGAAGATTGGATGCACCAAACCTTTATGGGTAAAACAACCGATATTGGGGAAGATAGAGCGATGACCAATATGATATTAAAACAAGGCATGCACGTTCGTTTCCAGAGTAATGCCGTTGTCCTTACCAATATCCCAGAGCGGTATAAAAACCTATATAAGATGTTTATCCGTTGGGAGCGAAGTAACGTGAGAGAAAATATTAAGATGAGCAAATTCGCTTTTACCAATTACAGAGAAGAATCGAAGGTAGGACCACGAATTTTATTGTTGAACCAGTGGATCAAAGTGGTTTTTGCTTATCCGTTTATGATTTTGATGCTCATTTTTATAGTGCTGTATCCAGTTCTGTTTATCAGTTCAACCTTGGTAAGTATTCTTGTCTTCTCTAGTATCCCAGCCTTGTTTTATGCAAAATCTTATAATGTTGGAGAGTCGCTATGGATGTATTGCTATAGCTTATTTTATACTTTTAGTTTGTTTTGGATTACCCCTTATGCGATTGCAACTGCCAGTCGACGAGGTTGGTTAACCCGAGATTTACCTAAAAAAGTTTAATTTTTTTTACTGAATTTAATACAGTTCGCTTATAAGCTTAACCATCACATATTAACACAATCAAACTTGAATACTCCGCGTGGGTATTCAAGTTTTTTTTATTGAAGGGGAGAAGAGATGATAAGGTGCAAATTTTCTTCGCTAAATTTTAAACTAAATAGTCATTCGTAAATAAGGTGTGTTTATTTAGTACAGTTATATCATCCACGGAGATCAATTCATTTTGCCCCAACCAGTGAATAAAGGAGGTCCATCTATTCTTTTCCATGGGTCCCCATCGGTTATCAGCAGTTAGGTAATAGGGCGCAATATAAGTCTGACTTTCAATTAAGAAATCCAAGTCATCAGTTTCTGTATGAGGCAATAGTAATTCTGCGGATTTAGTTGGGTGCCTCGCCGCCCATTGAAAACCTTTAGCGGTAGCTTTCAAAAAATTGGCCACTACTTTTTCTTTCTCTTTTACGATCTCGGGATGACTGAGTAATGCAGGAGAATACCCATAAGGAATATCGTAATCCTGTAATAAAAAAGTGTTTAAGTCTACTCCTTTTCTTTTGGCCTCTATTCCTTCCCAAGGCATAAACACCCAAGTTGCATCGGCTTCTCCTTTGAGTAGCGTTTCCCAGATGCCTAGCTTTGCAGGAGTAATTTTTACATGCCTGCCTTCTCCTCCGTCTTTTTTAATCATCTGGGAGATAATAGTATCTTCAAAACGGGCATCATAGGAAGCATACGTCTTACCATCTAGATCTTTCATTTGATGGATTCCTGAATCTTTAAGAGTCACGATAGCACTGGTATCTTCTTGTAAAATGGCAGCTATAGCCATTAGGTTGGGTTTGTTTGCTAAAGTTTGATAACTGATGACAGATTCTGAAGGAGCGATCGCAAAATCTACTTCCTGGTTGGCTAAGAGTTGAGCGGGTGTCGCTTTATAATGATCTACTTTGGGAGATCTAATGTGAACTTCCAGCTGCAAGTCTGCATAGAATCCCTTTTCTAAGGCGACATAAAATCCTGTATGAATAGTATTAGGGGTCCAATCTAAGGCTAAAGTTAGTTTTTCCATGATATATAAGTTGTATTATTAAATTTCTACGCTCGCATTACCGAGATCAGTTTTTTAGGGTATGTTCTCAGCCCTTGATTATGAGGCACCCCTTTTTAGACATTTCAAATATATAGAATTGGTTTTATAAAGCAAAATTTTTGGCTAGAGCCGTTTGATTTCTGTTGTTTTTAAATATGCACTGTCAAGTAAATAATCCTCGGGGCAAGCCCACGAGGCATTAAAATAATTTCAACTGATAATTTTTTTTCAACACTTTGTACTCTTTTTCTATTCCCTGTTCTTTGACATATTTGACAATGACATTCTCGGTTCCATGTTGACCAACGGTGTTCACAAAATAACCCTTTCCCCAAAATTCTCCACCCCAAAGCTGCTTTTTCACTTCTGGACATTGCCTAAAAACTTCCCTAGCTAAGATACTTTTGACCATCGTAACAATTTTTGTTACGCTATATGAAGGAACACTTTGAATCAAAAAATGAACATGGTGCTTGTCCGTTCCCACTTCTAGAAAACAAACTTCATATCTTTTTTCAATCTCCGAACATGTCGCGACCAAAACTCGGTCGACCGAATCAGAAATAACAACCCTTCGATATTTAGCACTGCTCACCAAATGGTAAAGAAGCACCCTTACGTTATGGCTCTTTTGTATGAATTTACTATTTTGTGACATCGAGTCACAAAATAGTAATAATAAACGAGGCAAGCCTCGGGGAATTAAACCCAATAGAGATTAAAAAACTCTTAGAGCATGGCCTTCATCCATCTAGCTGTATCATTTAACGCCTACTTCAGTCTGCTGAAAAGCTTTAGGCCACTCGATAAAAATAAGATGACCTTCCCCACCAGATCCCAAGTGAAGGTGAACTCATGGGTCCTCTGCTTAATTTCTAAAAGCTAAACTACCTTCTAAAAGCAAAATCCGAAGACACCCTACTTCTATTCTACTCTAACCTTGGCCACACGAATGGAGGTTGCCAAGAAATAAGCGTCTGCTGCTCTGTACACAAAAGCAATGCTGATGTCTTCACCCGCATACCCCTCCAATCCTAAGGCTCCCGTATTTTCTATATTGTCGAAACCTGGGTCGTTTGCTGTCATGGCCTCTAGGGCAGGCTGAAAGACTTCCCAGTTGGCCGTTTCGAAATTGGTTCCATCATAATCAGTAGAAATCTGAAGTCCATAGGCCAGAGTATTTTCATCGATCGGAGCATCGAAACGTCTGTCGAAATTGAAACTTAAATTAGGGTCTTCTGCTCCACCCAAACTGATAGGTGGTGAAATAAGCCAGGCTTCGGAATAATCATCCCCAGAGGTGGCTTCTCCTGCTGGTGTAAATGGGTTGGTCCCCACACCAGTGACTCCTTGTCCAGTGTAACAAAAGAAACCACCTGTACCGAAAGAATTCTGAACAACGTCAATGATCGTCCATCCATCCGGTGGAAGTTCAAAGCTTCCATTAGGACCGCAAACTCCAAAATTTTCTATGAATGGTAAAT
>Ga0136601_1000262_pt1 | contig 25181 bp, 35 predicted proteins | sample AntRauMFilla2699_FD_181020 | JGI IMG/M metagenome (GOLD analysis project Ga0136601, IMG submission 181020) | Saline lake microbial communities from Rauer Islands, Antarctica - Metagenome Filla 2 #699 | ecosystem: Environmental > Aquatic > Non-marine Saline and Alkaline > Saline | place...
GTGTCATTAATTGGTTGTCCACAAACAGTAGATGGTGATTTTGATTGTTCTTATAATAAATTAAAAGACTTAGAACATTTTCCAGAAGTAAGTGGTGATATAGATATAAGGTACAATACAGTATATAACTTAGTATATACCTTTATTAAAAAAGCCGATAGCTTTCTTATAGAGGATTTTATAGACTATGAAATAGTTAGAAATAGAGATACTGTTATGTTAGATAGACTCCAAACTTTTATTAAAGATAATGATTTAGAAATGCCTGACTTAGATAGAATTAAAAAACACTATAAAATAATAGAATAAAAATGAAACATAATAACAATTTAAATGTTACTTTAAGACATTATATAAATGAGAATAAAAATAATAAAAAAAGAAAAAATAGATTGATAAAGGAGAGTCAACTATTTTCTAGCAAAACTATTATATGTGTAGATATTCAACCAGAATATGAAGATTATATACAATTTGGATTAAAAGAATGGGGTGAGTTTATAAACGAGAGCAGTAAAAATAATAGTATAATATTTCTATATAATGGATTTGATACACTTGGTATGATAGAAGAAGACGATTATAAATATTGGTTAGTACAGGATTGTGGTATAGACGAAGATGTTATTTATAATTCAGATTTTTATGACAAAGGCTACGCTTTTTTTAGATACTGCATGGATAATTCAATAGATGAAGAAAATATATCTGACCTAGTTAAATATATGTATAATAATGGTATAAATGATAGCAGATATATTAATAGTGATATGTGGGATGATTATATGGATAAGTCTAATCATAGTTCTGAAGATGTGAGAGAATTACTAGAGATTAGTGATGATATAATTAGAATACCAGATTTAATGGATTTTGTAAAATACTACAACAGTATAATACTATTAGGTGGTGGTGTTGATGAGTGTTTAAAGGAAGTTGAAATAGCACTTAATGCACTTGATAGAGACTATGAAATATATGATAAGTTCACGTATTAAATAATTATATTTTCTTCATACCATTCGGTGAACTACTTAACCACTAAAGACGGTTAAGCTTCAAGAGTCAACACTTCCTCTAATGAGGACAGTTCGTCATGATTTTCGGTGGCAGTCCCTGACACCGTATTATTTTTTAAAGCAAAGTTCTTGATGTTTATAGCCGCATTAATATCTCTATCATGTAACACGTTACACCTCTTACAAGACCACTCACGGTCTTTAAGAGCTAACTCGTGGTTTACGTCTCCACAATTAGAACAAGTCTTGCTAGAGGGATCGTATCTACCTATTTTAAGTAGATTAACACCATACCAGTCGCATTTATATTCTAGCATAGTGGCAAACATGCCCCATCCAACATCTGAAATAGCCTTGGCTAATTTACGGTTCTTCATCATGCCTTTAATATGTAAATCTTCTATAGCTATAGATTGGTTCTCTCTAACTAGTCTAGAAGATTCCTTATGTAAAAAGTCTTTACGTTGGAAAGCTGTTTTTTCATGTATTTTTGATAATTTATTCTTAGTACGTACTCCTTTATTTTTAGAGTATTTTCTTTGTGTGTATTTTAACTTTGATTCATTATTTTTTAAATATCTAGGGTTATTAACCTTATCTCCTCTGATGATACCATAAAGTCTTTAATGCCTAAATCTATACCAATGGTCGTCTCAGCTTTTATAACTGGCTTAGACTTTCTGCCTACACCAGTATCACATGATATACTTACATAGTACTCACCAGTTGGTGTTCTAGATATGGTAGCAGATTTAATATCACCCTTTATAGCTCTATGTAATTTAATTTTTATACCTTCTCTAAACTTAGGTATGGATAGTTTTGCTTCCTCAAAATATATATTTTGTGGTATGTGAAATGATTGTTTACCACTCCATTTAGATTTAAATTTGGGATAACCACTTGTTTTCCTACGAAATCTTTTAAAAGCATTATCTAGGTTTTTAATTGGTGCTTGTAAGGACTGGCTATTTATTTCTTTTAACCATTCAACATCTTTTTTAAGACCTGGTATTTGCTTTATTAAATCATTGCATTTGAAATAATTTGTTTTATTTTCGTTAGAAGCATTATTTACCTCTAAAGCTATATTATATATAAACCTAGCAGAACCAATGTGTTTATTAATTAGTTCTACTTGTTCTTTATTTGGATATAATCTATATTTAGAACCTTTTAACATAACGTATATATTAATAAGTCTACCTTCCCTATTGATATTCTAGATTTTATTTGTATATTTTCCTAGGTCTTACATCACATCGGCTAAAGACCAATGTGCTTTACGACATAATTATATAAAACCATCACGCCACAAAGTATCAGCCATACCCCATTCATAAGCTTCTTCTTTCATCTCACCTGGTAGAGAATTGAATATTTCTAAAAGTTCCTCCCTTGTTGATTTTTTCTTAGTGGTTTCCCATGTTGCACTTAATATACAGTCGTGCATATGGTTCCAATCGTTTTCTCCAAAGTCCTCCATAATACTAATCTTCCCATTCAATATTTCTCCATCCAGTGACCTCAAGATAGACTTGTCTTATTTTCGAAGGCTCTAACCATCTTAATTCACCATCAAGTGTTTTAGGTAGCCATAAGAATTTACTTATGATTCTTTTTTCAAAATCTACACCTTTCTGTTTTGTTATAAATCTCATTTTTTAAGTAAATATAGATAATACCTTTGTTTTAATATACTTATTTATAATATATTTAAGAAAATAATTAATAAATATCAGTATCAATATCTATAATATCTTTATAATCTACTCGGTCTATAACAAATTGGGTTTCACCAGATTCGATGTCATAGTCATCAACATCAGCTTCTATTAGTGATAGCTTTGTTCTTATAGTAATCAATACAGGATTTCCATATTTTCTAATATGATATTTATATCCATCAATCTCTTTACCAGATATCCTTGTTGTCAAATAAATACCATTATAGCTATTACCATCTGAGTTTGTCTTGTTATGTCCTATTTCTAATCCATTTTGTTTGATAGATTCTAGAAATCTATCAGAAGTAAAGTGATATAATTTTACAATATTATTTCCTATTAAATTCTCTACATCTTCCCACAACTTATAAAATTCTACATATCCATTTTCATCAACTTCTATTGCCTTTTCGCTTCCTAAGAAAAATGATACCTCGTCTAGTAGCTCTTCTGTTATATCTGTTGCATTTATTTCGCCTTCTAGACTATTTGTATCAATCCACTTATTAAACTCATTAGTATCAACCCTAGAGTATATATCTTTAAGCGTAGAATAGTACTTATCTTCTAAATAGTTTTCGAATAGTTTAATATATTTCATTAACTATATATTAAATGAATACAATCTAAACCCCAATCTGTTTTCTAACCTTCATAGATGTAGATCTAAATCTCTGTTTATCTATTTCTTCGCCAAAAATCCAATATTTTTTGATACCACCTATTAGCAGTTCTGCTGGGCCTTTTAAACGATGGAGTTGGTTGTTAATATACCAATGCTTATTCCCATTAGATGTGTGTATGGCTGGGCCATCCTCTCTGTGTAATTTACCATGTCTGTACCAGTACTGACTTCCACTTCTTTCAAGAATTGCTGGACCATCTTCTCTATGAAGTTTACCATTTCTATACCATTTTTCTGTACCATCTTCTTTTATTAAGGCTGGTGCATACTCACGGTGAAGATTACCATTTAGAAGTCTCCATCTTTTTATACCATCTTTTGAAATTGTTTTCTCTACAACCATTTTTTTTGTACAAAAATATTAATATTAATGCGTGAATGATTATATATGGAAGTATTTTAACGGAATAATGTGATGTGTGTTATGATATAAATACTAGTTTAAAAAACATCATTTATTAGTATCTTTATTCCTTTTCATCTGTTCATTACACCATTTCTTTAAACAAGGTGATTCGCTTGAAAAATATACTCTATCAGGATTATTTTCTTTGTGTAAATAATTTTGTTTATTTACTAGTTTTTCCTTTATAGGATATGATGCTTTTTTGCTCTTTTTAAATATTTTACCTAACCAACTTATTTTCATACTTAATTTTTAGACCTCTTCGATTTCTATATCAAAGTTGGATTCAATGAACTTCTCTTTATAATTAGACAATGCGATGTTTGCATAAACATCATTTCCCCAATCTTTAGGGAATGGTTTGCTTTTATTACCAAAAACCACTACTGATTCAAGCAAAACTTTTCCACTCTTAGATTTTAACGTATATTTAAAATCCTTTGAGTATTTGTTTTTAATAGACTTTTTATCATTTTCCATAGTCTTCTATTATAATTAATATTTGTACAAATATAAGTAAAATATATTAAAAAACATGCAACATCATGATATATAACAATAATAATTATTTATATTTGCTTTCTTAAACAAATAACATGAGAAAAGGTAAGAAAATAGACTGTCTTGATTCCTCATCAATATACAATAAATTGATGAAATCTAAAAACAATAAAAAGATTATGGATAATAATGATGTTAGGATAGGTGATAATATGGCTATAGATAGCAAAACTAATGTAATATATAAGCTAAATAAGAGCTTCTAATAGACTATTTATAAAATATATACAATAACATATTAAATCATTTAAAGTTCATCTAAGAGCATTTAAAGATAACACCCGAAGGTGTTAGTGTTATATAACTAAACAAAAGTTATATTATTCATTTCATTAAAAATGTGAGCTATCATACCAACATCCCAACCATTACCAGTTGCCTTAACTGTTTGGTTTAAACTTATCTCATCACAGTAATCATCTGGTAAGTTCATAAGTCTACATCTTTCAATCTTCGTATAATTTCTATAAGGAAGTTTTTTATTGAAAGCATCTGGGTGTCTACCTATTGACATAGGCGTTAAAACAGTATCTTTAGCTACTGTTGTTAAGCAATTACTCTTATCTGTATTGGTTGCCCTTACCTCAAGGCATTGTGTGATTGGAATCTCTTTATTATAATCTTGTCTTTTTCCTCTATCATCTAGTCTTCTGCCCAAAATAGAAGCTTTATTTAATCTCCTTCCTCTTATTGCGCCTGGGCCAACAAACTCTGTATGCTCTAAAATACTTTCAAGTTTTATTCCTTTATCAGTTGGTTCTGTAATTTCAAAATTAGACCAATACAATCTAACTCTATTTTGTGCAGATGTCAAATTACTATTAAGCCTAATAGGTTCAACACCTAAGTACTCACTTATGACATCTTGATATTCTTTCTTCATAACAACGTTTTCAAGAAGCCAATATTTAGGATTTGTTTCTTTAAGAAGTCTTACAAACTCAAAGAATAGTTTGCTTCTAGGATCTTCGAAATTTAACTGCTTACCTGAAAAACTAAAGCCCTGACAGGGACTCCCTCCCATTAACAAGTCAATTTTTGGTAAATCAACAGATTTTACTAATCTAACATCACCAATATGTTTTGTATTTGGGAAGTTAGATTTAGTTACTTTTATTGCATGTTTATCTATCTCACTAGCAAAGTACTCGTTTACTTTTATATTAGCTTTTTTAAGAGCAACTTGCCCACAACTTATACCATCAAATAAACTTAAAACATTTATACTATTATCCATAATCTATTATACTGCCTATGATAGTAAAAGTTTAATTAAAGTCTTTAAATCTAATTATTCTATTCTCATTTGTTGGTATGTCTATTTCACTCAACAAATCACTAAGTCTTTCATTAAAATCATCATCATCAGGAGAAGCATATGAGTCAGTTGGTGTACTTTCAAGCCCTTCGTATTCTACATTATATTTTATAAAATCTTCTAACGAGTAAGATTCCCCCCTTTCATATATATAATCAGATATATTTTCTAAAGCTAGCTTTACAAGTTCTTCAATATCAATAAAAAAGATTTTATCACCAGCATCGTCATATGTATATCTAGTATTTTTACCATCTATATCTTTATATAAAAAGTAATCAGGGAGTGCATCAATACAACTACTATAGTGTTCAGATTCATCAGCTAGTGCTTGTGCTTCAGCTTGTGATGACTCAATAGAATTTTTTATCTCATAACACACATCATACTCATCTTCTTCTAAAATTTCTTCTATAACACTTTTCAATTCATTATATATATCACTGTTCTCTCCTTGGAACTCTTTTATAAAATCTTTTACTAATAGATAACGTGCTTGATGTTCTATATCTTTTATATCTCTTATATCGTTTCTATTGTTATCGAAATTAGTTATTAAATCTCTATAAGGTGTCAGTTCATCAGCAACTTCTAGTAATATATTAGAAATATACATAATATTTTCTACATCTATACTATCAAATCCGTTATTCCACTCAAAATACTCAGAACTTTGGTAAAAAATATCATAACCATCTTCGCTATCTACAAATCCAGATCCATCAGATCCATCAAATATAAAATTTAAATCGGTCAAATTCTCAACCTTATAAAGAAAACAATCTAAGTCTTCATTGTAATCACCTCCCATTATCTTAGCAAAGTTTTGAGCTGTTATATCACCTTTATTAAATCCAATAACTGACAGTATATTATCTTTACCAATATCACTTGGGTTTATTCTTTTTACCAAATCATACACTAGTTCTATAAATTCAATGCTTTCTTCATCTTCTAGTATATCTTCCCAATCTAATCCAATGTTTTGTTCATTATAAAAATCTATACAAAATTCCATTAATCCATCTTCAGTACTTAGGTATTTAATTGCTTTATCAAATATATCTTGAGCATAATTATCATAATCTATTTCATCATCAACTATTGATAATATTTCTTTTAACTCATCTAGCGTTGTATTATCAAAAGCACTATCTAATAACAAGTCAATACAATTATCTATCAGCTCTGGTAAATAGTCCGATTTGAATAATCTATAAAACTCTCTAAAAATATGAGGAGTCAATTTAAAATCAGATACTTTTGAAAATATATCTTCTTTATAATCACTAATTATATTTATATCATAAGACATAAGATTCTCTATCTCCTTTATAAAGTTTTTCTGTGTTAAGAGATAAATATAAAAGACTAAAAACTTTTTCCTATAGACAAGATTGAATAAGAAATCTTTTGCCCACTTCAATACTGGATTGGCTTCTATTTCTTGTATAGAATAAACCTCATCACCATCCATAAACACATTTCTATTAACACCACCTATTTTTTCTACTAATTTTTTTGTATAATCTAAATCTTTTTCAAAATATTCATCACCTTTTATCTTATGTAATTTATATAAATCTTCTAATGATTTAACTAAATTTATTAGACTAGCACTATTATAACTAGACAGTAGTTCTAATTTATCACCTATATCTAGAAAGTTAAGCATTGTATTTTGAATATACTCGTACTTAGATGATTTAGTATCTTTGTTTTCTAGAACACCATCTTCTATTTCGTCAAAAACCATTTTATATTCACTTCTTAGTACATCAAAATATTCTCTAGATATATTTATATTATCAAGTTCATCAACACCAATAAAGACATATTTGAATCTAGAAACTATAAATGTAAAATAATCCTTATCTAATACAATAAATTGGCTTAGAATACTAATAAATTTCTTAACCTTATCTTCATCTGTTTTTTCTTTAGCTATCTCTTTATTAATAAATAGCATAATATTAGTTATCAGAACTATATTAAATTCATTTTCACCACTTAACTGGTTATTTAGTGTTATCTGATATCTATTATCATTGGCAATATTGTTATCATCTATAAATGTGGTAAATAACCAACTGTGTTTGTTAAATATTTCATTATAAAAATTTGGAATGAAATTATCTATATCTAGACCTACTTTTTTAAGATACCTTCTTATTTGCTTACTCACTAACTCACCACCTAGGTATATAGATGATAGTTCTTTAAAAACACTAATAGGTATTTGTCTGTCATAAAATCCCTTAACTCTATCTAATGAGGATTCCAAAGAGTAATCATATCCTTCAACTTCCATACGTATCAATCGATTATAATCAAAATTTTTGGTTAGTTCTGATGCTATATCTTCGTTATTTAAATCTTTTATAATATCCAAAAAATCATCTATTGACTCTAATCCTTCTACTTCTTTGGATAATTTGATAAAATCATCTTTCACACCAACTTTTTTTGATTTGAATTCACTTATTGGAACACCAGTAAGTTCTGATATCTCCGTTAAATCAATTGGTCTGTTAATATTATCTTGATGCCCACCATTTAATGGGTTTCCATCGATATCTAATGTAATTCCAAACTTGCTATATCTACTGGTAGATGGTAAATTAAAATTAAATATCATATACTGTGTATTAAAAGAATTAAATGAGCAATATCTTGTGAAATAAGAGTCTGAATACTGTATACACCATGATGTTGAACCCAATTCTTGTATTGCTGGTTTATATTCTGTCTGTAACATCAAAACATTATCCTTGTCATAAACAATATTAATCCTTTCTCTATACTTCTTTACCAAAAGATCAACATCCTCTCTAGAAGAACCTCTTTTTATGAAACTCTCTACATCGGACATAAGTTCTTCCATAGAAACACTGTTTACTTTAAAGTAAATTAACTTTTTTGTATACTTAGCTATTTTATCCTTTCCAAGTTTACCAAATTCTATTGCAATTTCATCTATTTCCGTTCTATGTCTACCTATAAATTCTTGGTCAGTCTTATCATAATTTAAGTATTTTATCATATCCCAAAAATACTTAGTATTTACACTTTCAATAGTCGTATTGATATCATCAATAAGTTTCTCATGTGAATCATATTGTATCAAATTTTTAGGCAATTTTTTTATAGTTGCTTTATTCTGCTTTATCCATTCTACAAGACCCTCTATAGATTCAAATTGGTCATTGTTAACATCTGCTTTTAATTTAACATCTTGTTCAATAACATATTTGAAAAAATTAAATACTAATCCAGGTGTTTTATTTAGAATTTTTTTTAATTCATCTAGTATCTTATAAGAATTTTCTGTGTCATAATTCTCATCTTTAGCCTTTTTTTCTATGTAACTTTTAGTCTGCTTTACATTCTCTAAAAGCTTTACAGTATTTAAATCATTTATGTATTTCATATTTGAACCACCAATCTTATTGAAATTTCTACGCATTTTTATATTTATTTTAATATGTTAATATATATATTAAAATAAATAACTCTAGTTATATTAATATATTTTACATATATTTGTGAAAAATAACAAATGGAAAAAAGAATCTTGTATAATGTGTTAGAGGATAGTAATATTATTTTATTTTTTAGAAACGATTCATATGTTTCAGAAAAATTACAAGAAACGGTACTAGTTATGAATTATAATAATAATATGTACACTGGTACTTTCCATTCTTTAAAATCTGAATATTATGATTACATACAGGAAATATTACAAAAATTTCAGCCAGTAGCAACCAAAGATATTGATAAAAAACTTGAAATGCATTATATAACATACCATCGAATTAGACCAATTGATGAGGTTCGATTTAAATCTATTATTAGAAAAGGTAAATTAAAGACTTTATTATGTTAATTAATGTATATAGACAACTTTCTATGGTGTTATGGAATGAATCAATAGATGTAATCATTGTAAATTATTCAAATAACTATTTTAAAATTGAGTACTATCTACAAGAAATATATAATGTAGAGAAAATATCAGAAGATGAATATAACGAACTTTTAATCCGTTGTGTAGATGCTACTGATTGTGTAGATGCTACTGATTTTGTAAATAATGATATTATAAAAAAGTGTATTAGAGAATTTAGATTGAATGAACTGTTAAACAATTAAAGTTCATCTTTATATTTTTTAAAGAAACTATCCAAAAACTCATCTGGTGTCAAGCCTTTCTTGAAGGCTCTATATATATCATACTTATTTATGAATAGTGATACTTTATTGTAATTTTTCATAACTTTTATTTTTTCATAAATTTCCTTATCAAACTTATGCATATTTCTAATATCATCATAATTATCAAACTCATGACCTATTGGAAATTCATATTTAACTATTTCAATTGCTTTATCTGGTCTAAATATACAATAAGTATTTTTTTTACTTTCCTTAGCCACATATCCATCATAACCTAATTTAATTATTGCTTCTTTTATAGTTTGGTTTTCGTAATATCTCCAAGTGTTATCTAATTCTATCTCAGTTGGTTCAAGCACAAACTTCTTAGTATAACCCTTTTTTAAATCACTCTCTATAGCTTCCCTTCTAACTTGTTCTTCTAATATTATAAATTTATCAATTTCTTCTGAACTTGGTTTACCTAACCAATCCCCATTGCTTCTAAATGTTTCAACATATGCTTTATACAAATGTTCAGGTATGTAGTCTCGATTCTCTTGTTTTTTAGCAAATTCTAAAATTAAGTCTCTTATTTCTTTGTTTTTACCAATAGAAGATTCCAAATCTCTATCAAATCTTTGTTTATTTATTACAAAAGCGTGTTTATTATCCTTCTTGACAATCATAAAGTCCTCTCTATCATACATTGGATCAGGAAATGTATCACCAATTTCCATATTATTAATCCCTTCAAGTGGTTCAATCACATCATATCCTCTCATATTTAATAAGAATTCTTCTCTTGGTAATTCTGCTATAAATCCAAAATTATTATAAGAAAATTTTATTGATTCTGGTAAAGTCATAGATAATTCCTTTAGTTCTTTCTCATCACTAGCATCAAATATATTCCCAAGTAGTTTAACTGTATATATGTTTGTTTCAGAATCCATTTCAGCATCAAAAGACTTCTGGTCTGAATAATCTTCTGCAAAACTCCTATCATCTGTAAAAAATGTAGTTGTTGGTCTAAAGCTTTCAAATCTGTATGGAGAACCATGATATAGTATCTTATCAGTGGTAGATTCATTTATGAACTTTTTAAATGATGTTTTTAGATATTTCATACTGTATATATTAAAACAGAATGCTAGAAAGGTTATAAGAGGCTTTATTGGACTAATATCAAAAATATTGAGCAACCAAAAGATTTGGCATTACTCTTAGAAGACTTACATTGCAAGGAATATGATGATTCTTTAGTTTTAAGAGGAAAGGGTCTAAATAAGTTAGATAGAAAAAGAAATAGAGCAATAGATATAAATTCTGATAAGTGTCCTACAATTATGAAAAGTCAAGAAAAAAAAACCGACAGATTCTATTGTCTTTAAACAAGATGGGATTTATAGATATCCAACAAGGAGGGAGTGCGAATTGATGCAGAATTTACCAATCGGTTATACTAAATCAATTAGTTATAGATTGGCAACTGGAGTCATAGGAAATGGATGGAATGTAAACACAATAGCCCATATATATAAAGGATTAATCTAAGTAACAATTCTTATTAGATTATAATAATTGATTAAATATAATACATGTATAATGAAAGAAAATAAAAAAGGTAGTGAGGTTACAAACTTAGATATAAATAATCTTCACAAGGTTTTAATTACTGGGCAGACTGTTGGATTAGACATGAATCTTGCGAACAGTAGTAAGGTAAGAGTAGTTGGGCAAACACCTAAGAGGCTCTATACAACTGTAACCGTTGATGGTGAATACTGTTGGGAAGTAATGACTTATAGACTAACTAGTTTATAGCTAATACTTGATACAACTTAATAACGCATTTAATCTATAACAAATAAATAAAAATATGAAAAAAACTATTGAAGATTTAAACAAAGGTTTAGAAGATAAAGATTATAGACAAGGTTGGGTTGCAAATATAGCAATGGCTCAAATAGATAGTGAGCGTTGGTATAGAGAAAAAAATAATAAAGTAGGTAAATACCTAAACTATACAGACCGACTTGCTATTACCAATTTAGGTGCTGAACACTTTCTTGATTTATTAGCAAAATAAATATAATTAAAATATGATATTTAAAAATTTTTTTAATAAGTACATCGGAAAGACTCAATATGATGTTACAGTTACGAATGTGTCTGGTCTAGTTGATAGCTATTTGGTTAGTTCTGAAAAAGATTTGGTTATTCTAGTAGAAGAGATAAATACATCATCATATTGGTCTGTATCTAAAATAGAGAAGTCTAGAAAGTTGAAATTCAAATATGATGGTCCTATAAAACACCAAGCACTACATTTTGGACTAGAAGGAGTGACAGAGGATCATGACATAGATGGAAATAGTCTTAGTTTTTTAAAAATTGACTCAAGCCTTACTAATGTTAAAAGAACTTTCAGTTAAAATAATATGTATGTTAAAGTTATCACAAAAAAAGTTATAAAATAATAGTAGTCCAAATAAACAGTTGTATATTTGCCTAATATAAATATAGAAAAAGAAAAAATGAGTAAAACAGAAAAAGAAAAAATTATGAAAACAAATCCAGATTTAGAGCAAACAATTGATTTTACCAGAGTTCAATTAGCAAAAAACCATGATGCAATGAACAAATTCCCACTAGCAGGGAGAGAGATGGCTCATAATGCAACAGGGCATGGTGCTAAAAATATCTTATTTTTTAATTTTACGAGAGATAATAAAAAATGGGTATGTGCAGTGCATGATGGTGAAAAGTTTGAATCAAATAAAGATATTGTACGATCTTTACACTTCAATAAAACAGGTGGGAATGGAGTACAAGGCAGTGGTGGTAAAACAGCTATGTTCCTTCTTGATGATATTAAAAATTGTGAGTATATGATACACTCAAAGATTGGTAATGGAAATAAGGCATCTACGTTCTCAATATCAAGAGATGGTGCTAAAGATGGTCTACTTATTGAAGACAAATCTAATGAATGGAATGGATTCTTACAAGGTTTACTAAACAAAGGTAGCACAAAAGCAGATTATATAGATCTTTATAACAAAAACAATGTTATATACCTATACAGATGTGATGATGCCTACTATGGTGGTAATAATAATATTACTAAGACCAAAAACATAAACACAATGATGGCTATTTCTAGTAGTATATTAGAAATGACAAAGGGAATTAATGGACAACCCCCATCTCTTAATATTAAGTACATAAGAGAAAGCACATATAATGATAAAACTGGACTTAGGACTAAGCACAGTATTCCTTTAAAAAATATAAGTTTATGGGATGATTTTATGATTAAGGAATTTGAGACTAAGGTAAAGAATGTTAAAATCCCTAATCCATTTGATAGTTCTAAACCTTTGAAATTAAGTGCTACAATAAAATTAAAAATCTTTCCTAACTTTATTTATGATAATAATGCCAAGCCTGGTCTTATGAGTAAGAATAGAGTTATTTCTAATAAAAAGCCAATATATAACAACGAAGCCATCGGATGTATAAGTGATTATAATTCTATTGGTTTAAGTGTATACCAGAACGGTAAGCTTTCTGAGAAGAATTCATCTAGAGTTAATCTTGATCCCATTTTTGTAGGATCACAGCTAATGGCAAGGCATTATATAGAAGCTCTAGGAGTATCTAGACCAAGTATTTCTAAGAAGTGGAAAGTAAATAAAGATAAAATAGCAGAGTATTTAGGTGATGCTAGTAAAGTAATAAATCAATTAAATACTGATGATGTTAAACACTGGACACCTAATACTAATATTGAGATTAGAATAGATGGTGTTGAAACACCGCACCAATTAGGATCTGTTGATAACTTTTTTTATACACTTGATCCCTCATTGATAAAAGAAGTTGTAATGAAACTTTTAAATGAGGCAAAAATACAAAGATCACAGCCTTTAGTAGATTATGACAAATACATCAAAGAATATATCAATGATGATGAGGAAGTGTCTTTGTTAGGCTATAATAAGAAAATAGCTAAAAACACACCTAGAGTGACTGCTATATTAACTACCGAAGCTATGTCTGATATGAAAAATGGCAAGTTTGAAGGCATTAAGGTCAGAGGTAATAAATTGATTGAAATACCTGTTGATATGTCTAAGCCATTGAGTGTTAGGTTGTACAATGATAATGTTCAAGTAACAGACAAAAACGTAAAATCTAGATTTGAAGGCTTGACTATCAATCATAGTGAATACACTAATAAAGAAGGAATCTATAATATACAAACTAGTGACTATTTCCACTATGACGTTAACGATAATAAGATAACCCACGATGTTAAATCTAACATAAGAAGTAAAGATTATTTTCCCAAGCAATCAAACGAAGTGTATATAGATAATGTTGCCTATAAATTAGGATTTGATATTGGCATTGTCATACCACAAATCAAAGAACATACGAAGAAAAAACCATTTCCTAGAAAGAAAACTAAAAGCAAAACTGAAAAAGATATCTATTTCAAATCGGCTGATAATAAAGTTCTATTAGTTAAATGGTGTTATAAAACCAGTAAGGTTTTATTGAATGAAAAAAATTCTGAAATAAGACAATTTGCAGAGAACCTTCAATCTAATACAGTGTTATTTTCAGACGTATATGATCAGATAAATGAATTTGGTCATAACATATATGTAGAAAAAAGATTGGAGGATTATGCTATAAGGATTGAAGGCAATCCTAAATTTACAGATGATTTTGCGGATGGCTATCAATGGTTTTTAAATGAAAAAGTAGTACAGTTCTTGGAATCTTCACCAGATGTTAAAAAATTAAAAAAAGGACATCATGCACATTTGAGTGCTACTGCCGAAGATAAAGTTGAAGATAGCAATAAATCTAATAAAAAGTCTGAGACTAGTTTAGCGTAATATTAATCTAAATCAAAAAAGGGATCTCTAATTAGAGATCCCTTTTTTTGTTATAGGAAACTTATAGATTTGTATATATACTTTATGGAAATAAATAAGGTATATAATGAAAATTGTTTAGATACTATGAAAAGGATGTCTGATAATTTTATAGATTTAACTGTCACATCACCACCATATGACGACTTAAGAAAGTACAATGGATATTCTTTTGAATTTGAAAAAATAGCAAAAGAGTTATACCGTATAACTAAGAAAGGTGGTGTTCTTGTTTGGGTTGTTGGTGATCAAACTACTAAAGGTAGTGAGAGTGGCACATCTTTTAAACAAGCTCTTTATTTTAAAGAAATAGGCTTTAATATACACGACACTATGATTTATAAAAAAACTAAATACATACCATTAACACATAATAGATATGAGCAAGAGTTTGAATATATGTTTATATTTAGCAAAGGAAAAGTAAAAACATTTAATCCTATAATGGTTGAATGTAAGCACAAAGGAAAGAAAACAACTGGTAGAACATTCTATCAAAAAAACAATCAAAATGTACCTACAAGTGATAATACTAAAAATCCTGTATCTGATTATAAACAGAGAGGCAATGTTTGGGACATAACAACAAATAATAAGGTTAAGGGACATCCAGCACAATTTCCAGAGTCATTAGCTAATGATCATATTATATCATGGTGTAATGAAGGTGATATAGTATATGATCCTTTTTGTGGAAGTGGAACAACACCAAAAATGGCATTGATTAATAAAAGAAATTTTATAGCTAGTGAACTTTCAGATGAATATTGTGATATTTCAAATAATAGATTAAAGGAAATTCTGTAATAATATAAAAATATTATATGAAATCAAAAAAGCGTATTGATAAAAATGGTAATATTATATGGGAATTACCAAATGGAGACTTACATCGTGAGGATGGTCCAGCAGTTGTGTCAGTGTATGGAGATTATAAAGGTTGGTATCTAAATGGTAAACGCCATAGAGAAGATGGCCCAGCAGTTACCTTTGGTGATTATATAAATCACTGGTATATAAACGGTATTGAACTATCAGAAGCAGTGTATAAAATGAGGATAAGAGATATTAAACTAAAGATGTTAAATATATAGTATAATTAAAAACTATAAACTATATTTGTACTAATAATAATTTAAAAAATAACTAATGATAGAAGCATTAATAGTGGCTGCATACATATGTATTAACCTTATGTGGAATACATATTATCGTGAAGAAACAAACGGTAAACTTATTAGATTTAGAATACCTAAAAGTGTAAAATATTCTGATAGAAAAACCCCTATTTTTAAGTTAAGACCACCTACACGGACTATCAGTAGTTATTATGTTCTAGAAATGTTTAGTATTAGATATGGTATACATTCAAAACTTATAGATTTTTTATTAATGGTATTGATTCCTGTTCCAATAATAATAGAATCTTATAAATATCACAAACATGAATTTGTAGCACAATATCTAACAGATGATGATTTATTAAATGCTATACCACAAACTGATGAACTAGAACTAGAGTGGTGTAGACAACATGATATAAAATATGAAGATAAAAATAGAGCACTTTCACAAAAAAAACAAAGAAATGATACACTAAATAAATATAATAAACAGTTTAATGATAATTATTTATCATGAAGAGAGAACTGAAGTAGTCGGAAAGTTAGCATACTTAACGAGATAATAACCATATATTATAATTAATATATAAATTATGAAGTATATTAAGAGTTTTAACGAGTCTAGTGGCATCAAAGAAAATCTAGAATCCCTATTCCCAAATGTTGAAAACTTAGAATTAATAGGTAGTGGTAAGTTAGGAACTGCATATATAGGTAACATAGGCAACGCACTAGTTGTTTGTAAAATGACTAACTCCCTATCAGAATACTATATGACTAAGATGGCTATGGCTTCCAATCCACCACATACTGTAAAGTTTCACGATGCCAAAGTATACAATGAGTCTAAATACCTTTATGGTATAGTTCATGACTATATCTCTAGAGATGCAATGCCAAACGAAGGAGCTTGGAATATGGCTAGTGAGGAGATAATGAGTGGGAAGACATTATACAAAAAACTAGTTAATAAAGAACAACGTTACGAGTATGATTTGGCAAAGAAAAAAATATCTGAACTAGAGAAACATTTTGGTGGTATAGAAATAGACACACTATGGGATAATTGGGGTTATGATGACAATAGGAATCTAGTTATATTTGATCTAGATGGTAATGTGTCAAGACCTAAGTATGAAAAATTTATAAAAAACTATAATAAATAAAGACTATATTAAATCTTTAATCATAACAGAATTATCATTGATGCTTCCTATCTTTGTATATCCTAGTGATATATACCATCTATCTAAGTCAAATCCCTTTGATTGATTTTCCTCGGAGTCAGATACTAATAAAGAATATTCACATTCGTTTAAAACTGCCCAATCTTCGTATATTTTATATAATTTTTTGCCATACCCACTACCTCTTTTACTATCAAATACATTTATGTTTTTAAGAATAGCAATAGGAAACAAATCCTCATAATTATCTTGTATAGTCCTTAAAATATCTTCACTATCACCATACTTGTTCATAACGTCAGTAATCCCATAGAAGTCATGTTGTAGTATTCCTAACACACTTCCATAATCAAATTCCTCTTTTAAATCATATGTATTATTCCAGTTCTCAAATAGTTTAATATGTTTCATTACTTAGATCCCTTTAATAGACCTCTATCAATTCCATCATCAATACGATTCTTTATTCTGACTAAATCCTCGAATTGAACATCTTCATACTTGAACTCATGTGGTCCTGATACCTCTGAATAATAAGATCCGTATGAGGAATGTATAATTACTGTATCTAGCCTAAGTGAAGTAATAACAGTAAACCCCTGTTGCATTTCAGTAGTGTCAACGCCATCTTTCAAAAAATGAGGCTCTGGTTCAACTGGTCCTAATTTACCCATAATAATCTCTGATCCATTTCTCTCTACGACTTCTTTAATCTCCTCTATTAATTTTTGTTCAGTATCATAATCTTTATTGCTAGAATTATCTAGTTTTTCTCTCTCATAAGTGTCTAATGAATCAATCCCTTGTGTATTAATTTTATCTAGTATTTCATCTATTTCAAATTGCTTTACTGCCTCATTAATGACATATCTCTTAAAGCTTTTAATGTTTTTCATGTTTTTCATATAGATTAGTTATTTTTATTTATATATTAACTTGACAACATGTATATTATGCTTTTTTTATATATAGTTTAAATCAATTATAATACATGAACATAAGTAAAAACATAGCAACTACAATAACACAATATTTAAAAGAAACCATTAAGCGTGATGAAGAAAGAGAAGTTCTACTAGTGGATGAGCATGGAAAAGAAATTGTATATGATAATGGGGATTATAGGATTGTTGTTGATGACAAAGATAATGCCAGGTATATAACTTTGTGGCAAAAAAAATATGTTAAAGGTAATGACAAATGGACAAAATGTGGTGTTTTAGATGCTAATAGAACTACTGTTAATAATGATGACATGAAAGGCAACTACTTATCAATAGGATCAGTTGAAATCGATAAAAAACATAGAGGCAAAGGATTTGGTACTAAAATGTACAAAGCCTTATTTGATTTCTCTAGCAATGATATTAAGGGTATTCTCTCTTATCTTCCCAATAGAAGCAATAAGAAACAAATTCCTAGAATATATTCAAAATTAGGTGCAATCACTAAGGGGGATTACCAATACATTGACTTTAATAATTAGTATATTTAAAAAGTTTTTCATATATTTGTAGAATATAAATAAAAATTATGCAATCTGGATTAACTATTGATGATAACTTGACAAAAAGGTGGTATCTAGATGGTCTCTTACACAGAGAAAATGGGCCTGCTGTTAAGTGGATTAATGGTGATAAATTTTGGTACATAAAAGGTATTCAACTTAGTGAGCAAGAGCGTAAATCTAGAATAAGATCTATAAAAATAAAAAAACTATTGGGATGAATCCTACCAATTGTAATATTTATACCTGAACTAATGGAATCTATCTAAGCCATATTCTAAACTTTTGAACACAACTTGTATATAAATGACTAGTAGTGATTTAAATTAAATTATATGAGTATAGATTTGATACAAGGGGAAACTCTTGAAGAAATGCAAAAATTAGTAGATAAAGGTGTTGTAGTTGATATGATACTTTGTGATTTACCATATGGAACAACAAGTAATAAATGGGATGCGGTAATACCATTTGAGCCTATGTGGGAACTATATTGGAAGTTACTTAAACCAACAGGTGTAATTGCTTTGACTGCATCACAACCATTTACATAATTATGTCGTAAAGCACATTGGTCTTCATCCGATGCGATGTAAGACATTGGTAAATATACAAATAAAGTTTAAAATACCAATAGGTAAGGTAGACTTATTAATATATGTTAATGGATAAATCAAGATTTAACATATGTTAGAGAATGGACTTGCCCATCATGTGGTGAAAAATATGATAGAGATTTTAATGCAAGTAAAAGTATCTTAAAACAAGGTTTAAAAATACTGTCTGGTTCAGGGATTGAGTCGGACATTAAACAAAAACAGGTGGAGGCGTTGTCGTTAGACGAGTCTATGAAACCTGAAACACATCAGTCTTTAGCTAATGTGTAGTTCATAGGTATTGAAATTAGTGAAGAATACTATGGTGTCTCCAAAGAAAGAGTAGAGAAATGGCAAGAAGATAATGGTCTGAAATAATATATACTTTATGAAACACATAAAAACATTTGATGACCGTAATAAAGAAATTAATAAAAATTACATAACAGAAAAAACAGATTATTATAATTTGCATGGTGATGATGAATATGAAATAACTAGAACAGTAAGAGATAGCTTTCACGACTATGAATATTGTGATGGTATATTGTATGAACTATCTGGAAATGATACTATAGTGAATGTAGAAGAACTAGAACATACACCAGAGAACACCTTTTATGATGATCAAATTGAAAGATATATTGAGTATTTCGAAGATGGTGGCATAACACAAACATTTCCAGTTGATGAATCACCTCTTGGAGGATGTGTAAATCTAGAAGAAATGTTAGAATATTTAGAAGAAACTGAAAACTTCGATATGGGATGGGATTTATTACAAAAAGATTACAAAAAGCTATATGATGTTGACAAATTTGATATAGTTCTTTATCCAAATGATTTTGGATTCAATGACTCTATCATAAGTTTAAAAGATATAAGAACCATTGAAGATTTAAACTTAGCATATAATATAGATATAATGGATAATGAAGATAGAGAGGGTGATTATGATGAGGAATTATATAAAGGATTTGTTTCTATACTAAAACACTGGGAAGATGAGAAGGAATATACACTTACCGATTCTAATCATAAATTCGCAGCATTGGTAAGAATGGGTAAGAAAAGGGTAATGGTAGAGGTTGTATGAAAACACTTGATTGATATTAATTATGAAATCAAAGCTAATTATAGATGATTACGGTATTAAAAGATGGGAATTACCTAATGGTGATTTGCACCGAGAAGATGGACCAGCTATTCAAAGACAGAATACTAATTATTGTAAATGGTTTGATAGATATAATGCTTGGTATATAAATGGTAAATTACATAGAGAAGATGGACCAGCGGTTGAGTGGAGCAACGGTAGCAAATCTTGGTGGTTATATGGTAAAGAACATACTGATAAAGAATACAAGGTCTTTACAAGGTCTATTAAAATAAATAAAATACTAGGGGAAAAAAGTTAAAAACACACTCAGTAGAAATAGACTGATGGTAATAAAGTCTAATATTCAAGTGATATATAAACAATTAAGGTCTATGAAATATATGGGGAGTAAAAATAGGTTTGCTAAAGAGATGCTACCACTTTTATTAAAAAACAGAACTAAAAATCAATACTATGTTGAACCATTCGCTGGTGGTATGAATATGATTGATAAAGTAAGTGGTAAAAGAATAGCAAACGATATACACACAGACCTTATCGAAATGTGGAAAGCTCTTGCATCTGGTTGGATACCACCTCTTAATGTGAGTGAAGAAGATTATATGAATATTAAAAATGGTAAAATAGAGGTTGATAAAGCACTAAGTGGATATATTGGATTTAATTCATATGGGGGGAAATGGTTTAGTGGTTATAGAAGAGACAAACAAGGTAAAAGAGATTATTGGAGAGAGCATTATAATAACATAATGAAACAAGTGTCTAATATAAAAGATGTTGTATTTTTAAATAGTTCATTTACTGATTTAAAAATACCAGAGGGTAGTATTATATACTGTGACCCACTAAATACAATAACAAATTTGATTATGGCATATTTTGGGATTGGGTTCGTGTTAAATCTAGACAAGGATATATTGTTTATATAAGCGAATATAATGCTCCAGATGATTTTGATTGTATATGGGAAAGGAAAGTTAAAAGCACACTCAGTGGGAATGGACTTATAGGTGGTACTAAACAAAGTACTGAACGTTTATTCACGCTCCGATTATTGTGAACTACTTAACCGCTAAAGACGGTTAAGCTTCAAGAGTCAACACTTCCTCTAATGAGGACAGTTCGTCATGATTTTCAGTGGCAGTCCCTGACACCGTATTATTATTTAAAGCAAAGTTTTTAATGTTTATAGCTGCATTGATATCTCTATCATGTAGCACGTTACATCCCTTACAAGACCATCCACGGTCTTTAAGCGTTAACTCGTAGTTTATGTCTCCGCAATTAGAACAAGTCTTGCTAGAGGGATCGTATCTACCTATTTTAATTAGGTTAACACCATACCAGTCGCATTTATATTCTAGCATATTGGTAAACATGCCCCATCCAACATCTGAAATAGCCTTGGCTAATTTACGGTTTTTCATCATGCCTTTAATATCTAAATCTTCTATAGCTATAGATTGGTTCTCTTTAACTAATCTAGAAGATTCCTTATGTAAAAAGTCTTTACGTTGTAAAAAGTCTTTACGTTGTAAAGCCGTTTTTTCATATATTTTTGATAATTTCTTTTTAGTACGCTTTCCTTTATTTTTAGAGTATTTCCTCTGTGTGTATTTTAACTTTGATTCATTATTTTTTAAATATCTAGGATTATTGACTTTATCTCCTTCTGATGATACCATAAAGTCTTTAATGCCTAAATCTATACCAATGGTTGTCTCAGCTTTTATGGGTGGTTTGGATTTTCTGCCTACCCCAGTATCACATAATATACTTACATAATACTTACCAGTTGGTCTTCTAGATATGGTAGCAGATCTAATATCACCCTTTATCTTTCTATGCAACTCAATTTTTATACCTTCTCTAAACTTAGGTATGGATAGTTTTCCATCATCAAAATATATATTTTGTGGTATGTGAAATGATTGTTTACCACTCCATTTAGATTTAAATTTAGGATAGCCACTTGTTTTCTTAAAGAATCTTTTAAAAGCATTATCTAAATTTCTAATTGGTGCTTGTAAAGACTGACTGTTTATTTCCTTTAACCACGCAACATCTTTTTTAAGACTAGGTATTTGCTTTATTAGGTCGTTACATTTAAAGGAGTTTTTTTATTTTCGTTAGAAACATTGTTTACCTCCAACCCTATATTATATATAAACCTAGCAGAACCAATATGTTTATTAATTAACTCTACTTGTTCCTTGTTTGGATATAATCTATATTCAAATGCTTTTAACATAATGTATATATTAATAAATACTCCTTCCCTATTGATATTCTAGATTTTATTTGTATGTTTGTCTATGTCTTGCATCACATTGGCTGAAGACCAATGTGCTTTACGACATAATTATATAAATATAATTTAAAAAAATGAAACATAACAACATATATAACATTGATGGCTTTGATTTACTATCTAGTTTAAAAGACGAGAGTGTCGATTTGTTAATACTTGATCCAAACTACAAAGATTGGAATAATTTTAACAAACAGGGCTTAATAAGAGAAGCAGTAAGAGTATTGAAACAAACAGGGAATATCTTATGCTTCACAAAACAACCTTTTGATTTTGATCTAAGGAATGAGATAAATCATATTTTCAGGCGTGAAATAGTCTGGACATTTACAAATGGTGGTGCTTGGGTTTCTAAAAGGATGCCATTAGTCTCTCATCAAAAAATATATCATTGTGTTATTGATAGTAGAAAAAGTTTCTTCAACGAACGCACTGGTGAAGATTATAATGAGAGTACAAAGTCTTTTAAAAGAAATAAGAAAGTATTTGAAGGATATGAAGAAGATGGTAAGCAATTTGAAAAAAACGAAGATGGTATTTGGATACGAGACCATTTACACTTTAATAAACCCCATACTGGTAAAATACCAAGTAAACCACAGAAGCTTTATGATATTTTAATAAGGTGTTACTGCCCAGAAAATGGATTAGTGGTTGAGCCTTTTAGTGGTACAGGGAATTTTGCAAAAACTTGTATTATACAAAATAAAAAGTATTTAGGAAGTGAATTAGATAAAGAAGTATTTGACTACTCGCAAAATAATATTAAAAGTATGTGTGAACTTTTATAATTGACACTATGTATAGGTATTCTTATTAATATTTTTTTATAGCCAAATATTAACTATATTTGTAGAAATAAATAACAAAACCATGAAAAATAACAACCACTACGAAGAGTTAATCGACCAAATGATGATTGATGAGGTATCAGGTCTTGATATATCAATTAAAGCCACCCTTGAAGGCTTAACTGATAGACAAAAGAGGATGGCTATTCTATCTATATTAGACAAGGATAGGGATCTTTATGTTAAGCTTCGTAAAATAGTTGATAACAACACTGTATCTAAATCACAACATATAAAAACTGTGGTTAAGATGCTACGTAGATATGTAGAAGTGGGAGATGTTGAAAAGAAAAAGTTTGGAGAGGTAATGACACCTATATCTTTAGTAGAGGATATGCTTGATAAACTCCCTAAAGAAGTGTGGTCTAATCCTGAATTGAAATGGTTGGATAATTGTAATGGTGTCGGTATATTTCCGTGTGTAGTTGTTGAACGTTTAATGGATGGGCTTAGTGATTGGGAGAAAGATGAAGAAAAAAGATATAAACATATTATGGAGAACATGATTTATGTTGCCGAACTTCAACCAAAAAACATGTTTTTGTATTTATGTGGATTTGATCCTTATGACGAATATGTTCTTAATATTTATACTGGTAGTTTTCTTGACGAATCCTTTGATAATCATATGAGAGATGTTTGGGGTGTAGATAAATTTGATATTATTGTTGGTAATCCACCATATAATGGTGGTATGGACTTGAAATTCTTAACTAAATCATATCAAATATCCAATCAATTGTTATATGTACATCCTTCTACATGGGTAATTGATGAGAAGTCATCTATGAAAAGGTTTACTTTAATTAAGGAACTAATTAATGGACATTTTAAATATATTAAACTTTTCAATGGGAATGGGATCTTTGGAATATCATTATTTGTTCCTTGTGTTATCACATACATAGACAAGCAAACGCTCACTAACACAATAGAACTAGAAGATGAGATTAATGACATACATACAAAAATATTAGATATTAATGATATAAATAAATATAATACAGATGAATATATCTCTATTAAAGAGAAGATAATTACAATAAGTCATAATTGTAATGTGTGGGGTAATATGAGATTTAATACAAACAAACCTAGAAATTCAAAAAAAATAAGTATATCAAAGCGAGACTCATATGTGAGTAATAATCCAGATTATGTTATAAATCTAGGTAGAATAAGAGGACATGTTAATATAGGACAAGGGACGAATATGCTTAAAAATGATTTCTATACAATAATTGAGAAAGGACTAATTGTCGAAAAAGATGTGAACAAACACATGTTCTTAAACTTCCCTACGGAGTTAGAAGCTAATAATTGTCTTAAATATTTTAAAACCAAAATATTTATGTTTTGTTTATCTATATTTAAAAACAAAAGTGATATAGACTGTGGTGAATTGACCTTAGTACCTTGGTTAGATTTTTCACAAGAATGGACTGATGAAAAATTAATTAAAGAATTCAATTTAACCGAAGAGGAAGTAGCCTTTATCGAAAAAGTTATTCCGACTTATTATTGATATTTGTAAAAATAAATAAAACTATAATATACTATGAGCAATAAGATAGATTTAGATAAATATTACACACCAATAGAGACTGCAAAGTACTGCATAGATAAAGTGTATGACATAATTAGTGTCAAAAATAT
>Ga0136601_1000263_pt1 | contig 25149 bp, 26 predicted proteins | sample AntRauMFilla2699_FD_181020 | JGI IMG/M metagenome (GOLD analysis project Ga0136601, IMG submission 181020) | Saline lake microbial communities from Rauer Islands, Antarctica - Metagenome Filla 2 #699 | ecosystem: Environmental > Aquatic > Non-marine Saline and Alkaline > Saline | place...
CCTGTCCTGTTCTCGACTGCGGCATTACCGCAACATCGAAGTTTAAGTTAGGATTTTGCTGACGAACAGTTGCAAACTCACTAGCGAATCCGAAATAAATTGCAGAATCTCCTGAAATAAAAGCATCGCGTGAGTCTGGTAAAGATCGGTTCCATGTATACACAGAACGTGCAGGATTAGCAAATTGTGTATAAAAATTTGTTGCAGCTATTGCAGGGGCTACAGAATAATTCCGTGAATCATCAAATGTAACGATATAGTCTGGAATATTACCACCCTCTGCACCCTCGCTATCAATAAAGTTCTTCTCTGCAACATTATTTCCTGCCTGCATGAGCAATGTTAAATATAACTGCTTTGCGTGATCAACATTTTGATACTCACCAAGCGCTAATGCAGATTTCTGAATAGCATTTCTTTCGTCTTTTTCTGTAAGTCTTGGAACGAGCGTCAGCAGTTCATCCCAATATTTCGGTGGTTGTGACACTCCAGCTTTTGTAAACGACGAACGATTCCAATACATAACCATTGGGTCAACAAGGAACGGAAATGCGTAAATACCATCTTTATCTTTGAAAATTTCTCCGGCTTCCACAAACGTATCTTTGAAAAATCGTTCGTTATAAAATTCGTAATCGATTTGTAGTAATTTATTTTCATGCCGAACAAACTTATCGTCAGTTATCATGACAACATCTGGACCAACTCCTTCTGCCAACGCTGTTGTAAGTACTGTGTCAAACTGCGCAGCATCAATTGAACGATACTCTAACTTTTGAGGAATCTCTTTTTCATCTACCAAATAATTTTTTAATTGCGTGAAGTTGGCATTACTCATTGTTCCCCAAATAATTACTTGTCCAGCTGCAGTACCCTGGCTTGTTTTATTGAAAGCAAACATAGTAACTCCGGCAATAATTACAAACCCAGATACCACCATAAGAATTATTTGAAATACTGAAATATTCTTCATAAAGAAAATGTAAACATGTTACACAATAAGTATAACGTATCTACTACCAAAATAGACACTACTTTTTAAACACCATCCCGTAATGATGATCTCCAGCAGTAATATCACGAACAAATGTGAATCCTGCAGACTCACAAAGTTCTCGAGCTGTGTGCATTGGAACAATATGAGAAGACTGAGGACCGAGCCCGCCAAAAGAATCAGACCAATCGATAAGCAGCATCAATCCACCACGTTTTGTAATTCTATACGCCTCAGTAACTAATGCTTCATTTTTTTCAACCTGAAATAAAATGTTTGCTAACAAAACTCTGTCTACAGAATCTGGACGTAATGTTGACCCTTGCGGCTCATCAATATCACCCCACACAACATCAACACTATTGTGTACACCTTGCTGCATCGCCTCTGTTTTAAGTCGAGTAAGCAAATCTTGTTGTACATCAACTGCAAATACATTCCCTGTTGCACCAGCCATTTTTGCTGCTGGAATAGCATAGTTACCAGCTCCGCACCCTAAATCTGCAACAATCATTCCTGGATCGATAGTTAACTGTTCTAAGTTGTGTTGTGGGTCTGAAAACATAATTACTAATTAGTATACCAATTAAATACAAACCAAACTTGCAATACTATCCCCTTCTTTTAATTTCATAACACGAACTCCTTGTGTTCCTCGCCCAAGTGTTGGAACTTCATGCACATCAAATCGAACAACTTGGCTTTTCTTAGACATCGCAATAACCTCTTCAATTTCTTCCGTAATAATTGCTGCTGAAATAAGTTTTCCAATCTTGTCTGTAACATTGGCAGTTTTAATTCCAGAACCTCCACGTTTCTGCACTTTATATTCATCAAGTGTTGTTTGTTTTCCATAACCATTCTCAGAGAATACAAGTAGTTTTGCCTCTTTTTCACTCACTGCAGCTTTCAAAACGTTTGAACCAATTACAATATCATCACCCTTAAGCGTTAATGCCTTAACACCACCAGCAGTTCGCCCCATCTGTCTAATATCAGACTCTTTAAAACGAATAGATTGCCCATGTTCTGAGACCAACACAACAGTGTCGTCTTTTCCTACAAAATGAGCAGCAATAAGCCTGTCTTCTGCACCAATTTTAATTGCAATAATTCCACTTCGTCGAACATCATGGAAGCTTGCTGCATCAACTTTTTTACCAACACCACCTCGAGTAACCATCATTACGGACAAATCTTTAATTTCTTTGGTTTCTTTTGGCATTGCCAACACAGAAGTAACATTTTCATCTGCGCTTAGAGATAAGAAATTCATAATAGATTTACCACGTGTTGCACGTTTTCCTTCAGGAAGTTCATACATTTTCAATTGATATACCTTTCCTTTATCAGTGAAGAACAGTAAGTCTGAATGTAATGATGCACTTAAGAACACACGAACAAAGTCTTCATCTTTTGTATTTAAATCAACAACACCAACTCCTCCGCGTTTCTGCTTCTTGTACTCATCTGGATTAGTTCGTTTAATATATCCACCCTTAGTTAGTACGAGCACAGAATCATCATCAGGAATTAAATCTTCTTGAGAGATATTTTTTACTCCATGTCGGAATACTTTTGTACGACGTTCATCTGCATACTTATCTCGAACATCAGCTAACTCAGTCTTAATGAGATTTTTCATTTTAGTCTTAGAGCCAAGCAATGACTTAAGTTCAGCAATAATTTTTTGTATTGCTTTAAGTTCCTCTTCAATTTTAAGTCGTTCCAAACCAGCAAGTTTTTGTAGTCGCATTTCAAGAATTGCAGTTGCTTGTTTTTCAGAAAGTTTAAATTGCTTCATTAGTGCAGCGTGTGCAGTTGGAGTATCTTTTGAAGCACGAATAGTTTTAATTACCGCATCGATATTATCGAGTGCGATTTTAAGTCCAAGTAAGATATGTTCTCGAGCTTCTGCCTTTCGTAGTTCATATTCTGTTCTTCGAGTTACTACATCAAATCTGTGTAGAATAAATTCTTGCAACGCAGCTTTAAGTGAAAGTGTTTGCGGAACTCCATCTACTAATGCAACCATGTTGAAATGAAATGTATCTTCAAGTTGTGTATTTTTGTACAACTGGTTCAGGATATTTTGGGGATGTGCAGTAGACTTAATATCAATAACAATTCGTGTGTCTTCTGCAGATTCATCTCGCATCCCTTTAATTCCCTCAATTTTTTTATCTCGAACCAATGACGCAACTTTCTCCACCAAGTTTGAACGATCAACACGGAACGGAATAGATGTAATAACAATTGAAAATGCACCAGATTTCTCTTCAATAATTTCAGCTTCTCCTCGAGCCACAACTCCTCCACGCCCACTTGCATACGCTGCATGAATATCTTTTTCATTAAAAATCATTCCTCCACCTGGGAAATCAGGACCCTTTACAAATTCAAACAAATCTTCAGTTGAAGCATTTGGGTTTTCTAAAATATGCACACTTGCATCAATAAGTTCTCCCAAGTTGTGTGGTGGAATATTTGTTGCCATTCCAACTGCAATTCCCAATGTTCCATTTAGTAGCAAACTTGGTAGTGCAGCAGGAAGTATTTCAGGTTCTTTTCGTGTATTTTCGTAGTTAGGGCGAAAATTAACGGTATCTTTTTCAATATCACTTAACATTACTCCAGCAATTTTTGAAAGTTTCGCCTCGGTATATCGTGGCGCCGCTGCAGGATCACCATCAATAGAACCAAAGTTACCTTGTCCAATTACCATTGGGTATCGAGTAGAGAATGGTTGCGCCAGCTTTACCATCGCTTCATATACAGACGCGTCACCGTGTGGGTGATATTTTCCAAGCACCTCTCCAGTAATAGCAGCAGACTTTCGAGTTTTTGCTCCAGCAGTTAGACCCATACCATGCATTGCGTATAAAATTCTTCGGTGTACAGGCTTTAAACCATCACGAACATCAGGAAGCGCACGGGTTGTAATCACCGACATGGCATAATCGAGATACGCTTTTTTCATCTCTCCAGAAATTCCAGATTCAATTATTTTTGCAGCAATAGGTTCTGGATTTTTATCTTGCTTATTAGCTTCTGCATCTGAGTCGTTTTTCTTTGCCATATGTAATGTTGTGTGAGTCGTTTATGTATTCAATAAAATACCAAGTTTAGTTTGATTGTTCAATCTCGCCAGTTTCAGTTTCTTGTGTTGATGTTCCTGTTTCTAATTCTTCAACTTCTGCTTCAATTATTATTTCACCGGTTGAAGTTGCAGATTCTTCAAAAGAATCGAGCTGCAAATATTTCAATGTTGATGATGAGGATGTTCCATTTTTTACAATATCAACAAGTTCGTCTTTTAATTCACCAATATCATCCATTACTGGCGCTGTATCTTTTCTAATTGTTGAAAATTCACTTTTAAGAATTTTAAACTGCGCACCTATTGCAGCAAATGGACTCGAACGGTCTTCTATAATTTCCTGTTTTTCTTCTTTTGCACCACCAATACCTACTGTTGCCCATGATATTGCGATCACGGCTGTCATTCCAGCTGCGATAAAAAAAGAAAGGAGTCGCTTTTCTTGCACCGGGCGGTTTCTGATTTTTTCTAATGAGTCCCAAAGATTCATGAAGCAAGTATACCGTGCGACACCTCGAGATTACAGTGCTGGTTTCAAAACCATAACTTCCCCCTTTTTTCCAACTACATCTTTTTTCTTAAGCGTTAGTTTTTCAACCGGCTTAACACCTTCATTTCCACTTTCTTTCAAAAAATCTTTTAATGCATCTTTCTCTCCTACTGCACCAAACATAATTGGAATAACAATTGCAGACTCTCGTTTTACTGCAAGCTTATATGCTTCTTGCGCAGTTAATGTTCCCTCTCCTCCGATTGGAATAAACAGGATGTCGATATCTCCAAGCGCCTCTTTAACCTCTGGAGTAATATCAGATTCTCCAAGTGCTCCGAAGTATGCAATTTCAAGACCGTCCAATTCAAATGTATACAGTGTATTAAATTTCTCTTCACCACCATATGTTGTTTTAGAAGAAAATCCTTCAATGAATAAATCATTGATTTCATATTCCCCTGGACCCCGAACAACAAATGGCTCTTTATCTTTACGAGTTACTGCATCAGCACCATTCATGTCTGGATGATTAACTGAAATCATACATACATCAGCACCAAATTGAGAACCCTTATGCTTTGAGTCTTTTGATATTGGACTTAAAGCAACTGTTAAATCTCCTTGTGTGATTTTAATAAATCCTATTCCTTCGTTTGTGATTACCATAATGGGAATATAGTAGCACATAGCACCATAGTCTATTCAATATACTGCTATACACTTAAATGGTATAATTTTGGAGATAAGATAAACACAACCGTGTTCCACGGGCGGCACTTGTGGCATTTAACTGAAGAATAGTATGACAGACCTATTATCTCTCCTCCTCGTATACGCAATCGTACACGAGCTTAAAAAATAATTTTTTACCTGCTATTTAGCAGGTTTTTTCTTTACTTATTCCCCCATATCCGTATACTCATAGAGCTGTGAAATTATCAGCGAGAGAAGTGTTAACCCTGCAAATTGAAGAACGAGAAGTATAATGCGCCTTTCTATAGCGTTATACAGGACAATGATTTTACAGAACCACTTTTTTCATTACAAACAATAAATAATAATTTATGAGTGAAGAAAAAAATATCATGGATACACTTATCGATGATGTACAAGTTCCACCATCTGTTGGAGATTTGGTTGAAGGAAATGTTGTTGCACTTGATAAAGCTGCAGTATACGTAGACCTAGCACCATTTGGAACAGGACTTATTTATGGACGTGAATATATTACTGCGCGAGATTTAGTTCGAAAACTACATGTTGGAGATACAGTAAGTGCAAAAGTAACTGAATTTGGAGGAGACTCTGGATACATCGAACTTTCTGTTAAAGAAGCTCGACAAGCACAAGTTTGGGGAGAAGTTGAAGATGTTATTAAGAACAAAACACCACTTGAGGTTCTTGTTGTTGATGCAAACAAAGGAGGACTACTTATGTCTTGGCAAGGACTACAAGGGTTCCTACCTGCTTCTCAGCTAAAACCTGAGCATTACCCACGAGTACAAGATGGAGACAAAGAACGAATTCTTGAAGAACTTCGAAAACTTGTAAACGACAAACTTGTTGTAACAATTATCGGAGCAACAGAAGACGACGGGCGACTTATTTTCTCAGAGAAAAATGTTGGTGGTGAAGAAGCTGCTGAAATTGAAGAGAAATACACAGTTGGAGATGTTGTTAAGGGTGAAGTTACAGGAGCTGTCGACTTTGGAGTATTTGTGAAACTTAAAGAAGGTCTTGAAGGTTTGGTGCATATTTCTGAAATTGATTGGGCACTTGTTGAAGACCCACGTCAGCACTACAACACTGGAGACAAAGTTGAAGTGAAAATTATTGAAGTGAAAGACGGAAAAGTTTCACTTTCAATTAAACAACTGAAAGAAAACCCATGGCAAACAGCAGAAGCTAAATATAAAAAAGGTGATGTTGTTGAAGGAGTTGTTATTAAATACAACAAACATGGAGCACTTGCTTCTATTGAAGAAGGAGTTGCAGGACTGGTACACGTTTCTGAATTTGAAAGTGAGCAAGACCTACGTGACAAACTTACACTAGGAAGCCGATATAACTTCAAAATCTCATTGTTTGAAGGAAAAGATCAGAAGATGACATTGTCATACGAAGAAGGAAAATAATATTATTTCTACTTTAGTTTGAAATATAAAAACACCGCAGTAACTTGCGGTGTTTTTATATGTTTATGTAATCACTACTTAACCTTCCCTCCACTATTCACCCTATTCATCATCAATACAGCATCTTCTTCAATAAATAATTCCAAACCTTGCACAGCACGAGTTATAGCTTTTTTCATAACAGGTTCTTCTTTCGGCGAAAACTTTCCAAGTACATGCTTCACAACTTTTTCTTCACCATTCACTTTTTTAACGATTCCCTTTGGGGTTATTGGAGCGATTCCAATTCGTAATCGCCCAAAGTCTTTAGTTTTAATTTTCTTAATTATAGACTCTACACCCTTTTGCCCTCCTGAGTTTTTATTAAAAGAAACTTTTAATACTCCAATTCCTAAATCAAGATCATCATGCAAAACCATAGTATTTTTTGCCTGCTTTTTATTTTTCACATACTTCATCACACTTAATCCCGAATCGTTCATAAAGGTTTCAGGAAGCATTAACAGTACTTTTTCTTTACCTAACTTCCCTTCTGTAATAAGTGCATTCGATTTTTTATCGAATTCCCACCCTTCAAATTTATGTTTTTTACGGAACTTCTCAACAATGTCACGACCAATGTTATGACGTGTTTTTTCGTATTTTGGAGTTGGATTTCCGAGACCGATTATTATTTTCATGATTTACAAATTGTATCATGACAAGAAACACTAGACTTTACTCGTAAAATAAGTAATCTGAATAAAAGAAAAAATATGGCAAACGGATTATTCTGTAAACACTGTGGTCAACAAGAGACACCACACGTACATGGTGCAGCTTATGATTTTGAAGAAAACCATAAGAATGGCTACCACCACTCACTAACAACATGTCCCGGGTTCGATTTAAACCAAAAAGATGCTCGTATTAATGAAGATTACATGGAATCAAACATGGCGGGATATGAGTCTCAAGCAAAACAACGTGCAGCTTGGGGAGCATATGCGTCTCATGTATCCACCCTTGCATACGAACGTATGTCCGACAAGGAGAAGCGAGCAGCTGAAAAAGCACCTCGACTACTCATTATCGGATGATACTTTTTCTTTAATACAATTAAGGGATGCATAAAAACACCGCAGTAACTTGCGGTGTTTTTTATTAGTCGGCTTCTCTTTACTCAACTAAATTAATTCTGTGGTAATGCCTGACAAGCAACACCATCTTTATCTCCATCTAACCGGTTGATGTCTCTTCCTTCCCCACCACAACGCTCCATAACATCTTGTGCTTGTGCTTGATACAAGAAATCTGAACAGTTGTATTCATTTGCTTCACAGTTTGCAACAAGTGGTGAAACACCAGTAAAGTCGATGTTTCCATTTTGATCACGAATTACTTTTGAACCTTCCAATCCTTCGCCTCGAAATAATGCCCCCATATCAAAATCGTTATTTGTTGCTTCAAGACCAAGTGCTCCCAACAAAATAACAATAATTACTCCTAAAATTCCCTTAGCAGTTTTACGTTTCTTTGAACCAGAATAATCGGTTGCTTTATCTTTCACCTTATTAAGTTTGCCTAAGATTTCTTTCATATATAAATAGTTAGTTTGAACTGAAAATAATAATTAAATTGTGAAGTAGTAGTACCCAGCAATAATTAGTAAAATAATAATTACAACCATTCGCACTTTTTTATTTCCTCGCATTTTCTGCATTCCCATAAATTTTTATTATGTAAGTAAGTTTGTATGCAGTTAAGTGTATCGCATAAATGATATACTGCGAGAGTTATTAGTCACATAAAATATATTTGTATGGCAACAAAAGAAGGAATGATTGAGAAGTATCAAGCACAACTAGATGAACTTGGTGTTTCAGTTAAAGACGAATTACTAAGTTGGACAGTAGACCGAGTTGGTCCTGCAAACTACAACGCTGATGGTCAGCTAGTTGCAGCTTCAGACCCTGAAGAAGTTACTCGTGTGTACACAAACTTTGTTGCAGACGAGCTGGCAGAAACAGACAAAGAAAAAGGAATGGAGGCTATCCATGCAGTGCTTGCAGACATGAGTGATATCACTCGAAAATATCGAGCGGTTGTGTACTACCTACTTGCAGTTACGTACGGAAAATAAGTACCTCTTTTTTAAACTTATACTAAAAAGCTGCTTTGATTTATCAAAGCAGCTTTTTATTTTTTCTATAAATATATAGCAACACCACCTCATACCATTGCGGTCAATACATCATCCGTACTATACTGTTAGTCAATTATGCAGGAATGCATACTCCTTTACCTAATATGAAATCAAAAACCATAGCATTCATCAAAGAACTCCTTACGTTTGCTGCAATCTCACTAATAATTGTAATTCCAGTTCGTATTTTTATTGCACAACCTTTTATTGTTAGCGGTGAATCAATGTATCCAACATTTGAAACAGGACAGTATTTAATTGTTGATCAACTCTCATATCGTTTTAATGACCCACAACGCGGTGATGTGGTAATTTTTAACTACCCAAAAAACCCTTCTAAATTCTTCATCAAAAGAGTTATCGGACTTCCTGGTGAGACAGTTGTTGTAGATGGAACGAGCGTATACATAACCAAGACAGATGGTGAAGAAATCTTACTGAAAGAGCCTTATATTGCAATGCAAAAAGAATCAGACATAAAAACCACACTTGAAGATGATGAGTATTTTGTTATGGGAGATAATCGCTTAGCAAGTTTAGATTCACGAGTATGGGGACCACTTGAAGAAAAGTTCATTGTTGGGAAAGCATATATACGACTCCTTCCCTTCGACAAAATGACCTTCTTCCCAGGAAACAAGGAATAATTACAATTAACATCACTTACCATGGCAAAAAAATCAAAGAAAGATGCAGAACCAAATATAAAACAGTTTCGTGCGAAAAAAGTTCCGAATGCCTATGTCATCTCTCAGTACTATGGCTTTGATGCAATAGACATACCTGATGTTACAAAAGAAGATAAAGATCATGCGAAAAAAGTAAGTACAAAAGCTAACTTTGAACATGAAAATATGCCAACAACTGAAGAAAAAGTTGCACTATTACGAAGCTACCGACTTCGTAACTTTGAGCACACAAAGCCAGTAATGTTGTATTGCGAAGGTATTTCAAAAGGAGTTAAGCGAAAAGCCAAGCGTGGAGAAAAACAGGTACATTTGCATATAATTGGGACACCAAAATCTATCGCTGAAGCACTACTTATTAAAACAACAATGTGTATCTTACAAGAAGAAGGATACAAAGATGTTTCAGTTGAAATTAATAATGTAGGAGGAAAAGAAGCACTTCCAAACTTCTTACGTGAATTAACTGCGTACTACAGAAAACATATCAATAATATGGATGCAGACTGTCGGCAATTATTTAAAGATGGCTCACATTCACTTGTAACATGTGGAACGACCATAGATCCAGAGGTAAAGGCTAATGCACCTTCCCCTTTTAACTATCTTACAGACGACAACAGAAACCATCTAAAAGAAGTTGTTGAATACTTAGATGGTTCTGGAATTTCGTATGATGTAAATAAAGATGTTCTTGGTAATCCAAATTACTCTACAGATACTGTATTTACTATTCTTGATAAAAAGACAGGAGATGTACTAGCAACTGGCTCAAGATATAACCAGCTTGCGAAGAAAACAGTACAAAGAAAAGGTATGGACGCTGTGGGTGTAACTATTAAATTAAAGAAATTAAAAGAAACTCCACTTTCAAAAGTACCAAAAGACGAAAAAGTGTCATTTTATTATGTACAGCTTGGTGAATTAGCTCGAATGAAAAGTTTAAGTATTATTGAAATGCTGCGAAAAGAAAATATCAAAGTATTCAACTCACTGTCTCAAGACAAACTAGGTGATCAATTTGCTGAAGCTAAACGAAAAGGAGTTCCATATGCGCTTATTCTTGGACAAAAAGAAGCTCACGAAGGAACAATTGTAGTACGAGACCTTATTAAACATAGCCAAGTTATCATTCCTCAAGGAAATCTCATTAAACATATTAAGAAAATATCTAAATAGCATTGCAATTTTATAGCATCCTGTGGTAGTCTTATCGCCACACAAACAAACAATTATGGCAACAAACGTAGTAATAGAAAAAAATAAAAACGAGAACAATGGAAGTATCATGAAGCGATTCACTCGTAAAGTACAAGAAGCTGGTGTAATTCCTAAGCTTCGGTCTATTCGATATGATGCTCGAGTACCTTCTCGAAATGTTCGAAAAACAAAGCGACTAAAGTCTCTTGATAAAAAAGCTGAGATTGAACATCTTATTAAGATGGGAAAAATGTCTCAAATTAAAACTCGACGACGACGATAATGCTTTCGATAACTCGAACAGTTAAAAAAACTCCTACAATTAGTAAGGAGCTTTTTTTGTCTATAAAAAACGATATCTTGGGTAAAGCCTATGAACTGAATGTTGCATATATTGGAGGCGCTCGTGCACGCTCACTTAATAAAACATACAGAAACAAAACATACACTCCCAACATCCTTTCCTTCCCTGTTGATGAAACACTTGGTGAGATTTTTTTATGTGTTCCAGTATTAGAAGTGGCAGCAAAAAAAGAACAGATGTCTTTAAAACATTACACACTGTTTATTTTCATTCACGGATGCCTTCACTTACAAGGAATTGATCATGGAGAAAAAATGGAAAAATTAGAAGACAAATATTTTAAGAAATATACTTCGAAGAAAAAATAGAGTGTTCTTAGAATGAATCTTTTTTGTTACAATATACTAGTAATCTTCCCTATTTTATTTATATGAACAAAGACGTCGCAGTTGGAATTGATATTGGAACACACCAAATTAAGGTCGTGATTGCTGAGTCATCATCACTTTCTCAAAGCATGCCAACAATTCTTGGTGCTGGATATGCTGAATCCAAAGGACTTCGGCATGGATATATAATTAATCAACACGACGCAATACGCAGTGTTAGAAAAGCAATTCGACAAGCGGAGCGTTCAGCAAAAATGAAAATTAAACGAGTTTTTGTTTCTATTGGAGGAATTGGACTTTCAAGCATTACATCTGAAGGGATCATAATGGTTTCTCGTGCCGATAATGAAATTACTGAACTCGACTTAGAAAAAGCTGTTGATGAAGCGCAACGTGCAATCTCACAGCCTATTTCAGTGAACAAGAAAATGATTCACACTATTCCAATTTCATACAAAGTGGATGGAAAAGAAATTTTAGGACACAACCCAGTTGGAATGAAAGGTGTAAAACTCCAAGCAAAAGTATTATTTGTTATGTGTCTTGAACATCACCTCTCTGAACTTATTCAAGTTATTGAAGAGGCCGGTGTAGAAATTACCGATGTAATGGCTGCACCACTTGCTGCAAGCTTGGTCTCTCTATCGAAAGCAGAAAAAATTGCTGGAGTTGTACTTACCAACATCGGATCAGAGACTGTGTCTGTTGTTGTGTATGAAGATGATATTCCAATTTCACTAGAAGTCTTCCCTGTTGGTTCAAATGACATCACCAATGATATAGCACTTGGATTACAAGTTTCTCTTGATGAAGCCGAAAGTATAAAACGTGCACCAAAGCAACGACAATTCGATACTGTAAAAGAAAAGAAAAAGCTTGAAGATATTATCGGTGGGAGAATGTCTGATATTTTTGACCTAATTAATTCACACCTTAAGAAGATTAATAAAAGCGGAATGTTACCTGCAGGGATTGTTATTACCGGAGGTGGCTCAAGCATTACAACGATCGAAGATATTGCAAAAGCATATCTCAAGCTTCCATCTAAAGTCTCTAAGCTTGTTTGTGATAATGAGATTGCTGAATGTATTAGTGGAGACAGCGTTTCTATTAAAGAAGGAAGTTGGGCTGTTGCATACGGACTGTGTGTTTTTGGACTACATGCAGACGGAGAAGGAATCGTAACATCTGGAATCAACAAAACATTCTTGAAACCTCTACTTCGTTCTATTATGAATTTCTTCAAACAATTGTTGCCGTAACTCAGCAAATTTTATTTACGTGACAAATCTCACGTAAAAGACAGCGTAACGTCAACTTCTCAGTACTATAAAACAGTGGTATTCTCTAATTCATAAGAGATTATGAGAGAAAATAGCGCTTTTTATTAATTGCGTCTTACCAAATTTTATACATATATGCCACAAGTTAAACCAGAAGTAGAAACATTTGCACGGATTAAGGTTATTGGTGTTGGTGGATCAGGAAGAAACGCAGTAGAACATATGATTCAATCTAAGGTGAAGGGAGTTGAATTTGTTGTTGTTAACACTGATGCACAGGACTTACATCACTCGAGTGCAAAGAAAAAAATCCATATTGGAAAAAATCTCACAAAAGGACTTGGGACGGGAATGAATCCTGACTTAGGTCGTCGTGCCGTAGAAGAAACAAAAGAAGAGGTGCAAGAAGTAATTAAGGGTGCAGACATGGTGTTCATCACTTGTGGACTTGGAGGAGGGACTGGTTCAGGAGCAAGTCCTACAGTGGCTCAGATCGCTCGTGAAGCTGGTGCACTTACCGTAGCAGTAGTTACTCGACCATTCTTTTTTGAAGGGCAAAACAGAGGACGAATCGCAGAAAAAGCACTCGACGACTTACGAAAAGAAGTTGATGCGGTAATCGTAATTCCAAACGACAGACTATTGGCAAACATCTCAAAAGAAACAACAGCAAAGCATGCATTCATGATGTGCGACGATGTATTGAAACAAGCAGTAGAAGGAATCTCTTATCTTATTACTACACCTGGTCAAATTAATGTCGATTTCGCAGACATTAAAGCAATCTTACAAGATGCAGGATCTGCACTTATGGGAATTGGAGTTGCTGGAGGAGAAAAACGTGCAGAAGAAGCAGCGAAACAAGCCATCAATTCCCCACTACTCGACCTTTCAATTAATGGTGCTCGAGGTGTTATGTTCTCAATTTCTGGTGGAGATGATATTACAATGTATGAAATTCAAGATGCAGCAAAAGTAATTACAGAATCTGTAGACCCTGATGCCAAAATTATCTTCGGGACAATTAATGATGATTCACTTAAGAAAGGAGATCTTAAAGTAACAGTAATCGCCTCAGGATTTGCTGAAGCTGGAGTTAAACGATCTTCAATTTTTACAAGCAGAAAAGAAGAATTTGAAAAAGAAGAAGAAGATAAAAAAGAAGACGTAGGTTTTTTTGGACGAAAGAAAGAAAAGCCTGAATCAGACGAAGAAGACAATCCTGAAGATGAAAAACGAAAAGAAACAATCAAGGAGCAGGCACAAATGGATGACATTACAGAAGTGAAATCTCAACCTCAAACCCGAAAAGAAAAGAAGGCTGAAAAAAATAAACCACTTCCAGACACTGGAGATGATGATGACGACTGGGGTGCAGTTCCAGCATTCCTTCGACGAAGTAAAATGAAATAAAAATAAAAACTCATAGCAATCGCTGTGAGTTTTTTCTTACACCAATACCTATCAGTAGCACTAGTTTTACCAGGTCGTTTGCATTATTCCCCCATTAGTAAATATTGACTGCGCTCCAAATCCATTAGATTGCACAATACCGTTGTTATTGACCCAATTATTGTTATTGCTCCACCCGTTATTCCAACCATTATTGTTCCAATTGTTGTTGTTATTCCAATTGTTGTTGTTATTCCAACCATTGTTATTCCAACCATTGTTATTCCAATTGTTGTTGTTATTCCAACCATTGTTATTCCAATTGTTGTTGTTATTCCAACCATTGTTATTCCAATTGTTGTTATTCCAGCTGTTGTTCCATCCGTAGTCCTGTTGCCCAAAACATGGATTACAAAAAGTTTGTGCTTCAGAAATCATTGGGGTGCCAAAAAAGATTCCAATACAAAACACTAAACACAGGTATGAAGTTAGTAACGTTTTTTTCATAAACTTATTTAACATCAATCAATAAAATATGTCAAGTAGTACAGCTAAAAATAACAAAATTTGATATAATGAGATGATTAAACATTCATGGACTAAATAACGCATTATGTACGACTTAGCAATTATTGGAGGAGGTCCTGCAGCAGTAGCCGCAGGAGTATACGCCTCAAGAAAACAACTTAAGACCGTTTTTATTACGAAAGATTTTGGAGGACAATCTGTAGTTTCAGATAGTATTGAAAACTGGATTGGAGATATTGTAGTTTCTGGGCAAGATCTTGCAAAAAAATTCGAAAATCACTTAAAAGAATATGCACCAGGTATTGTTGATATTCATGAAGGTCATTATGCAGAGAATGTAGCTAAAATTGACCCTTCTGATGATTCAAAAGGATTCAAAATAACAACAGATAAAGATAATTTTGAGGCAAAAACTGTACTTATCGCAACAGGTAGCCATCGTCGTAAACTCCCCTCTTCAATTGAAAATGCGGACGCATTTGAACATAAAGGAATCACGTACTGTGCATCATGTGATGGACCGATGTTTTCAGGAAAAGATGTTGTTGTTATTGGTGGAGGTAATGCTGGATTTGAATCTGCGGCGCAATTACTTGCATATACAAATTCAGTAACACTACTTAATAGAAGTGGTGAATTCAGAGCCGACCCCATTACAGTTGAAGCTGTACTGAAAGACCCTAAGATGACAGCAATTAAACACGCAGATACACAACGAGTACTTGCAGATAATTTTGTAACAGGACTTGTATATAAAGATACTAAATCCGAAGAAGAAAAAGAGTTAGCTTGTCAAGGAATTTTTGTTGAAATTGGAAGTGTCCCTACTACATCAATGGTTGCTGACATTGCAGAATTAGATGAAACAAACCACGTAAAAGTAGATCCGTGGACACAGCGAACAACACAAGAAGGAATATGGGCTGCTGGAGATTGTACAAATGGAAAGTATCACCAAAACAATATTGCAGCTGGTGATGCAGTTAAAGCATTAGAAGACATATATGTCTGGATCAAAAAGAATAAATAATACAATACAAAGTGGTAGAAAAAGTGCAACATTCATATTTTTGTTTGTATTATTCTTTATGATTGTTGGGGTTTTAGCATTTCAACACATAGAAAATTGGAGCTTTATTGAAGCACTCTATTTTGTAAGTGCAACACTAACCACTGTTGGTTACGGAGACATAACACCAGTAACATTTGCAGGGAGGCTTTTAACAGTTGTATATATGTGGATTGGTGTAACTGTTGCCGCCACAGCAATTGGTCTTGTTGGTTCTGTATTACTTCATAAAAAAATAGGTGCTGAATAATTACATACATACTCATATGAAAAAATTCTATATAGCGATATTTAGTGCATTTGCAATATTTGCGTCGACGCACACAAATGTTGAGGCATTCACCACAGCAGATATTGATTTATTAGTGCAACTTGATGTAATTGAAGACACATCACTTATTCCCCTATTATATTTACTTGCAGAAGATACACCAAAACCAACCACCGCTGAATTAATTTCGGCAATTGAAGCATCAAAACAAGAAACTAGCACAACAGCACAGAGTAATAATGACGATGAAAATTCTAATGAAGCTGTTCGTGTAGAAATTGTTAAAAACATTTCTTCAAGTGCAACTATTGAAACTAACAAAATTATTGCAAATGAAGAAACTGGGGTATTCACATTAACATTTGATGTAACAGCAGTTGGTAACGATTTCTGGATTAAAGATAGCGCCTCTAATACATCAGGAGGTTTCGTATATCGAATTAATAGCGATAACTCGTTTAATGGTTCGCAAATAGCATTCATAAGCGATACTACAGCTTCAGAAAAAAGGGATGCTTCATATAAAATTTCAGAAGATTCCACTGAGACATTTGAACTAACTATTGAAATTAATCCAGACGATATTGCAGCTGATGATACGTATGAACTACAGTTACGTTCATTAACCTACGGTAATACTAGTCGAAGTAGTGGTGCGTACACATTCACACTCTCGGATAGATCTAAATTTAAAACAAAACGTTTGCTTATTAAAGGGTAAGTTTAGAAGACTTTGAGACATTCTTCATATATCTCAAATACAAAAAACAATAATTACATTACAATGTAATTATTTGATACATCTTAAAAAAGACTATGTAAAACTACTTAGTCTTTTTTACTGCAGTTTTTGGCTTCTTTGTTTCTTTCTTTTTGTCTTGTCCTTTTGCCATATGTACTAAGTATACCGCAAAAAACTCTCATAAAGAAAATTGCATGTGAGTGGATTACGGAACAACAAGAGCTTCTTGGTGCTGCATGTCGATATGTTGTTGTAGCCTTACAATTTCAGCACGATTACTTTATTTATCAATTCTATCTACCTTTACAAAGTCTCAAGGATTCGTTTCATCTCCGTAATTTCTGCAGACTGTGTTGTGGCAATAGCTTTAGTAAGCTCAGAAATTTCTTCATGTTTAATGTATGGTTGCACACTTTGAGCCATCATAATTGCTCCCATGTGATGCCCGATCATATCCTCCAGGAATACTCTGTCGAGCTCTGCACCAGACAAGTTTCCTAGCTCACGCATCATTGGTACATACGTTCCATTGTCTACATACGCTTCGTTATACCAATCTTGATACCACTGTTTCATATCAGCAATCTCTGTTTCCTGAGCAATTACGATATTCTCAACAAGTGACTTGATCTCAGGAGTAGTGCCACCTCGTGCAATAACTTCATTTGCAGTATCTACTGCTTCTTGATGATGCGGTATCATTCCTTCAATAAAAGCACGTTCACTTTCAACCATCATCCCTGAATGGTCCATTTGCATCATGTCTACGTTTTTATCATCCATCATTGTGCCGTCTTCCATAACATGCATTCCAGATGGAAACTTTTCAGTCGTATGTTTTTTATTTGCAATAGTGTAACCACCTGCACCTCCAATTAATAAAGCAATAATTACTACTAAAATTGTTTGTTTGTTCATTTTTTAAGTATACCAAAATTAAAAAAAATACGACTCCTGAGTATTCACACTAGTTGCTCATTACATTTTGTGACCCCACGGAGAATCGAACTCCGATTTGCAGAATGAAAATCTGCTGTCCTAGCCGTTAGACGATGGGGCCGTTACGACACTTGCAACTTACAAGTGCAAAAATAGTAGCATATTTTCTTAAAAAGAAAAGACAAACTAATGGCAATTTGCTATATTCAGCTCATAAATACTATGAAAATTCTTGCAATAGAAACATCTTGTGACGAAACTGCGTTAGCATTACTTGAAGCGTCAGGAGACAGTACATCTCCTGCTTTTACTATTCACAATACTGCGCTACATTCACAGATTGAAATTCATAAAGAATATGGTGGTGTCTTCCCTGCCATGGCAAAACGAGCGCATGCAAAAAACATTATTCCCCTTCTTGAGGAGGTACTAAAAGATGAAGTTACTGAACAGAACAACCCTGCAGATACAGATTGGACAGTAATCGAAACCATCTTAGAACGAGAGCCTGAAGTTTTTGAATTACTAAAGAAATACAGCACAACACATACAAGACCAAATATTGATTTGCTCGCAGTAACTGTGGGACCAGGACTAGAACCAGCACTATGGGTAGGTATTAATACAGCACGTGCACTTTCTGTACTTTGGAACGTTCCCCTTATTCCGGTAAACCACATGGAAGGACATATTGCGTCTGTGCTATTAGAACAACAAGTAACAGCATTTCCAGTACTGGCGCTTCTTATTTCTGGAGGACATACAGAACTTATACTAATTAATGAATGGGGTACCTACAAAAAAATTGGGCAAACGGTTGACGATGCTGTTGGCGAAGCGTACGACAAAGTCGCACGAATGATTGGATTACCGTACCCAGGTGGGCCAGAAATTTCAAAACTAGCTACTACAGCAAGAGAGAGTAGTAAAGAAATTCCAGAAGAAATTTCTTTACCTCGCCCAATGCTTCACTCTAAAGATTACAACTTCTCTTTTTCTGGTTTAAAAACTGCTGTACTTTATTTGATACAAAAACTTGAAAAAGAGCATAGTGAAATTTCAGAAATACAAAAGCAGTTCATCGCATTAGAATTTGAAAATGCTGTAACTGATGTGCTTATTAAAAAAACCACTAATGCAATTACAGAATTCGGAATACAAAGTGTTGTTGTTGGGGGTGGTGTAATTGCTAACCAACACATCCGTGAAAAGCTCACCGACACTGCAACAAAAGAGGATGTAAAAATTTTCTTCCCACAACAAGAACTTTCTACAGATAATGCTGTGATGATTGCAATGGCAGCATACTTAGGACAATTCTCTGATGAAGTGACCGTCAATCCTAAAATTATTGCTAAGGGTAATTTATCTCTTGACGCTAAAAAATAAAAAAGGTACGCTGCTGACAACCTAACCACTACAGAGGTTTTTGGGTGTGTGATAGTTCAGCCGTCACATATGGTTTTCCTCTGGATTGTTTAGTTGTTGTGGTGCCATCGTCATCTTTTCTCTCGAGAACTGTATGACGGTGGTCACCTAACACAACGTTCTTTCCTTGTCTCGGCGCACTAAATAATAGAAGCGCTTTTTTTATTTATAAATAATTTGACGATATCGCACACATTTCATACACTAGAAGAGAAGTATTTGAAGACGTTATATATAACATCTTCCCCACTTCAGTTCTTTCGTACCTCGGTACAACAAACAATTTAAGTTGTCGGCATGCAGTTTTGTATGTCGAGCCCCTAGTCGCAATTACGCGGCTTATTTTATTTCTCAAGAAAGCATTGACAAAGCAAAACTTCATGATAATGTCTTTTGTACCTGAAGGGGTAAGGCGGCATGATGCCAGCGTCGTGGTTATGCTCCACGGTTCCTCCCGATACCCGGCGTAAGCCAAACCCCTTCAGGTACTACTCACCTCAGATCTTTACGAAACACCTTGCGCGATACAAAATATGTACGCGCTTTTTTATTTCTTTAAAACTCACGTCTTTTCTGCTAGTATCTCTTTCATGACTAACGCAATTGACGATAAGTTTTTACAACCATACGACGCAACAACTACTGAGTCGCGGATTTACAAAATGTGGGAAGAAAGTGGTTATTTTAATCCTGATGTTTGTATTAAAAATGGATACACAAACCCTGACGCACCAACATTTTCTATCGTGCTTCCTCCACCGAACGTAACTGGTGTTCTTCATCTTGGACACTCGTTTGAAGATGCAACACAAGATGCACTTATTCGGTACCACAGAATGATTGGTGATCGTACATTATGGATCCCAGGTACAGATCATGCAGCTATTGCAACACAAGCTAAATTTGAAAAAGAGCATTATAAAACAGAAAAGAAATCTCGACATGATTACGACAGAGATACTTTTTTTGAAATGATTCAAGAATTCGCACTCGAAAACCAATCAAATATATTAGGACAACTTAAAACTATGGGTGCGTCTTTAGACTGGAGTCGTCTTTGCTTCACACTAGATGAAACACGACAACACGCAGTATATACAGCATTTAAGGAGATGCATGATGCAGGTCTTATCTACAGAAAAGAGAAAGTTGTTAACTGGGATCCAAAAGGCCAAACAACAATATCAGACGATGAGGTTGTTCACGAAGAGAGAAAAGCGAAACTATATACATTTAAATACAGTGCGGACTTCCCTTTTGCAATTTCTACAACACGTCCAGAAACAAAACTTGGTGATACTGCAGTTGCAGTGCATCCAGAAGATGAGCGATACAAACAATATATTGGACAAACATTTACCTGCGAATTTGCTGGTGCACCAATCTCACTACTTGTAATTGGAGATGAAGAGGTAGATCCAGAATTCGGGACAGGAGCACTAGGTGTAACTCCTGCGCACAGTATTGCCGATTGGGAAATTGGAGAACGCCACAACCTTCCAATGACACAGGTAATTAACGAGTATGGAAAAATGATGCTTGGAAATGAAACCATTATCAACACTAAGGCGGCAGTAGCGAGAGATACTGTTGTGGAATGGCTTCGTTCAGAAAACTTGCTCGAACAAGAAGAAGAGATCGATCAGAGTGTTGGAACAGCAGAACGAACCGGTGCAATTATTGAACCACTCCCAAAACTGCAATGGTGGATTAATGTAAATAAAAAATTTCCCTATCCTCATGAAACCTTGAAAGGTATTGAAAAGGGGCAAGAAGTTTCATTAAAAGATTTAATGCTGCATGCAGTTTCATCAAACCAAGTAGATATTGTTCCTAACCGTTTTGCAAAAGTATATGCAAACTGGATTGGAAACTTACGAGATTGGAATATTTCACGACAAATTATTTATGGCCACAGAATTCCTGTGTGGCATAAAGATGATGAAATTCTAGTTTCAGATACTTCTCCAGGTGATGGATGGGAACAAGACACCGACACGCTCGACACATGGTTCTCATCTGGTTTGTGGACATTCTCAACACTTGGTTGGCCTACTGCCACTGACGATTTAGCTGCATACCATCCAACAAGCATTGTTAATCCTGGATATGAAATTCTCTTCTTTTGGGTTGCACGAATGATCTTAATGTCGACGTTCTTAGTTGGAGAAATTCCTTTCGACACAGCGCTCGTTCATGGAATGTTGCGTGATGGAAAAACTGGACTTAAGTTTAGTAAATCATTAAACAACGGAGTTGCTCCAGAAGAAATGATTGAAAAATATGGAACTGACGCATTACGAATGTCGTTAATTGTTGGAACAACCCCCGGACAAGACGTAAGTTTTAGTGAAGATAAAGTTAAGGCATATAAAAAGTTTGCAAATAAACTTTGGAATATTACGCGATTCATCCTAGAAAACACCAAAGAAACAACATTTGAAGATTCATATACATATGTAGAACGAGACATTGAACTTATTACAGAACGGGATGGCATTATATCTAGCATCACCGAACACTTTGAGAAAAATAGATTACATCTTGCCTCTGATGAAATCTATCATTACACATGGGACGTATTTGCAGATAGTATTCTTGAAGAAAGTAAAACTATTTTTGAATCTGGAGATACTACAAACATCGCATCTCGAAAACAGTTCCTACTTGCAACTCAGCTTATTATTCTCAAAGCAGTTCACCCGTTCATGCCATTTGTAACAGAAGAAATCTACCAATCACTTCCCTACACAAACGCATCACAAGAAAATCCACTCATGGTTCAAAAATGGCCAACTGCTTCGTAAGTAAATCTTGTATACTTATGTAGACATGATTGATATTCAAACAATTCTTTTTGCTTTCTTTGGTGGAATTATTCCAGCACTTTTATGGCTATTCTTTTGGTTGCGTGAAGATGCTGCTCACCCTGAACCTCGCAAAAATATATTACGGACTTTTTTATTTGGAATGCTTGCCGTTCCGGTTGCATTTGCTGTGCAATATATTTTCAATGGTATGTTTTTAGAAGTTACAAGCTTAGACACAGCAGTTCAAACCACTCCAATTATTGGAATAATTGCCGTGATATTTGTTTCATTATCGGAAGAGGTATTGAAATGGCTTGCAGGACACAAAGGTGAATTAAATAAACACACAGACGAAGAACCTGTTGATGATGTTATTTATATGATTACTGCAGCATTAGGGTTTGCAGCTTTAGAGAATATGTTGTTTCTTATAGGTCCACTTGCAACTGGCAACACAGAGCTTGCCATTATTAGCGGAAATATGCGTTTTATTGGCGCCACAATGCTTCATGTCGCCACTTCTGCAACTATCGGTATCTTTCTAGCATTTTCCCATTTTAAATTGAATGTCATCAAAAAACGCTACTTTTTTACAGGGCTTATCCTTTCTGTGGTATTGCACACTGTTTTCAACTTATTTATAATTGAAAAGACAAATGCTGTTTTCATTGCATTAACAGGAACTTGGCTAATAACGGTTATTATCATTTTCTTGTTTGAGAAAATTAAAAAAATTCACGTAGAAAAAATAAAATTATTATGTTTGGACGACGAAAAAAACAATCATTCTTTGAAAGACTAACTGGAGCAGTTCCAGCAGATGATTTTGATGAATATGAAGATGAGTATGAAGACGAAGTGCCGCAACAACGAAAGCGCCGAGGTCATGATAATCAAGAGCGAACACGAACACATGTTACTTCCGATATGGAAGACGACGAAGATGTCCAAATGCGACATGACGATGAGGTCGGACACAATGAACTACTTGAAGAAGAGGAGCCTGTCGGACAACTTTCTGTTGATGTAATTAATACAGGAGAAAATATTATTATCCGCTCTATGCTTGCAGGAATTAAACCTGGAGATATTGATGTAGATATTTCTCGAGACATGGTAACAATTAAAGGAACTCGGGAAGAAGTTAAAGAAGAAGACGACGAAGACTACTTTCATCGCGAATTATTCTGGGGATCATTCTCACGAAACATTCTCCTTCCAGAAGAAATTGATGTTGATGCAGCAGAAGCAAATGAAAAACACGGACTACTCACACTAAAACTTCCTAAATTAGATAAGAACAGGAAAACTAAAGTGCATGTAAAAGCTAAATAAAATAAAAACCTCACAGAGATGTGAGGTTTTTATTTACAATCTATTATTTGGTGTCAGGAGGCGGGCTCGAACCGCCGACCCTCCGCTCTTCAAGCGGATGCTCTACCAACTGAGCTATCCTGACGTATTGGTAACAATAAACATACTAATTTATTGTCCGTTGATTGTAAACGCATCAAGCATGTTCTGCAAGCCTGAGAAATCAACATCTGGAACCTGCAATACACCCTGTGCTTTCGCTCTCATTTCATTCATAGATTGCTGAGTTTCTTGCATACTTTGAATAACCCCTTTTGCCTGTTCAATAAATGGTTGAATAAGTACATACGACCATATCGCGAACACAACAAATAGCACCCAACGAACAATCCTAACAATGGTTGCAAATATTGTTTGGCGATGTAACTTTTTTAATAGCTTGTTATTTTCTTGCGTAAGCTCTGCAGTTTCTTGTAATAGTGCTCGTTCATTTTCATCCATAGTAAATATATTGTAGCAGTTTTCCACAAAAATATACTATAGCTAAAAATGTATACTACAGACATGAAGTTCTTTCCCCTACTGTTCACTGTGCTTGCTGTTTCTGCTTTTTATCACTATTTCATCAAACCTGAATCTGGTGAATACTGGATGCCTACTAATAATGAAAGTTTCTATTCGGTACTAGAAAGTGACGTAAAGAAATGGGAATTGTTAGTACAGCAACTAGAGCAACCACACGTGTACACAAAAAACGTTTCGATTAAAACGTTTAAAAAAATGTGTGAAGATTCGATGCATATTACTACGTTCGTGCTCTTAACAACCAACGCTGACTCCTCATTACATATGGAGTTCAAGTTGTTTCTTAAAAACACACTCTACCAAAGCGAGTTACACATACCAGCACCATCAGCTTCGAGCTGATACTTTTCTTTACCGCATAAAATGAATAAAAAAACAATTAAAAAAACTACGATTTATTACGACGGTGATTGCTCAATGTGTACTGCAATTATTACTAAAATAAAGAACGATAAGAAAGATTTTTTTACTACAGATATTCAGTCTGAAAAAATACCAAAACAACTCACTGAGGCCGAAGCTCAAAAAGAAATTAATGTAATTGGTTCAGATGGCACAATCTATAAAAATGTAGATGCATTACTTAAAATAATTGAAGAGTATCCTAAGCTACAGTTTTTCAAAAAAATAGCCTCGTACCCTTTACTCAAAAAAATACTTTCAGTTGGATACAGAATCGTAAGCTCCCACAGACATTTACTATTTGGAAACATGAAAAGAATTTTTTTACTAAAAATAGTTACTGTACTAGGAATCTTAAGTGGAATACTACTATCACTACCGCTCTGGCAAAATGAAAGATTATTTCCAAAAATTCCAGCACTACAATTTCTAAATAATATACCAACTATCGTTCCAGATAGTATTTTTTACATTCTTACAGCTACACTACTAGCAACATTACTATTCCCACGACCGCAAAAAGTTATTGCCGTAAGCCTACTGTGCGTATCGTTACTGATATTCTTTGATTTAACTCGACTACAACCTTGGGTATATCAATACTTTTTCATGCTCTCTGCGTTAGTTTTGTTTACATGGAAACAAAAAGATACTGAGCAAAATGTAATTTTACTTGTCAGTAGAATTATTATTGCGAGTCTATATATCTATGGTGGATTACAGAAACTAAATAGCATTTATGTATATGAAGTATTTCCTTGGATACTAGAGCCTCTCATAAATATTATTCCACAACTCACAGCCATTACATTATATCTTGCAATACTTACCCCATTAATCGAGATTGGAATTGGAATTTCGTTATTAAGTAAAAAGCTAAGAAACTTTGGAGTAATAGCT
>Ga0136601_1000265_pt1 | contig 24995 bp, 30 predicted proteins | sample AntRauMFilla2699_FD_181020 | JGI IMG/M metagenome (GOLD analysis project Ga0136601, IMG submission 181020) | Saline lake microbial communities from Rauer Islands, Antarctica - Metagenome Filla 2 #699 | ecosystem: Environmental > Aquatic > Non-marine Saline and Alkaline > Saline | place...
AAGAGGAGGAAGAAGAAGAAGAATCTTCGTATTCCGTCGAACGTCTGCCCAAGAGCAAGAAGCGTGGGCGCGCGCACGAAGAACCCATCGTGACCACTCTGTCGCAAGTGCTCGACGTCTTTTCTGGCACCAACAAGCACATTGGCGAGCAAGAGCCGCGGGAGAAGTCGCAAGCGCAAATCTTCTCATGATAGCAGTAGCAGTGACGAAAGCTCTAGTAGTAGTGAATAAAAAAAAAACCTATTAGAGGGTGACAATTTCTTCGCTGTGCCTCCCATGGAACGACAATTGCGTGACATTTATTCGCGCATTACACTCTTCCGGTCACTTTCCGTATTTTTAAATTTCTTTTGTGTGGTGCAGTTGATAATATCCGTTGTGCTTCCCGACTTGCTACCGCGCGAACTTAAAGTGTGGTTGGTAGTTATTGCGGGGTGTGCGTTTGCGGGCATTACGGCAGGACTGTTTCTGGCACGTAAGGACCCTTCTACCAGCCTGTTCTTTACGTATTTGTCGGCCTTTATCAGCGGACTAGTGTCTGGAATTAGTTTGGTTGTAATTATTGTAAAGGTTAAAAATTAAGCCGCTCATCAACTCAATGTTTGGCGTCTCCGCCCTGGAAATGGAGAAAAAGGACGATGACTTTCGCGACGTAGAAATGTTTCCCGTCCCATTGGAAGAAGAAGTGGTGCCGCCCGATGAGTTTGTGCGCGAAATTTACAATCTTGCCGCCAAGCGCGCTCATCGCGATCCGTCCAAAGGCATTTATCCGTCCGATTTGCTGTATGACATGATTCCGCAAGTACTGAAAGACGAATCCATTGTGTGGTGGATGTGCGATACACACCCAATTGCCCTGATGTTACTAGAAAACGACGTGAATAGCGACGGCGAATATGAAGAGTTGGCCAGTATGCGCAGTGCTCTAGGGAAAATTATCATTTACACCGATGACATGGTCAAAGAGTGCCGTGATTGCATCATTGAGTTGTGTCATCAGTTTAAACTGGAAATACTGGAAGAACCACAAGAAATTATAGTGGAGCGCGGAGAGGAAAAATGCGACAACAACAACAACAATACAACTTGATTCCTGATAGTCCCAAAGACACGCTCATGGCGTGTTTTTCTCTTTTTCTCACTGGCAAGGAAACGCGCACGGAACGCACCAAATTACGCATGCGCCTCATGGATCACTTGTACCACTTACTCTTTCGTGACAATCAGCGCTTGAATGAAGAGTGTTTTCTCCATGCGTCTGTGCGCGCCATGGTCAATCGCTTGCATGCCATTCACCCCGACCAAGTGCCCAGGTCCGCCGAAGTGTTTTACATTCGCGACGAAGAACGGTTCAAGCGCGAAGCGTTGGCCTTTGTTATGCAAAATAGACGCGAAGGATTTGTGGGAGACATGTTTACCTTTAGTTATCTCGTGGCTGAACTGTTTGCCGTGGACGTGCATTTATTTCATCTTGAAGAAACGACGCTATCCGTCGTGGCGTTTGCCAAGTATCACGTGTACGTGCGCTACAATGACGGCAAATTTAATTTAATGTTGCCTCGGTTGCAACAGGCACATTTTATGCGTTCCATGGGTATTACAAAAATGCCATCTCGGACGAGCTTGCCCATGTTTCACCTCAATGACAATAAGCCTTTTATTCCACCCAATATTTTAGATTATCGTGTGCATCATTTGTGCCTCTATGACACGGGTCTGCATGCCATTGAACCAATTCGTACGTCTTGGCCTAAAATGTTGCGCGACCACGAATACGCCTATGTCGTGAGCAAAATGGTCACGACGAGCGCCTTGAGGGTCATTTCGTGCGTATCCGCGAGTGGACAGTGTGGCCCGCGGTTTTACGTAGACGTCGTACCCATTCAACTGTATGTGATTATTGAAGCAAACATGGATGAGGCTTTAAAGGCGGTGCGCATTGAAAGAACGTATTGAGTGTATTTAACAAATGATAACGACAACAAAAAAATGATTCGAATTGCTGTGAAAAAACGACACGTGTGTTCCATTCAAACGTTTGGCACGTTTCTCTTGTCACTGGAAGTATTGTGGATTCTCTTGTACATTTCGCTATGCATCTACAGTTTTGTAATTACAACGCGGCCCCCCTTTGGCGGACCCATGGGTGAAAACATGCGGACCGACACGTTTTCGCTGCGTACACACATTATGGTGTTTAACATTGTCTTTTTAATTCAACGGGCGAAACCCATTTGGTGGATGTTGCCCGTGCTCTTGTTTATGCTTTTTTCCGATTTGTACAATGTGATTGAAATGGGATGGTTTTCGCCCGTGCGCGATGCGCAGATATTGTGGATTTTCACAATGGTTGTTGTTTCTTATCAGACAACAGTGACTGTTTTGTCGAATCTGTGGTTTTTATACATGATTTACAAGGATCGCGTCAAACAAATTGTCAAAGTGTGAGCTCGTCTTGCAATTCAAATGGCACGTCCAAGCTTTCGGGCAGTCCCGTCACCACGCTAAAGTGTTTGTCTAGCGCGGCTGCCATGGCGACAAAGTTGTCCACGTGATTGGCCCCAAAAAAACCAAAATTCATCTTGACGTTTTGACCGCGATCCAGCATGACACACATGGCAGGCACGTCCATGTACCACGCGTCCATTTGCCCAATTAGCGCCAAACGGCGCTCGCGATCAGTAGCGACAATGGTTGGACAGCGGAATAAACATTGGTCTCGAATCACCTTTTGAATTTCGTCTGGCAATTTGAAAAAATAAACGGCTTGATGTGTGTTACGAATGAGAAAAGCGGGCAGTTCTGCAAATTCTTTCAGCGCACGCACATTTGGATATTTGTGAAAGACTGTAAAGAAGCGCTTTTTGAATGCATCGCAATACCGACGAAATGCGGTGCTTTGAAATTCAAACAGTGTCATCTCCAGCAATTTGACATCCCACCCCTTGTTTTCGCTTTCTGGAAACAATTGGGCGATAATGGCGTCTTCTTCCGCCTCGTACAATCTATAGTAGAGTGTCCAGTGCGTCAGATAGTCTGAAGGCTGCGAGCCAATTCCATAGCTTAAAATATGACTGCGATAATCGACGCCATGCACGTGGAAGCCATTCATGCCCAGCACTAAATTGTTGCCTTGTTCAAACCACGCTTGAAACAAGAAAAACAAGCTTTCCAAGTGCTTCTCGCCAATATCGGTGGGCGCCACGTAGCCATCGTATGCGACAAATGTATTGGTGCTACCGCGCGGCACAATTTCCAAAAACAAATTAAAGCTCTCTGGTCTCGAAATCAACGCGTAGAAAAAGCGCGTAATGTACATTGTGTCGGAACTAGTGCCTCCAAATTCAATGCTATCATCGCCCGTGATTTTGAGGTATCGTGTTTCTCCGTCAAATTTCGGCACATTTACGTGATCTTCGCCAAACAAGAAATATCGTGCATCGTCGTATTTAAAAGATAGCAAATTGATGGGACCTTGCAACAACTCTAGCTTAAAAGCATCTCGTTTGCGCTGCTGCTCTTCTTCTTCGGCAAGTCTTGCAAATATTTTCGGGTCTTTCAAGCCCGCTCCAATGAAAGAATGCATTTTTTTTATTATTTTTTTTTTATTCCTTTCTTATTAATACACTGTTTCATTCATTTTTTTCTTAGTGCAACAAGTATGCGCACAACACTATCGTCAGTCATTGGAAAGTATCCGGCGTCTATGTGTCGGTTTACATGGCGCGCAAAGTTGCCTTTGCACGCGGCATTACAAGTTAATTGAATAAAATATATTTATATATTTGACTTTTTTGAAAGTATCAAAAAAAAAAAAATGATTGGCTGCTACTACTTGTCATACATGGGCATGGCCTTTGGGTGGACGCAAATGGTGCCCGTCATTCTCACACTGTGCCTGTCGCTATTGACGGCTGCCACTAGTGAGCCAGTGTATTTCATGTTTGGTCTGTACTTGTGGATTCCGCAGTATGTCGTGTGGGTATTTCAGTATTACTTTCAATCGATTCGCCCTGACCCAGTGTGTCAGCTGTATCAAACGTGGGCGTTTCCCAGCACGGAAGCCATGTACATTGGAGCCATTATTGGGTTTTTTATTGCCTTTTCTTACGGATGGGAAAAGGCACAGTCGTGGAGCGTGTGGCTCATGATTTACGTGTTTGGCGTGGTGCCACCATTCATTTTGGTGTACGTTCAGTACAATCGCTGGTGGGAAGTTGCATTCAGCATGGGGTTTGGATTCTTGTCGTCTGTGATGTTTGCCGTAGTGTTGCGCGTGTTCATTCGTCCCAATATGGCGTATTTGCAAGCGCATTTCCCCTTTTCCACGTTTGCTTATGAGGATGGACAGTTGATTTGCGATGATCACTGCATACGCAAAGAGTGTTTTGAAATTGGCGCGGTTTTAGAAAAATTCAAATAAAGTGCAAGGGGGTTTAAAAACTTATGAATGCGCGTGAGCGGGCTGACCTCTTTCGCTTCCTCGTCAGTGTCGATACGCGCTTGAACGAGGTAGAGGCACTGCACAATGAAAAAAACAAATCTCTGGAAGCGCGCGTAGATTCGCTCACACTCATTAATGATTGGGCGGAAGCGCAGGCGCGCACTAGTAAACGAGAGGCCGGCGAGTTGCGCCAAGAAAACTTGCAGCTGCGCAGAAAGCTTCATAAAGCTGAAAATGATCGAGATGTAATGAAAAAGGAATTGCAAATTATGCAAGACCACAACCGTTTTGTAGAACAAGATCGCGATGCGCTTGATGTGCGTATCCGTAGCACTGACAATGAGCGCAAACGCATGCGCAAATCTTACAATGAATTGAATCGCAAACTGGGCGATGACATACGCAATAGTGACGCGATGATGGATTTGAGAAAGTTTTTAATGAATTAATGCAACGCGCTCTTGTTCTTTTTTCTTCTTCGTCTCTACAGGAACGTCAGGTAATTCAATAACTTCTTCTTCCAATTCCTCCATTGCCGCGTCTTCATCAAATGCGTCATGTCTGGCAAGTGCGTTACCTACTTCTTGTGCGTAAATCGTATTGTCACTCAGTTGATCCATCAAGTCGTCAATCTTTTCGGGATTCACGGTTTTCAGCGCATCTTCCAACACCTTGTTGGCCAGTCCCATGTGTGATGCAATTTCACCAAAACTTTGCGTGCTGTCCAAACAGTGACGAATGCGGTGTATGTTGGTCTGCAAGTCTACAAAACGCCGGTACGTTTGTTGCTTGTCGTGGCGCAAACGCAGTTCGGCTTTACAACGCATGTCGTTACCGTCTGCATGAAAACGCTTGGCTTTTAGTGTGTGCTGCGTTTGCTCGTATTCCAGTGCCTTGATGCGCACCTCAAGCGAATGAAGCGTAGTGTCCAGTTTTTCCATTGTTTCCAGTGGGTCTTCTTCTGCTTCTTTGGTCGCACACACCCCACCGCACAGAACTGCGTTGCCATCGCGCAATGGAAGATAGGGAACAAAGCTATCCATGTGACCGGTGTCGCGCGCAAATTATTGACCTTGATGCATATTACACGGTACCACTAGACCCTCAATGGCAAAAGACTTCTGGCATGTACTGCACATTAAAATGTGCCTTGATTGACAATGAGTTGGTGAATCGACCAATGCGCGGAGTGGAAGAATGTGAAGAACGTGCTCACTGGATGCACGCACGATATGCCAATGAATTGCAGCAATCTTTTTCATTGAAAAAGAGAAATAAATAAATGGAGGATCAATTGGCAACGCCGCTTTCACTGGTCGTCAAGCGCATTGCAACGGGCGTCACGTGCGGCGCGCTTCTCATTTCAATTTTTTTCAGCATTTGGGCACTGACGCGACATGGGGGTGGACCTGTAATTGGCTGCTTGATATTTCAAACCCTTGCATTTGTCACTAGCGTCTTTTTGAGTGTAAAACTTATTTTTGAAAAGTATAAAAGCAATCGCGTAGATTTTGTATAATAAAAATGCTCATTTTACTATTACTGGCGTCGTCCTTATGCACTGCATCTAATCGAGGGTCGGTGGGTGTCAATTGCAACGCTCAAGATGCTGATTTGGAGGAATTTTTTGTAGAAGGCAACATTCCAATGCAATGCATATTGGGCGAAAACGTGACGGCTCACATTTTTGCTCGAATTACATCCACTGCCGCCGTTCGCTATGATTTTGGTGTTATTATTGCACTAGATGACGGCATTGGCGAAAGTGGCATGTGTGCCAACTTTAACGTGTATTGAATGTATCACAAGACACGAAAAATGTCTTGTACTTGGACCCACATCGCAGTTATGCCTTTAATGTGTGTAACGCAACCAATGCACCGCTGTATGATGGGCGTACGCTAGACGGACTGTTTATTACGCCGGCACAGTGCAGCTTGTGCGCGGATTGGATTTCTACGTGGAATTTGCAAATTTTGAGACCAAGACGTATGGAACGTATTCAGGGCCGATTCGATTACAAGCCATTTAATTGTATATTCTGCACGCGTGTGGATTCACCATATTGTCGCCCACTTGACACTCAAACGCCTCGCGAAACTCTTTCAGTTGGCGCAACGTCTTGTCTACGCGAAACAATGCAATGGCGTGCTCATCGTCTTCAACGCGCTGACACAGCACCTCTTGCTGGTAGTGCTCGGCCCACATTTGTGCAAAGATTTCAAAGAATTGTCGTTTCTCTGTAATTGAGCCGGTACCATTAGTAAAATAGGCATAATAGGCTGACAAAATTCCATTAATGTCTGCCAAATCCTCCCCCAGCGTCTGTTCCCCGTAATGAGCATTCTCACAGCCCAGCGGCGCAACGTATTCATCAATGATGCATTGGCAACGCTGCTCAAAAGCGCCGTGCTCTTCCGCTGTCCACGGTTCCGCGCGACTCAGCGATCCGTCGCGATTAAAGAGTCGCCCCGTATTGTCCAGCCCGTGCGCCAGCTCGTGACCGGCAATCATGCCAATTGTGGCATACAGCGCCACCTCGGCGTACTTTTCATCGTAAAAGGGCTTGTGTAAAATGCCTGCAAAAATGGTAATCGTATTGGACGCTGGCGAATAAAAGGCATTCACTTCCGTAAGTGGCGCGCCAAAACGCTGAATAATGTCGCGATTGGGCTCACCCTTGGTCCACAGCTCAAAGTTGCGCGTGGCAAAATACTGACGAATAATGTTTAAATTGCGCAAATAATTGTCACGCGTCAAACGCTCGGCAAATGGTTCAGCCTCGTAATACGTGGGGACCACGCTGCGCACAATAATGGAGCGAATCTTACTGACTGCTTGGTCGCGCGTTTCTTGCGTGAGCCACTGGGTCTGATCAATCTGATTGGCAAAGCTGTCGCGCACGCGCTCCACAATTTCCGTGACTTGCCGGCGCACGCGGTCGTGATTAGGCATGCTCCGATCCAAAAAGACATTGCCCACCAGACCAGGCAGCAGCTTGTGTGTAATGGTCAAACACTGCGCATCCGTCACTTCATCGCCCTCATTGCGCTTCAGTCGGTGGTGCAAGTAGCGACCCGCATGACGCACGGGATTGTGCACCCGAAAATATGAATCAGCCGGCAAATCGGGAAAGAATTGCTTAACGTGGTGCGACACGGAATATTTGACATACGCGCGCCACTGTTCAATGGGAATGGTGTGCAGCGTCTCATGCATCAGCGCGCGTATGTACTGCTTGTCCAGTATCCACACGGGCTGCGAGGCCATGTCAATGTCTTCTTCCATGTGGTAGCCATTCAGTTCGCGCAAATAGAGCTTCCAAAAGTCGGGAGGACTCGCATCCAGCAAGGCACCCATGGTCGTCATGTCTTGCAGGTAGCGCGCGCTCTGCACGTATTGCACGTAGGTCCCACTGAAATCGGGATCGGTGTGAATGACCGCCAGTTTTTCGAGCACCGCGCGTGCGTCCCGATTGTCCGCAGGAGGCATGCTCATTGTGTCGTACTGAACCAGTGGGACCATGCGCAATTCTGTCGGATGTGGCTCAATGGCCAGCGTAAAGGGCGACGCAAAACCATACTTGGCCAGCCGAGCAAAGACCACTGGTAAATCCGCGTGCGTCTTGAGGGCTCCGGCAATGTGGTCCATGACGTGATTCACTTGCGACTGGTCCAGCTTGCGGTGCTGCCCATTGACCAAGGTGTCTACGCAGGACCGATAGAAATTGTAAATGGGCCCACTAAGCGGATCGCGAATAATGTCGTGAATTTGCTTTTGATTTTTGCGATACACATAGGTAAAGCCGCGATTCTCATTGACGTGTGAATCCAACCACTTGCCAGACATGTGTCGAAAGAATGAATCGCACGGTTTCACACTCGGATCCATCAATTCGCGCGAAATTGGTAGTGGTGTCGACACGTCAGGCGCACAAATGTCCAGCCGCTCATCAAACGTTTCACCCACTGTGCAATTTAAACGACCGCGCCCATCGCGACTGCCGTGCGGACTACTGTCACGATAATATGCATACGCAGGGTACGGACGCGTGGCCCAAATTACAATGAGCGTAACAAACAGGCCAATCATGAGCAAAATAAATATCCACCAGCCAGCACTCCAGCTACTGTCGTGATGGTCTTTTTCATAGTGATTTCCAATGGGCCGTCGCTTTGGAAAGCGAAGCGGAGGACCTTGTCGTAACATTTGGGGTTTTTTTAAAGGTGTGGTATTTTATAAAAAAATAGGCTGAAATTCCTAAACGAAAAAGCTGGCAATGTGCGCGGCAGCAGGAGCAGTGTCGAATGCATATGTACGGGTGGCTTCTTTAGCCGCATCTTTAGATGCTTCGGCTTTTTTCAATCTCGCTTCTTCTTTCTCGCCTCGTCTGAGTTCTCGATAATATCGTTTTCTTTCAGTCTTTTCGCGCCTCAAATCACGTTTTTCTTTTCGTCTTTTGCGATTAACTTTCCGACGTTTACGTCTCAATCTCCTTCGTTTCTTTCTAGCCATTCTACGCAGTCGACGTCTTTGTCGTCTTCGTCTTCTTGAAGCAGCGTCGCCTATGGCCATTAAGTCATCACCAATCATTTCCTTCATGATTTGGCGCGCTTCTGTTGGATCACGGGTTTCATAATCGACTTCTTCCAATACGCACTCGTCGCTCAGGTCGTCGGGATGGTAGCAATCATGCTCTTCGTGATCAACAGCATCAAGTTTATGGCACTGCTCGCTGCACCACATGCCCTGAAAACATTCGTTGCACACGACGGCGACTTTGTTTTTTTCGCAATAATCGCACAAGTTATCTTCGGTGTAGTCCTCCATTTTTGTGATCAACTCACCCTACGGGCGAATTGATCACACTTATACCCCAACAATTTCGTTTTTGCATTTCCAACATTGCGTCGCACCCTTCATTTGCGGTTCATAACACGCCAAGTCGGGACAGCGCGCATAGCGTTCCTTTTTGCACGATCGGCAGTAGAGTTCATGCGCAGGCACGCTTTTCCTGCAGAATTCACAATCCCACGGTCGGTAAATTTCATTAAAGCGCGTCAAATCTTGCGCTACCACTTGATGAGCAGTCGTGTCCAGTGTGATTTTGACATTGGCAATTACAATGAGAAACGCCTTGTCGTCGACGCGTTTGATCCAAGTGCACATTTGCGTGCGTTTCGTGAGAAACATGACAATGCTTGCAGGACGCACCCATTGAACAATGTCGCCAGTCAACACGTAAATGTGCCCGTCCCGCGTTTCAAAGTGTTCCTGTTGAGACGGGCACATTTCGCGCGCCATGCCATCCCATTGAGAACGCGTGACGTAATGCCGATCCGCGCACAACTGATACAAGCGATCGGGACTACAAGCCAACAACGCTTCCATCTTGTGTAAATTGCTGCGGGCGCAATAAAAGTGCTGCACGTGCCGCCCAGGTGTTTGCGTTTTCCAACATAGTGTCTTGTCTGTAAATTGGGCAAAGATGCGCCGAATCTGCTCCTTGTACCCGTCTAAGCGACGTAACCCATCATCCATTGTTTTTTTTTTAATTTGGTAACCACGTGTCAATGTTTTCAATGACGCACGCCAACTTTTTGGTCTTTTGATGCAGCGTCCACGGCAACTTGATCAAATGTTTCTTGCATACAGTAATGGGCACATCGCAACGAACGGGCATGCGCTGCACATAATTCAGGCGCGCATTCGTGTTCCACGTCCACACGCAATCGTCCGTCACCCAAATGTGAAAGCCTTTGCGTCCCGAAAAGACAAACGTCACTTCATCAAACCCAATAAAATCACAAAGAAAATCGCGCGCCTTGCGCATTTCTGGTCGCATAATCTGCACCCAGCACACGTTGCAGACTTGTTTCGGTTCGCAGTTGCACTGAAGGCGCGCAATGTCGGCATAGTCATGAATGTCCACGTCAAAAACGAGCGGGCGCGCATCTTCTGGAAACTCTACGTTAATAGTGTCGGGTGCTTGTGCAATGAGCGCGCTCTTCAAATCTTGCGCGCTGTCAAATCCTAGCGGTTGGCCCTCCTTGTCGTAGCGCTTGAAAATATCTTCGCCCCAGCGAAAAGCAAAGCACACGTTGTGTAGTGAATGCGCGCCTCTGTGAGTTATGACCTCTACAATGCGGTCCACAGGAAAGGTGGTTTGATAATACTTTCGCATTTGCGGCGCAACCCCTGTACAAATTAAAAATATGGACAAGGGTCAAAAACGCGACCACAAACCCGGCTTGGGCACTTCTGACAGTGCGACAGAGCGGCACGTTGTGAGTAGTCGCGAAAAGACGAAAAAGAATCGCGAGAAGAAACTGCGGGAAAAGCGCAGACCCCTGCAACACGGCGCCAGTGATGATTTGCATTTTTTAGTGAGTCAGTTGTCACCACACTTGAATAGTTTGCAAGATTTGCGCGACTTGGATCGCGTACTCAAGTATGGATTGAAAGCTGAAGCCTATTTTGCGCACTGCCCACTCTTGTACCCCGACGCCCCAGGACCCCCTTGGATTTTTCCTGAAGGAACCAGTAAGCTGCAAGAACTCAACGCAGTCCTGCAAACCAGTCAAGACGTGCCTACCTTGCGCGTTGCAACCAATTGCTTGGTCAACATTACCTCGCATGAAGACGCCGAGTGGACACTACACTGCATGTCCATGTTGCCCACCTGTTTTACACTGCTTGCGCAGTGTGCAGATTCGACGGTACGCGAACACATTTACTGGGCATTGGCCAACATGTGCTGGTTGCAGCATGCGCGAGACATTATTATTGCAAATGACACCATCATGTCGGCGCGATCCGTTGAGCCAGAAAACTGGACACTGTTGCAAGTGCTGAGCTATCTCTTCAAGGCGCTCTTTATTTGTCACCCTTTGCCTGCCATTGAGCGCATCAGCCCGTTGTGGCACATGCTAGTGTCGCGCCTGTCGGAAGCACCTGAAAACATGGTGCATGACGTGTATGACGCTGTCACGCTAATGCTAAAAGGCAAGCGCGACGAGTACAAGTTGGCCATTATTCAAGACTGTGTCTTTTGGCCGCATCTGGCCAGTCTGCCCAATATTCAGTGTATTCGCATTCTGTCCACGCTGTCATTTAGTAGAGCCACGGCACGTGAATTGGTGGCGCGCGGGGCCGTTCAGCTCTACGTCCAATTGCTCAACCATCAAAGTCCTGAAGCGCGCGCTGAAGGCGGGCTGGGCCTGTCCAATTTGGCCGAGAGTGGCGCAGCCACGGCACAATTGCTTGACACTCAAGTGCTGGACGCCGTGCAGCGGCAGTTGCGCTACACAGACGTGTTTCGCGTGCGCAAGCAAGTCTATTGGTTTATGTGTTCGCTCCTCCGCCATGCGCCCGCGCCACAGCTGGGCGAGCTCGTGGTGCGTGGCTACATTACGTACCTTGTGGAAATTTTGCGCGTGCCGGGTGAGAATACGCTCAAATCGCGCGCCATGCAAGCGCTGCTTCGGTTGTTTCAAGTGGATGAGTTTGAGACACGTGCAAAGTTGGAAGAAGCAAGCGCTGATTACGTGCTGCACAACTTGTCGACGGATTCCGACTTGGAGATTGAAGGCTTGGCCACCAAGCTGTTGGATTTAACGGAAAAAGAAGGCGAGCGCTTTGATTTGACCAGCAGTCAAATGAATTTTACTTTTTAAAGCACTTGCGCATTGGTCAATATTTTAGGAATGACATCGAGCAAGCCACGATTCTCTTTGCCCCAAATGATGACTTTGCGCCCTGTATGCCGTATGGCCGAGATAAACTTGAAAAAGGCCCCGCGCGGAAACTCGTGCGCGTCGCGAATGACAATTACATCAGTCCACTTGGAATCTTCATAGAGCGACACGCGCAACTGTGTGGCATTGAGTGCCCGCCACAGCAGTTTGTGTTTGCCACGAATAAAAAGAAAACTGTCGTGCGTTTGCTGCAAGAAGCGCGACACGGGATTCATAACAAATGGGTTATTTACATATTTGCGACAAATGAGTCGTGTCACGTCGCGCTTGAGCGTTCCAACTAAACACAAGTAGAGGGTCACGCGAATTTGAGTATATTCTTCACGCGCGCATTGTTCACACAGAGGCGCTTCACACCACTCACCATAAAAGAGATACGATGCGTTGCAGCAAGCTTTTCTGTATGGCATCTTATCGTGATTTAAGCGTTCTCTACCGAGCATTGCAACTTGCACCCATTGGCACCGTTTTAAAATTAGACGGTGGCCTGCAAATTCAGCATCAAAGTCAAGTCGGTAATTTTCTAGTGTTGCGACGGACGCACAAGACGGAGCACATTGAACAGGCCATTGCGTATTTGGGAGGCACCACACAGGCGTTTGTGCTGGACCGCTCGTACGACGGGCACGCCGGTCAAATGATTGACAATGTAAACGATTTGGCCGCGCACGTGGAAATGAACCAGCGCGCCCGAAACAAGATTGCCATGGATTTGTTTGGCGACTATGAAGGATACGACGTACAGCAAGGGTGTACAATACTGGCCAATATTGTATTTGGCGCGGTGGCGACGCCACCACCACACACCCGCAAACGCGTGCGAGCCGCAGAATGCGTCGTATGTCTGACAGAAGCGGCCACGGTCATGCTCAACTGTGGGCACGAATGTGTGTGTGCGGGTTGCTGTGATGAATGGATGAAGGTGAAACGCACGTGCCCAGTGTGTCAAGCGGACGTATTGTATATTTATAAATAATGAGTAAGAGAGCAAAAAAAAGGAGTAGAGTGCCTCGGACGCCTGCGGCGCCCGAGGCACGAATCCGTCGCGATCGAGTCATTCTAAACGGACTGGCCTTTGACTTTACCACGCCTGCTCCCGAAACTACCATTGGTGTAAGCATTGCAGGCAATCCCAAGAGTGACCTATTGCCCATGGAAATTTGCTTTGAGCCGCCGTTGGAAAAGATTTACGCCGCTTCGTCCACTCTGTCCGTCATGCACATTGAGAGCAAGCGCACCGATACCATGCTCACCATCTTGCCGCACACGGAACACAAGCGCTTGACCAAGGAGCGCTACTTTGAATTTGTTACGCACGCGTGCAAGATGGACCCAGACACTGTGAGCGCCGTGCAAGTGCTGTATGTGACGCTCAACAATGAGCAGCTGCGCGGTGATGTAAACGTTCCCATTTGGCGACTTAATTTCAACTTGGGACTGGGCTTTCATGAGCGCTACCACGCACTGCCCTTTTTCCCGCCCGACACGCCACTCACGGAACCCGTGGATCTCTCGCAAGTGCCGCAAAACACGGGCTATCCCGTGGCTCACAAACCTAGCGGCGGCATTACGAGCTCGCGCGTCCCCAAGCTGCTGGGATTTTATCCTGGACCTGACACACCGTTCAGTGGGTGGCGTTCGGCCGCCGTGCGCTTTGGGCGCATGAGCGAGGAAAAGGCCATCTTAATGTATCTGAAAGAGCACGAGGACTACACGTACAGCGAGACGGGCTTTCGCTCGTTGGAAAATGGCGGCATTTTGGATGGGGCCATGTGCGACGGTATTGTCACGGGACCGTCGGGCGAAACGTTCCCCATTGAGTTCAAGGCCAGCCGTTCCAACTGCAACTTTGAGCCCGCTCACTTGGCTCAGTGCGTGTGGGAAATGGCCACGGGCTTTCCCTACATTGACTTGGTGCGCTACTGCGAGCGTCAAGTGCGCAACGCACAAGGCCAGTGGGAAACTTCTTACGAATGCAAAGAAATTCGGTTGTATCGGCATCCCGAAACGGAGTCCATTATGATTCGTCTCTGCCAACAGGCGCAACCGCTGCAATACAAGGACGCCGCCGCTTTTGACAAGCTCACGCAAGAACATCCCGACTACTGCACACTCCGCAAGCAGTTGGAGGAGCTGGCGACGCAGGCGAACAAGGACGCCAAGCAAATCCCCGTCGACGTGCAGCTCTTGCAGGAATTGGAAACGTACAAGCAGAGCATTATGGACGCACAAAACACAGACAATCAAGTCGTGCACCCATTGCTGGATCGCATCGAAAAGCGACAGGCGCGCATCTTTGCCGCCGTGCAAGAGGCGAATCATGCCGCCATCACCAAGGAAGTGTGCGAGCAGCTCAAAGATTACACGGATCTTTTATAAAAAAAGAGAATGAGGGTCGCCAGAGGCTCAACGTATTATTGGTTTATTCGCAACGATAAACCGTGGCAAGCAGACGGGGTCAATGAACGTTTTGAAGACACGCACATTTGTTACAACGACTCATGAACAAGATTAAAGGAGATGGATTTTGGCACAATCGCGACGTAATCTTGCGACTGGCACAACACTTGGTCATTGTGGTGGACGATGCAACGGAAGATATTGTTGCGTTCTACGCACGAAATTGTCTTTTTTCAAGTTTTTGAGCAACACGCGGGACTGGGAAGATGGATCATTGAACAAGAACGCAAGTCTGGCGAGTTGCATGTAAAAGACATTGTGCCAGAATCAGTATTATTTTGGCAAAAAGTCGGCGTTCCTGTGCGCAAATAAAAAAAGATGAATACGGGTTCCCTTGATACCTTTCGAATTGCATTCAGTCCTCCGTGTGCCAAGCAAGCGCGTATAGAACGCGAAACTCAAGAGATTACGCAAATTATTGAAGAAGCGCGCAATCGAAATGACACGACCGTATTTATCAAGGAGCACTATTGCTTGGATGTCATGCGCGCTTTGCGACAATTTTGCACCGTGAAAGCAACCTATCATTACCAAAAGCTCATTGGATATCAATTAAAGTGGTAGAGCGTTTTTTATAGAGTTGTCGCAACAAGCGCCAAAAATACAAATCCCACAGCAAACGCTGTTGTCGTCTTGCACGCCGCGCCAGTCATTGATGAGGGTAGTTCGGTAGCATTGATGACACCATCAATCCATGCGCGATTCACCGCAATGCCAGTGTAAATGCCATATTGACCGGGGACGGCACACAGCGGATCCGTTGAAGCCGTGCCACCACTCACTACGCCCGCCACCTTGTAGCGCGGAGAAGCTTGCGCGCCTTGGTCCACGACAAGCGGTCCGCCCGAATCACCTTGACAACTGTCTTGTAAGTCGGGATCAATGCCTTCGGCACAAATAACGTCGATGGCAAGGGTAATGAGCGGGTTTGCCGCCACGCACGCTTCGCGCGAAACGTACCGTAAGTTCACGTAGCGCAAGTTGTTTACGGGCTGCGCATTACTATAACTACATTCACCAATGGCAGGGCACTCGTCCAGCCCGTATCCACTCACAATGTACTGTGTTCCGTTGCCTTCGCAGTCACCACACGACGCGTTTGGCAGTGCGGCAGGTGCAACGGACGCACTAAACGTCAAGGGCTGGCTCAGACGCAACAATGCAATGTCTTGTGCGACACTGTCAGGCGATTCGGGCGCCGTGTATGAATCGGGCATGACAATAGACTGAATGGCGCGCGGCGTATTGTCAAAGCGAATGCCCGTGCGAACAGTCACTTGATTGGGCTGTACCAGAGGCATAAAGCTGACACGATTGAAAAAGCAGTGCGCGGCCGACAGAATCCACTCGGAATTGATGATTACGCCACCGCAACGCCCATTGCCCGCCTGCACACCCACTTGATAGTTGATGCGCGGTTCTAGGTTCAAATCGACTTCTTGCCCACCCACAATACGCTTAAGGAGGGGAGCTTCTGCAGTGTGTACCAGTGTTTTCGGTAACACAATGGGCAGAATAATGGCAGGTAGCCCAATGAGCAAGAAGAAGAGGAGCGTCGCTCCTCCGCTGTATTTCATTGTGTGTCTTTTTCAAAAAAACGCGGTGAAAAATCATTATATATATATAAAAAAAAAGTAAATAAAGAATAGGGTGGGACATATGTCAATGTTATTTGAAAATGACAGGTAGTGTTTCAGAAACAAAGTAAATTAATTTAATGCTCTCAAATAAAAAAGACTTTGTCGGGAACGCTCTGTAAATCGGTATTGGCACGAATGACGCTCGCCATGGTTGCGCTTTGCACTTGCTGATAAAAGTGACTGCCAATGTCACCTGCAATTTTGGTGTAATGGCGCGGATCGTACATGCGTAAGCGACGAAACTGCTCAGCCACAATGTGCGCAATGGTGCGCGGAAGCGAGCTACCAGCAACCAGTGACTCAGAGAGTAAGCCAATAAATGGGCACTCTTCATCTTCGACGATAGGTTCAAGTCCGTAACAACGTGCAATTTGGGCATACGTTCCCAATCCTACGTCGTGCACACGAAACAAGTTGCGCGCAATCAAATCTTCCCCAATAACGTTTGGACCCGCCGCAAAGAGAAAATCGCGCAACCCATCAATCACCTTTGTGTCCACTTGTTGTGCGCGCGTCGTGTAAGCCGCCGACAAAAAGGCATCAATGCCATTGTCAATCAACAACTGTGCATTGAAAAAGAGTGAAGGCAGTGCAAAGGGTCCAATGGGTTCGGGAATCATGGAATGACCAAATCGATACGCGACTGTGCCAAATTCAAGCGAAAGACGCAAGCCATCGCCTCTAATGGGGACGCTATTCAAGAGATACGCTTGCGATCCAAACAGAGCAGGCAACCACTCCTCGTAAGTAATGCGCTGAATCTTGGCAACGACTACTTGGCGCGCCTTCCAAAACTTTTGGTCTTCCGTAAAGTGAGCGGGCATTTCATCGCACAGGCGGTTGTGTTCGCGCATCCACAGTGTATGCATGGCCGCCAAAATAGAATGCTCCGTGTTGCGTACGTCACCGGCAATAAACTCATTGTTGTAGTTTTTAGGAAGGAGATTTCCCGCGCTCGTGTGCAGCTTGCAAGACGCTCCATCGCGCAATTGCGCCGGCATGTCGGGATTAAAGTAATCACCATACACGGTCGTAGCATCAATGGCGGGTGTATTCTTATTCGTGGTGGCGCGGCAACTGTTTTCCAGGCGAAAGCTATTGCGCGTCAAGTTTAACACGGCATCGTATGGCGTCATTTGCAGCTGGAACAAACCTTGCGCGCTGTCCGACTCTGACAACACAATGTCGTGATCAATAAACTGACCAAAAAAAGCGGCCAGACTGGAAAGACCGCGCGGATCGGGCGCATTGCTACCCACTTGCGCAAAGACTTCATTGCTCCGTTCGCGCTCATGTATCGCCAAGGGCCAATCGTTTTTGCAGGCACACACATGCTGCTGAAAGTGATTGTCGGGCGTGCCTTCTTGAAAGCGCATGACTGGCAGGGGCACGGGATCAGCGCGGGTGTTGACTGTAGTTCCGATAATCACACCCACCATGCCCAGTGCAAGCAGGCCAAATAAAATGACTCCGCCAGTGCTCGGCATTTTTTTTTTGAATCTAAAGAATTTAAAGATTTTTGCAATTTATACAATGAAACTCATCTTTTTTTTTATTAAAAGGGGTATTAAAAAAAAATGTCTGCTGGACTTGCCGTAGCCATTCATTTGTCGCGTTTGGAGCCAAATTGTCGCGAGGCCGTCCAAGGGATACTGGCCAATCGCGACCAAGTGAAAGAGCTGCATCTCGTGTACCCTTCATTTGAGGACGAAAAGCGCAGCATGTACAATGGGTGGCTGGAAGATCGGGAAGCGCTGGAAAAGTCTCACGTGTGCGTTTCCTTTGACGCCAAGCTCAATCCCGACAATTTGACGGGCGTTGGTACCGTAGTAGAGGTGCATCCGACGTGTCGCTTAAAGCTGGGCGCATTTGAAAGCATTCGTCAACAGATTTCCTCTGCCAATGCCGTGCAGACGCATTTTGCGCTGGCCACCAAGACGCAAGTGGATGGTTTTTCCATTTGGTACGGATTCTTGGTCGTGCTGACAGTCATGGAATGGCTGTGGAACCGCGTGTTTGAGCGCAACAAACTCATTCAGTACACGGACGTGCGCGGGCGCTTTTTGGTTCGCAAGGCCAACTGTCATTTCTTGCCATCCGAATCACTTGCGTGGTGGCGCGTGTGGAACAGCAACGTCATGCCCAAAGTGTACGCGGGTGACACTGCCGTGTTGAAAGGCTGCAACATGTTTGCGCGCCTCTACAATCATCGCTACTTTGGCATTGGACTGTGGTTGGTGCCATTTCTCGTCATTTGGGGCATTTTGAGTCTTTCGTGGACCTCCATGATTTACGCGGCGCTACAATACCGCTCGCTGTGGGTGGGAGGATACGCCTTGTCCATTTGGGCCGTTGAAATTATGCTGTGCCTGCTGATTTGTCGTCACTACATACACAACAGCAAGTATGACACGCTTTTTTACGTGCTATTTCCCGTGTACTTTGCAACGTTTCCCTTTATTTTGGTTTACAGCAAGTTACTTCACCGTGTACTTTGCAACGTTTCCCTTTATTTTGGTTTACAGCAAGTTACTTCAGCAATAAAGCCGGCTTGACATTCAAATCTTTCATAATACCCAGCAGTTTTTCGCGCGTCTCTTCGTCGTCGTTTGTTGCGCGCGCATAAATTTCGGCAAAAATCTGACACTGTTGCTCGAGCGACACGCAAACGCGCTTGACGTGCTCAAACGCTTGAAAAAGCTGCTCATTGTCTCTTTGCATCACTGCACACTTGGTAGTGACGTGCTGATTGAGCGCCTTGAGTTTGTTCACGTAGTCTGCGTCTTCATCGCAGCGCTGACGCAGCTTTACAATTGTTTTCTGTTGGTTGGTGAGCTCTTCCCTCATGTTTTTGCACTTGATACGATAATGCTCACTGCGCTTGCTAATCATCATCTTTTCGCCATAGTAATCCGTGCAGTGTTCACAATAAACCCCATGGTCGCACATTTTTTAAAAAAAAAATGAAAACTTCATTTTCTTCCATTGCGGTTTGATTATCTTTTTTGGTCAATGTCGCTTTCCGTTAATCTCAATATATACAACACTGAGATGATCTACTGACTGATTAAAATCCGCTCCAAAAGCGAGATGGTTGACGCTGGGCGGGATGGCCCCTGCTGTCACTGGCTGATTAAAACATGCGTCAAAAGTGAGATGAGTGACGCTGGGCGGAATGGCACCTGCGGTCACTGGCTGATTAAAACACTCTCCAAAAATGAGATGGGTGACGCTAGGCGGAATGACGCCTGGTGTCACGGGTCGATTAAAACAGTCTCCAAAAGTAAGATGGGTGACGCTGGGCGGGATGACGCCTGCTGTCACCGGCCGATTAAAATACCATCCAAAAGTAAGATGAGTGACGCGAGGCGGGATGGCACCTGCGGTCACTGGCTGATTAAAATCCCATCCAAAAGTGAGATGAGTGACGCTGGGCGGAATGGCGCCTGCTGTCACTGGCTGATTAAAATAATATCCAAAAGTGAGATGGGTGACGCTAGGCGGGATGGCGCCTGCTGTCACTGCTTGATTAAAATAGTCTCCAAAAGTGAGATGGGTGACACTGGGCGGGATGGCGCCCTCTGTCACTGGCTGATTAAACCTTGCTCCAAAAGTGAGATGGGTGACGCTGGGCGGGATGGCGCCTGCTGTCACGGGTCGATTAAAACAGTCTCCAAAAGTAAGATGGGTGACGCTGGGCGGAATGGCACCTGCGGTCACTGGCTGATTAAAACACTCTCCAAAAATGAGATGGGTGACGCTGGGTGGGATGGCGCCTGCGGTCGCCGGCTGATTGAAATTCCGTCCAAAAATGAGATGGGTGACGCTAGGCGGAATGACGCCTGCTGTCACCGGCCGATTAAAATACCATCCAAAAGTAAGATGGGTGACGCTGGGCGGGATGGCGCCTGCTGTCACTGGCTGATTAAAATACCATCCAAAAGTAAGATGAGTGACGCGAGGCGGGATGGCACCTGCGGTCACTGGCTGATTAAAATCCCATCCAAAAGTGAGATGAGTGACGCTAGGCGGAATGACGCCTGCGGTCACCGGCCGATTAAATTTCGTACCAAAAGTGAGATGGCTGACGCTGGGCGGAATGGCGCCTGCTGTCACTGGCTGATTAAAATAATATCCAAAAGTGAGATGGGTGACACCGGGCGGGATGGCGCCTGCTGTCACTGCTTGATTAAAATAGTCTCCAAAAGTGAGATGTGTGACGCTGGGCGGAATGGCGCCTGCTGTCACCGGCTGATTAAAATCCCATCTTATGTTTCTAAACATAGGACACAATTGGTCCAATAGGTTCAATCTTTCTGAGTTCATGACAAGAACAAATGTTTTAAATTTGTATGGTAAAGTGTAAGTATAAAACATTTTACAAGACAGAGAGAGACTTTCTACGCTCTTCGTGTCTAAATGCCGACAAATACATTCAACAATATCTTTGTTCATATGCCGACCCTGTAAATGCATTTTAAAAATTCAACATTTTCCATTTGTCCCAATGGCGACAACTGGTCGCGACAATCCACGGAAATTTATTAAACGCCCCAAAAAGCCATTGCACAAAGAGAAGTGCGAAACAATTTGCCACAAGCACACATTTTTTTAGATATGAAAAGGGTCAAGCCCTATTTAATAGATTTGCACTGTGGCACAGACGCGAAAAACTTGCAGACCATTCTAAAGTACGAAGGCACGCGACGCTACTCGCAGTTTTTGGGGTTTGACTTTCAAGGCACGCATGCTCCCTCGTCGCCGCAATCCAGTATTCGGGTGTATAAAGGTCCTGCGTGCTTTACACAGTTCTCGGACGTCCCGTGCTGCATTGTCAGCAACCAATCGTATGAAGAGGCGCTTTCTGCCGTCAAGGCTCACGGCCATCCCGACAGTTATGTACATTTTGCGAGCCGCAAGCTAGTGACCAATCCTCCGCGCATTGTGAAAACCACCCGCCGCCGCCGCGCGCCGTCGCCGGTGCGCTCAACTTATAATTTACGCAAGAGGGCTAGAGTAAAAAAAAAACAATGAGCAGCAAAATTATCGATTACGTCTTGTATCACTTTCCCGGCGTGACAGACATTGCAGACGTAGACCCGTTTCAGGGACTGGTGCGTCCAAAAGTGCAGGAAGTGACCAAAACAGTGACACTGATTGGTTGTGGTGAACTAAAACTGGCGCCCAATGATACAGACACGTTGGTGAGCGCGCGCGTCATAATGATTCGCTACACAAAAAACCCAAGCGACGCGGAACCCGTGTACGTTAAGCGCACCTTTAGCCATCCGGCGTGCGCTGAAGAAGACGCGGAAGCGGACCGCATGCTGGAAGCCATGGGCGGCTTTGCCCGCGCCGTGCTGACCATTCCGCCCAAGGACGACTCGGCCAAGTCTGTATTCATCATGAAAGAGACGCCCAACTGTCTCTACTTGCAGCCCGCCTTTGTGCGCACGTGCATGCTGATTGATGCAGAGCGCAATTTGATGCACGGTATCATTGCCGTGCCACCCGACGTGTGGCAAGGGGAACTGCCAGATGAAGCGGTAGTCTTTGACGACAATCAACAATCAGTGTCCTTCAAGGTGGAACGCTACGCACTCGTCCCGTGGGATCACATTTTGGCGTGGTGCCTAAAAGTGAGCGATCACTGGCGGCGCATGCGGGGCATCTTTGCACTGGAAATGGACGTGACGCGCAAAGACGAAAAGGACTCGTTTGTAAAGTACTTTGCCGTGGCAGATCAGAGCTTTGAGCGCTTGAAAGCATCGTGTATTGCCAATTTTTTAAACAACAAGGTGGACAAGCGACCACTCAACACGCTGGGCATTGAAACGACGGGCTACGCAGAAGTGGCCGCCACGTTTAGTTATTTAGTATATCCTCAGGAGGTAGAGCCGGCGAAAGTGGCACCGGTGACGGATGAACATTTCGTGCCGTATTCGCAGGTGCTACAGGCCGAGGTGGAGGCCATACGCGCGCGGGAAAGTGACGACGAATGGAATAAAAAGAAGATGGACCGCTAATTTTTTTTTTAATTTACAAGGGCGGCTATGCAGCAAAACGACAAAGATATTACTCGTGCAATTAGAGGTTGTATTTCGATTGGCAAAGGAAGCATAACAAAGTTTTGTCTTAATGGAAAGTGTCTACACGAGAAGATTTCATGGGATCGATATTGCATACTCGATTGCTATTACGGCGGACTTGTATGCGATAACAAACTGATTGTTCGTTTTACAAAAGATGATACTTGGTCTATTGAAAGAATGGACAACCATGGCGTGGTGTTAAACTCGATTGATACATCTAAAATTGAGGGAAATGTCGAAGAGATCAAAGAGAGAACGGCAAAGAATAACAATGTACTAAACATTTAATATTTCATTATCAGTGCCTTGTCTTGGCGTTTCTGTTCAATGGGCTGGGGTAGATGACGCCGCCAAATAAAATACCACACAAAGGAAAGCGTAGACAGCGTAAAGTTTACAATTGCTTGAGCCAATACAAAACGCCACGCCCACGGTACAATTCGCGGAATATTTTCGAGAGAAATGTCCAACAGCGTCTCCAAGTCACCAAAAAATCCCATTAAAAACGCAAACAATGTCCACCACAGCACACTGTTGCGATTGAGTGCCTGTTGCACAATGCCCGTGAGCGCAATGGGCGTCCCAAAGTGAAATAAAAACAAGACATTGACCAATCTGTACGGTGATCCCACTATTCCCTTCAAATCGGTATGGAACTTGAAGACAAACATTTGCACAATCCACACAAAGGCCATAATGGCCTCCAACAATAATATGGCATAGGCGCCAATGTAAAATGGCCGCAGCCGATACTGTTTTGGCTTGTTGGGATTGTTGGGCAACCAAAACGACATTTTTTGTTTTTTTGCTTTTTTATGTGCGTGTCTTTTCTTTTAATACTTTCAATTGATCAAACGTAGTAACCGACCACCCACGATACGGCGGCCGTAACGCCAAAAATGCCCAGCCGCAGCACCGTGTCACGCTTGTCCACTTGTTTGCGGTCAATCCAAATGTAATACAGAGCAATCCAAAACAAAATGCCACCAGCCAATGCGTAGAAAATATTGGTGGCCAAATGATTGACAATCTTGTAAATCACGTCGTATGACGCATCCACCAACATGGGCAGCGTTGACAGCGCGCACACACTGGTCCACAGGAGCGACGTGTACAGATACCAGCGACGCTCACGCTCGCCCGTCGCGTGAATCAGTGCGTGTAGCATGGACACGCCAATAATCATTGTTTCCATAAATTTGTGCATAATGAAAAAGGCCCACAGCTTCCAAGACGCTGGACGATACACCAAGAAGAATCCTTCCAGCACGCACAATATAATCATAATAATTACCGTGAGCACGTGAATGCGTCGGCGTTTCTGCAGTTCGGCGCGTTCATCCGACAACTGAAAGCGCTGGCGGGCCACGTCGTCTGATTCTAAATCCGTGGCGTGAAAGTATTCCACCAGCTGCACTGTGTCGTGATCCAACGAGGAAACAATGCAAGACGAGTTGTTTTCAGGTGAAATGTAATAGGGATTTTCGTGATTGACGCGCTGATACTTTTGAATGCACAGCATCACAAAGAATCCCAACATTACAAACAGACTCACAAATGCACCAATCTGTGGACCCGACGGACCTGTCGCATTGGGCAGCGCTTGAAATAAAAACTGACCCAACAGCGCAGACGCCGCATAACTGTAGAATGGTTCCATGCGATCTTCAAACGTACCATTACCCATGATGGGCCGTTTGCCAAATGCATACATGGCATACAAAAGCGCCAAACAGGGCACCGCAATCAGCGGCACAATGAGACCTTTTTGCACCTCTGAATACATTTTATTTTTTAAAAGTATACGCACTGCGCAGCTCTTGAAGCTTTTCCCACGATTCCTTGTGGAAGCCGTTAATCACTGGCAGCAAAATGGTGCGAAAACGAATCACCAGCTGCGGCAGGCGAATCAGCGCAGGCGGAGGAACAATGTCGTCTTTTGGATTGAAGCTTTTCCAACATGCCATGCCCACTGAGCACGACGCGTCCAACAAGTCCACGTACTCATAGAGCCAAATGGCAATCGGGTGACCCAGTCCCATGTTGTGTGCCGTTTCTTCCGTAATGTTGGGCAAGAAAATGCTCGTCTGATACAGCACACTGCGCAGCCATGCATGAAGACTCACCCAGCAGGCGCGACGCTCTTCTTCTGGCAGTTTGAGCTCACTGAAAATATCATAAAAACTCTTGGTGTTGTCATCCTGCTCAAAGTATGATAGCCACGCGGGTCGTTCCGCCGTACTTTCAGGCAGAGAAGCTCTAAAAGACGCGCGCGTTTCGACCGCGGAAGGAATGTACGGATCAAAAGACCGCGCCAAAGTTAGCAGCATTTTAAATGTGCTATTTTGCACGCACAACTCATCAAATGACCGACAAAGACCCTCCATAGGAAAATAAGACTTTAATTTCTTGGTAGAATCGAAAAATACAGACCATAAAGTGCCATAAAAGTAGGGTCGAAAATTTGCTACGGTAATGTCCATATATGGACATTATCGTAACAGATTTTGAGGGTAGGAAAATCTGAAAATGAAAATTTTTTTTTTCGAAAAATTTTTTGAAAAAAAAAATTTTGGTTTTGAAAAATCGGGACCCTCAAAAT